>ENA-UEPJ01002716-UEPJ01002716.1-human-gut-metagenome-genome-assembly--contig:-NODE-2716-length-17449-cov-5.483709_pt1 | contig 17449 bp, 15 predicted proteins | sample MGYA00242890_ERZ507896 | MGnify/ENA primary metagenome ERZ507896 (study PRJEB26167, sample SAMN06115508) | human gut metagenome | host: Homo sapiens | place: China:Qinghai | collected 2015-08-20... | reverse complement strand
GGGCTGTCATAGGACAGAAAGACCCGGTGTGACGGCTCCCTGTATCGAGCCGCTGATGGAGCGGGTCTATGGCGAAGGCCTGGCGCTGGATCCGCACCGGAGCGGCAAGAGCGGCACAAACGGCTATAACACGGCAAAGCATGTAGCGACAGATATTCTGTATGCGGAACATCCGCTCTATCAGCTGACCGACGGCGTGTACTATGAAAACGACGACGTTGTTGCGGTGAAGCCCTCCGTCAGCGAGATCAAGCAGACCGGAAGCAATACATTCCAGATCACCTATCAATGGGAGGCGCTGGAGGACGTTTCGGTTGAAGCGCAGACTGTCTTTACGCACTTTACAAGCGAGGCAGCAGCGTTCCAGGAGGCAAAGATTCTCTTCCAGGAGGGTCATAATCTTGCAGCAAGCGCATCGACGTGGAAAAAGGGCGATATCATCACAGACGGCCCGTATACCGTCACCATCACGAACAGCTCCAGCAGCCGGATCGCAGTTATGACGATGCTGCTTGGCGCAAATGGCCAGCGTCTGCATCTGTCGGACGGCAACGGCGACGCGTTTGGCCGGTATCTGCTCGGCTATCTCTGCGTCGGCAGCGATGGCGCGCTCCGGTTTGAAGAGGCAGCGCAGCTGATTACGGATGACTATGAGGTCTTCTCCCGCAATGATGCCGGCTACGGAGAGGAGCAGTCGCTTGGCTATTTCGATACGCTGATGAAGAACTCCTATGAGATTCTCTCTCCGCTGAACCGTCTGACAGCAGAGCGGGAAATGATGTCCCATTGCTTCCTGACGGCAGATGAGTGTGTGGAACAGACGACATTCGGCAACGTTACGATCACGGTCAATTTTGGCGCGCAGCCGTACACCTGTGCGGACGGAAGTGTCCTGCCGCAGTATGGCTTTACCGTTGTATCGCCGTCGCTGGAGGCGTTCTACGCAGTGCGCTACAACGGCATGGACTATCCGGACGGCGCAATGTTCGTGCTCAGCACGGACGATGGGAGCGCAATTCGCTCCGCGTCGAAAGTGACCGTTTACCACGCGTTCGGCGACGGCGACATCCGCTGGCGCGGCAAGCTTTATTCCGTTTCCGGAAAACAGGAGCTGAGCGTCTCTGATATGCCGGTTGTGCCGGTCAAGCCATCCGCTCCAGCCGGCTCGGGCGCATCCGGAACGAAAGAACCGGCGGTGCTCCCGTTTACCGATGTCGCAAAGCAGGACTGGTTCTATGGCGACGTTGCGTATGTCTATGAAAACAGCCTGATGAACGGTGTGTCAAAGACAACGTTTGCGCCAGGACAGAAAACCACCAGAGCCATGATCGTAACCATTCTCTGGCGGCTCGAGGGAAGCCCGGCAGCAAAAGAAGCATCCGGATTCCATGATGTCCCAGCAAGCATGTACTATGCAGATGCTGTTGCATGGGCAGCGGAAAACGACATCGTCAACGGCTGCGGCGGCGGACGGTTTGCACCGGATGACGCGATTACAAGAGAGCAGCTCGCAGCAATTCTGTACCGCTACAGCCGCTATTGCGGCCAGAGCACCGCTGCGACCGTATCGCTTGAAGGCTTCTCTGACGCAGGCAGCGTAAGCGGCTATGCGCGTGAGGCGCTTGCCTGGGCATATGAAACAGGAATCGTGCGCGGCACAAGCGGCAATCGGATCAATCCGACCGGCTTTGCAACCCGCGCGGAAACAGCGGCCATGCTGCACCGCTATTTGAAAAAGTAAAACCATTTGGATAAACGGAATCCGGCAGACGCGCAAATTGTCTGCCGGATTCTGATAAGGAGAAAGAATATGGAGTTTCCCGAATCGTTTATTTACGCAGGCCCGGCGTTTTCTGCACCGGAGCAGCCCGTTTCCGCGCCGTATTTCCGCAGACAGTTCCGACTTGAACGTGTGCCGGAGCAGGCGGAACTTTTGATCTGCGGCATCGGCTTTTATGAGCTGTATGTGAATGGGCAGCGCATCACCCGCGGCCGTCTGGCACCGTACATCTCCTCACCCGACGTTGCGGTCTATTATGATTCCTATGATGTCACGCCGCTGCTCAAAATCGGAGAGAACGTGCTCGGCGTCTGGCTTGGAAACGGCTTTCAGAACAATCCGGGCGGCTATGTCTGGGATTTTGACAAGGCGCGCTTTCGCGGCGCGCCGCGTTTTGCGCTGCGTCTGGACGAATGCAGCGGAGAGAAACGGCAGGCCATTTTGGAATCGGATAAGGCGTTTCTGACCGCTCCGTCGCCGCTTTTGTCCGATGACTACCGTGTGGGCGAGACTTATGACGCACGGAAAGAAAGACCGGACTGGCTGCTGCCGGGTACGCCGTCCGGCGAATGGAAGCCTGCGCTCTGCGCCGAGCGTCCGCGCGGGGAACGCGTTCTTCGCACGATCGAACCTGTTACGATCGAAAAGGAGCTGCGGCCTGTTTCCATCCGAAAGGTGGACGATGGATATCTGTACGATTTTGGCGAGAACAACGCGGGCGTGTGCCGCCTGCATGTGACGTCCGAGGCAGGACAGACAATTACGATGCACCACGGCGAGCATCTGATCGACGGAAAGCTTGATCTGACAAACCTGACCTGCGACCGGACGACCGGAAGCCAGAAAGACGTTTATATCTGCAAGGCCGGAGAAAATGTCTATACGCCGACGTTCACCTATCACGGATTTCAGTATGTGTGGATCCGCGGCCTGCGCCCGGAGCAGGCAACGGAGGATGCGCTGACGTATCTTGTGATGCACACGCAGCTGCCGGTTCGCGGCGGCTTCCGCTGCTCGGATGAAACGGTCAACCGGATTCATGAAGCATCTATGCGCTCAACACTGTCCAATTTCGTCCACTTTCCGACAGACTGCCCGCAGCGCGAGAAAAACGGCTGGACGGCAGACGCTGCGCTGTCCGCAGAGCACACATTGCTCTATTTCGCGCCGGAGCGCTGCTATCATGAGTGGCTTCGGAATATCCGAGGCTCACAGGCACCAGACGGATCGCTGCCCGGTATCGTGCCGACGGCAGGCTGGGGCTTTGCGTGGGGTAACGGTCCTGCGTGGGACTGCGTGCTGTTCTGGCTTCCGTATGCGCTGATGCAATACCGGAATGATCTGGATGCCGTGCGGAAAAACGCGCACGCCATGCTGCGCTATCTGGACTATCTCACGACAAAAATCCGCCCGGATGGTCTTGTGGCGTTTGGGCTTGGCGACTGGTGTCCGGCTGGCCGCGGCTGCGGAGACTATCTTGCGCCGCTGGAACTGACCGACAGCATTATGGCGATGGATATCTGCTGGAAAGCGGCAGAAATGTTCCGCAGGATTGGCAGACAGAAGCAAAGTGCCTTTGCTGCAGAGCTTGCCGATGCATTCCGGCAGTCAATCCGTTCAAATCTGATCAACTGGGAAACGATGCTTGTGAAAGGCAATTGTCAGACGTCACAGGCGATGGCGCTGTATTTTCATGTGTTTGAGGAAACGGAATGCACACAGGCGTTTGCGCGGCTGATGGAGATCATTGAGACTGACGGAGAACGCATGAATGTCGGCGTGCTTGGCGGGAGAGTGCTGTTCCATGTGCTTTCTGCGTATGGGCAGAGCGCGCTGGCGCTGCATATGATCACAAGACCGGATTTTCCGTCGTATGGCAACTGGATCGTGCGCGGCGCAACAACGCTCTGGGAGGAATTCCAGCCGGAGCGCGATGAGGTGACCTCGCTCAACCATCATTTCTGGGGCAATGTGAGCAGCTGGTTCATGCAGACACTCGCCGGCATTCGCTGTTTTTCCGCGCAGAACCCGGACAAAGTATGCATCCAGCCGTTCTTTCCAGACGGCATGACGTTTGCCGAGGGGTGGCATCAGATGCCTCAGGGCCGTGTGTTTGTACGCTGGGAGCGCGCAGACGCACAGATCTGTCTGCATATTGAAGTGCCGGACGGCGTGCGCGGATGGATTGTTCTGGAGGACGGATATAAATTTGCCGATACGGGAACGACGAAACGACTGCTGGAAAGCGGAAGCTTTTTCGCAAAAGATCATTAAACATTTGTTCCAGCGTTATCCTGGAACGGCGGCAGGAAATCCTTTCAACAACAGAATATTCCGAAGTGCACCATGAAACGTAATGAAGGAGCGCTGCGGCCGAGAATGGCCGCAGCGCTCCTTTTGGTGCTCTTTAGGAAAAAATAGATGTAGGATCACAATCCCAGACAACTGAATAACCAGCAGCGCGGACAACTCCGCAGTTTGTTTCGACGCAAGACAGGCTTCCGTGGCAGGGGTTGAAAGCAGTCAAGACCCCTTCCACGAGCTGTGAGAGCTGCCAAGCTCTGTCCGCGCTGTTCCCCATCGCCGGGGTGCGAGCTGCAAATACGGCGGAAAAGAAAACCTTAGCGACTACAAAAAGGCGAAGATCTGAATTTCAAATTTACATAGCGACCAATGTAGCGACTATGGCATCCGAAGCGCAGAAATTTTGGATTTCATACCTGACGCTCAAGGAGAATGTCTATCAGGCAGTTCCCAGGGACACTATGCGCTCCGGCTTCTTTCAGCTGAAAGAGCTGTCGGCAGCCGACGGAGAATACACCGCGCGCTTTGACGCTTTTTATTTTGCAGATGAGGACTATACCACCGAATATGAGAAGGCGACGCCAAACCAGAAAGCCGTCCGCGACAGGCTGCGCGCACCGTTTGGCAAGCGCGTGCCCGACCCGGCAGCGCCGTATGACGCCTGTGATGCGCCCGACGACACTGGGGAAAACGCCAAACGCGGGCTCCTGCCGCCCGTGCGAATGGACAGAGTTTGAAGCTGCAAAGCGTCCAAGCGGCAAACCGTGCCCGGCGGCTTCCGTATTTGCGTGAATGCACAGTGCGCCTTCCGAAAAACAGGAAAAGCCCGGCCAGCAGAAGCTGATCGGGCCCTTTTCCATATGAGAGATTGAGAGAAAGGAGAGATCGCAACAAACTTGCACTCAGCGCTGCACACGGCCGGAGGCATTGCCGGCGGCCAGTGCTGCGACCTCGGCCACGGAAACATGGTTGAAGTCGTGCTCGATGGAGTGTTTGAGGCAGGACGCGGCCACGGCAAAGTCAATGGTCTGCTGTGCGTCATAGCCGCTGAGCATACTGTAGATCAGGCCGCCGCCAAAGGAATCGCCGCCGCCGACGCGGTCGACAATGTGCACATGGTATGTGGTGGAGAAGTACGCCTTGTCTGCCGCGGCTTCATAGAGCATACCGGCCCAGTCGTTGTCGTTGGCCGAAATGGAGCTGCGCAGGGTGATGGCGACGTATTTGCAGCCAAACCGGGAGGAAAGCTGCCGTGCCACGCTGATGTAGCCGTCGCGGTTGAGCTTGCCGCTGTTAATATCCGTGCCCTCGGCTTCAATGCCGAACACGTCCTTGGCGTCTTCTTCGTTGGCGATGCACACGTCGACATAGGGCAGCAGCTGGCTCATGACCTCGCCTGCGCGCTGGCTCGTCCAGAGCTTTTTGCGGAAGTTGAGATCGCAGGAAATGGTCAGACCGCGCGCCTTGGCCGCCTTGCAGGCGTCCAGACAAATTTCGGGCAGTTCGCCGCCGAGCGCCGGGGTGATGCCGGTCCAGTGGAACCAGTCTGCACCGTCAAAGATGGTATCCCAGTCAAAATCGGTGCGCTTTGCCAGCGCGATGGCAGAGCTGGCGCGGTCATAGATGACCTTGGATGCGCGCTGCGACGCGCCCTTTTCGCAGAAGTAAATGCCAAGCCGGTCGCCGCCGCGGATCATATACTGCGTGTCGACGCCATAGCGGCGCAGCTCATTGACGGCGCACTGGCCGACCTCATGGGCCGGGACCTTTGTAACATAGGCGGCGTCCAGACCGTAGTTTGCCAGCGAAACGGCCACGTTGGCCTCACCGCCGGCGTAGGTCGCCTCGAACCGGTCGCTCTGCACCAGACGCAGATAACCGATGGGGTTCAGGCGCATCATGATCTCACCAAAGGTAATGACTCGTTTTGCCATGGTAATTCTCCTTCTGTTAGGTGATGGTTCGTTATTCTGCTGTGCGGACGGCGGCGACGAGCGCCCGTGCCGTCTGCGTGATCTTCTCAAAAGCACCGTCGGCGATCCACTGCCGGTTTGCCAGATTGCCGCCCACACCAAGACCGACGGCGCCAGCCTTCAGGAACTCAGCGGCGTTTTTCTCATTGATGCCGCCCACGGCCATGATGCGCACATGGCTGATGGGGCTGCGCACGGCCTTGAGATATGCCGAGCCAAGCGCTGCGGCGGGGAAGAGCTTGACAAGGTCCGCGCCCGCGGCGTGCGCCGCAAGAATTTCCGACGGCGTCATGGCGCCCGGCATGGACACGAGCTCCAGCTCCCGCGTGCGGGCAATAACGGCCGGATTTGTGTCCGGGGAGATGATGAACTGGCCGCCCGCGTCACGCGTGCGCGTGACAAGCTCCGGCGTGGTGACGGTGCCCGCGCCGACGAGCATACGGCCCTCGAATGCTTCGGCGATCTTGCCGATGGCATCGGCGGTTTTGGCCCACTGGGCCGGGTCGCGCTGGTCATAGGTGATCTCCATGAGGCGGATACCGCCGTCATAGAGCGCCTGCGCTACGCGCAGACAGTCCTTTGCCTCCATACCGCGGACAATGGCGATGATCTTTTCCTTTAGAGCCCATTCGACGGTTTTTTCACGCAAGGTGATGTCACACTCCTCTGCAATTTCATAATGTGGAATGATGTTTCATATAGCAAAAATCTGCTCAATGCCATCATAACAGAATGCGGCGAAAATTGTCAATAGGTTTTTTCCCGAAAGTCGGCGGCGGGGCGAAAAAATTCGTTTTATGCCGGGAATGCGCATTGACGCAGACGCACGCGGGGTGTTATAGTAAAGTTGTACGAATGTGGGGCGGAGCGTATCTTTGCCCCGGGAAAGATTGGGGAAGGTAACGAGCATGGAGAAAGGGCATTCGCCCGTGCAGTCGATCGACCGGCTGTTTGATATTGTTGAGGCGCTGTCCAATGCACCGCGCGGCATGGCGCTGAGCGACCTGTCCGCCGCAGTCGGACTGCATACGAGCACGACGCACCGGCTGCTGGCTGCGCTCGTGGCGCGCGGGTATGTGCAAAAAGACATCGAATCCGGCAAATACCGGCTGACGATGCGCCTGTTTGAGGTGGGCAGCCGCGCGGTGGGCGGCATGAATATCGTGTCGCTGGCGCGGCCATATCTGGAGCATCTGGCAGCGACAACGCACGAGGCCATCCATCTGGTCGTGCGCGACGGCGACGAGGTCGTGTACCTCTACAAAGAGAATATGGGCGACAGCACGGTGCGCATGGCGTCGTTTGTGGGGCTGCGCAACCCGATGTACTGCACGGCGGTGGGCAAAAGCATTTTATCCTGCCTGCCGGAGGCGGAGGTCGCGGCCATCTGGCAGCGGACGATCATCACCCGCTTCACGCCGCACACCATTGTCGATTACGCGGATCTGATCGCCGAGCTGGTCAAGGCCCGGCAGAACGGCTGGGCCGCCGACCGCGAGGAGCATGAGCTGGGCGTCAGCTGCATTGCCGCGCCGCTGCTGGACTTTCACGGCGCGCCGCTCGGGGCGATCAGCGTGTCCTTGCCGACAGCGCGTTTGAGCGCGGAGCGGGAGATCTTCTTTTCCCATGCAGTCTGCTCGTGCGCACGGGCGATCTCGGGCCTGCTTGGCAGAACAGACTGAGCGGGCGTGCTGCTGCTGGGGGCGCGGCACAAAGTGTAAAAGCGGGGGAACTGGGGGTACGGAATGGAATCATACTACAAGCAGAACAAGAAACTTATCACGGATATTTTGGACATTTTAGAGGGGCATTTTGGCAAAAACGTGGAGTTTGTGGTGCATGATCTGTCGCTGGACTATGAGCACACGATCGTGGATATTCGCAACGGCGAGGTGACGGGGCGCAAAGTCGGCGGCACGGGCGATCTGCTGGGCCTGCGCGCGCTGCGCTATAACGGCAGCAACGAGGGCAACTGCTTCAATACGCTGACGTATGCCGAAAACGGCAAGATCCTGCGCTCATCCACGCTGTTTTTCCGCAATGGCGCGGGCGTGGCTGTGGCGTCCATCGCCATCAACGAGGACGTGACGGAGTCCATCAAATATGAGCAGTATCTGCACAAACAGAACCGCACGGAGGAAAGCGGCGACGCCATGGAGCTTTACCGCGGCGACGTGAACAAGATGCTGGACTATCTCATCAATTCCGCGCTGCTGGAGGTGGGCAAAAACCCGTCGGCCATGACGAAAGAGGATAAAATGCGCATTGTGGAGCTGCTGGACCGGCGCGGAGCGTTCCTCATCACGAAGTCCGGATCAAAGGTCTGTGATGTGCTCAATATTTCCAAATTTACGCTGTATAATTATCTGGAAACGATCCGCAAGGAATCTGGACAGAAATGACGAAGGATCTCATTTTATAGACGAAGATCATGCCCCGGGCTGCCAATGCCGGCAGCCTGGTTTTCTTTTTTACAGGATCGGAAGAAAGGCAATGACATAAATACAGCAAAAACAACAAATAACAACGCTTCATTTTGGAACGATTCAACAAAAAATATGATTTGCTGATAAAAAGCTGAAAAAAAGTTTGACAGAACTTTCTCATAAGTGTATCATCTTAGTATCCTGTTGGGATACCGGCGGACGCTTTTCACGGTCGTGCTGGCAGCTTGCTGGGGGCCGACAGGGAGGGTATCAGGTCATTCTACAGGCTTCAACTGTGATTTATAAGCGCTTTTTTGTGGTTTTTACTGCGCAGTAAGGTGTTTTTTGGGGGTTATACTATGGATTTTCGCAATGAAAAAGCAAAGAAGCTGAAGCAGGGTGCCATTCGTGCCATGTTTGACCGCGCGGCCACGATGACGGACGTCATCAGCATGGGCATCGGCGAGCCGGATATGCCCACGCCGGAGCTGGTGTGCAGAGCAGGCGCGGAAGCGCTGCAGCAGGGGCTGACGCACTACACGCCGAACGCCGGTACGATGCAGCTGCGCCGCGCCATTGCGGAACGCGCGTCTGTTGCGCCAGTGGGCTATGACCCAGCGCAGGAGATCATCATTACAAACGGCGGTATGGGAGCTTTATCGCTGCTGTTCCTTGTGATCCTGAACGACGGCGACGAGATCCTAATCCAGGATCCGCAGTGGCTCAACTATGTGGCGCAGGTGCAGTATTGCGGCGGCGTGCCCGTGCGCGTGCCCACAAAGGCGGAGGACCGGTTCGCCATGCAGCCGGACGTGATCGAATCGCTGATCACGTCAAGGACAAAGGCCATCATGGTCAACTCGCCGAACAATCCCACCGGCGAGGTTTATTCCGACGAGCAGCTGGCTGCCATCGCGGCCATTGCCGAAAAGCACGATCTGCTGGTCATCTCGGACGAGGTGTATAACACGCTGCTGTATACCGGTGCAAAGTTCCGCTCCATTGCGGAACTGCCGGGCATGAAGGCGCGCACCGTGGTGGTGAACAGCTTCTCCAAGTCCTATGCCATGACGGGCTGGCGCATTGGTTATGCCGCTGGACCGGCGGACATCATTGACCGCATGGTCAAGTGCCAGGAAAACTTCAACGCCTGCGCCAACGCGCCAGGGCAGTATGCCGCGGCGATCGCGCTGGAGCATCCGGAGCTGAGCGAACAGCTGTGCACCGTATTTGCGGGCCGCCGAAAGCTGCTGCTGGCCGGGCTGGCCGGGATCGACGGCATTGTCTGCTCCCAGCCGGAGGGCGCGTTCTACGCTTTCCCGGACATCAGCGCGTTCGGCCTGACGAGTCAGGAATTCTGCGAGCAGCTGCTCGAACGCCAGAAGGTCGTCTGCATTCCGGGCAGCGCATTCGGCGCGTGCGGCGAGGGACATATTCGTGTTGCTTATACCTGTGAAGAGGGTATGCTGCAAGCAGCCGTGGAGCGGCTGCATCAGTTCTGCAGGGAGGTGAGAGGCGCTTAAAGAGATAAAAACCGAAAGTCAGTTAAAAAGAGAGTGCAAAATTTTACAGAAAAAGAGGGAAAAAACATGACTGGTGGAACAAGTCCAACTGTATTTCTTGTAGCATTTGTGGTTTATATCGCCGTGATGATCTTCATCGGCTGGTATTCCTCCCGCGGTAAGAGCGAGGGCACGGACTACCTGACCGGCGGCCGCGGCCTGAACCTGCTGATGATCTTCGGCACGATCGGCGCGACGATGATCGGCACCGGCTCTTCGATGGGTGCCATTTCCAATGGTTTCCGCAGCGGCTGGGGCGGCTCGACCTATGGTCTTGGCTGCTGCCTGGCGCTGGTGCTCATTGGCCTGCTGTTCTCCGGCCTGCGTGAGAAGAACTTCATCACGATGTCGGAAGAAGCACAGTATTATTTTGACGGCAGCAGCTCCGTGCGCAAGCTCACGGGCATCCTGACGTTCATTGCAGAATGGATCTTCATTGCCTCCTCCATCAACGGCGGCGCAAAGTATCTGCAGTTTTTGACCGGCATGGACGTGCTGGTCTCCAAGATCGTGTGCGTGCTGGCGTTCGGCGTGTATGTTTACGTTGGCGGTTATCTGGCCGTTGTGTGGACCGACGTCATTCAGCTGGGCATTTTGCTCGTTGGCTTTGCGGCCATCATCATTAAGGCCGTTCCGTCCGCAGGCGGCTGGGACGCCATCCGCGCGACGTATGAGGCGGCCGGCAACAACGGCGCCATGACGTTCTATGGCCTTGGCTCGACCGGGTTTATGGCGGCAATTTCACTCATTGTGGCGTCGGCCCTTGGCGAGATGGGCGCGCCGACGTTCCGCACCCGTATCTACACCGCGAAGGACCCCAAGACGGCGCGCAAGGGCTTCATCTTTGCAGCCATTATGACGCTGCTGTTCTCGCTCGTTCCGTCTATCATCGGTATGTCCGCCTACACCATGGCGTCCGCCAATGAGGTGTTGGCAGTCCTGGAGAACCCGGACTTCGCGTTCGCCTACATGGCAACGAACGTTCTGGCTCCGGCGCTTGGCCTGCTGCTGATGGTGTCCGGCCTGTCCGCGACGCTGTCCTCCGGCGACTCGGACGCCATTGCGGGTGCGACGATCCTCATGGAGGACATCTATCCCCTGTTCAACCACGGCAAGCGCATTCCCGAAAACAAGATGAAGAACGCATCCCGCATCGCGGTCGTCATCACGCTGTTTGCTTCGTTCCTTGTTTCGCTGAAGGCGGACGGCGTTATGGCGTTTATCAACAACGTGCTTGGCGCAATGATGCCCGGCATGGTGCTCACGCTCATCATCGGCCGTCTGTGGACGAAGCGCGTGACGGCTGCTGCCGGTATGTGCAGCATGGTCGGCGGCACGCTGTTCGGCCTGTGCTATCTGCTCATTCCGAGCCTTGCGGACCTGCTGGACAGAAATTTCTCCGGCCCGGCTATCCCCTGCGCCGTTTTGACGAGCGTCATCTGCGTCGTTGTGACCCTGTGCACCAAGCGTAGCGGTAAGAGCGAACAGGAGATCCTGGACACCGTTCTGGCCGGCAGAACCGACCTTGCGGCGAAGTAATTTTAAGAAGTATCATAATACTATGGCAAAGAGAATGGGGCCTGCCTCATTCTCTTTGCCGCCATGAGGGTTGAAAACATGAACACCTATCCCTATCGAACGTATGCCGAGATCGATCTGAACAAAATGCAGCACAATCTGCGGCAGGTGCGCGCGGCCATTGGGCCGGACTGCAAGCTGCTGTTTGTGCTCAAGGCGGACGCCTATGGCCACGGCACGCCCGTGTGCGCAAAATACAGCGAGGAGCTTGTGGACTGGTACGCCGTGGCGACCATCGACGAGGCGCTTTCCATCCGCAGGGCCGGCGTGGAAAAGCCGATCTTGCTGTTCGGCGCCCTGCAGGACCCGGAGATCGAGCTGGCGGCGGACAACCGCATTACCATCAATTCCTGTTCCCTGGAGTACAGCCGCCACGTGGCGGAGGTTTTGCAGCGGTGCGGCAAGCGCATGGACTGCCACATTAAGATCGACACCGGCATGAACCGCACGGGGCTGTTTGCCCGCGTGGGCCGCACGGACGGCGCGGTGCGGCAGGCAGAGGAGATCTTTGCTTTGGAGCCGCTGCATGTGACGGGCATTTATACGCATTTTTCCTGCGCGGACAGTGCGGACCCGGAGGACGTGGCCTTTACGCAGACACAGTATGAAGCCTTTGCGGCGGTGGCAGAAGCGCTGCAGGAAAAGGGCTATGACGTGGGGCTGCGGCACTGCACGAGCACGTGCCCGTTTTTGTGCCACCCGGAGTGGAAGCTTGATATGATCCGCGTTGGAATGCTGGGCTTTGGGCAGAGCATGGACGAGGCGTGGGCAGCCAAAATGGATCTCAGGCGCATCATGCGCTGGTGCGCGAAGGTCGTATCCGTGCTTGATCTGGAGCCGGGGGAGAGCGTCAGCTATGGGCGCATCTACAAGACGACCGGGCATGAAAAGATCGCGGTCATCTCCGCGGGGTACGCAGACGGGTATAACCGCAGCTATTCCAACCGCGCGCGCATAATCATCAGCGACCATATCGTGCCGCAGTGCGCGAAGGTCTGCATGGACTACACCATGGCAAACGTGACGGGGCTGGACGTGAAGCCCGGCGACGACGCCATTTTGCTGGGGCAGTCCGAAACGTGCGAGGTGACGCCGGACAGCTTGTCGGCCGACACGGAATATGGCGTGAACGGCTGGACAACGTGTCAGATCACCGCGCGCGTGCCGAGAATTTATGTATATAACGGGCAGGTCGTGGAAACACGGATGCTCTTTTGCTGAAGCAGACAGGAGGATCGCTATGTTTGAAGCCTATTATTCCCAACTCAACACGCCCTGCCTGGTCGTGGACGAGCCGATGACCCGCGAAAATATCAAGCGGATGCAGCAGGTGGCCGACGCGAATGGCTGCACGCTGCGCCCGCACATCAAAACGCACAAGACGCCGTATTTTGCAAAGCTGCAGCAGCAGCTGGGCGCGCGCGGCATTACGAGCTGCAAGGTGTCCGAGGCCGAGGTCATGGCCGACGCCGGGCTGCGCGACATTTTCATCGCCTACCCGCTGGTGGGCGCAGAAAAGCTGCGCCGCGCGTGCGCGCTGGCACAGCGCGTGGACCGGCTGATCCTGGCTGTGGACAGCATTGCGCAGGGCACGCCGCTGGCCGAGGCGGCCAAGGCGCACGACGTGGTGCTGGAGGTACGCATCGAGGTCGATTGCGGCGGCGGGCGCACGGGCGCGGAAATGGCGGACTTTGCGCCGCTGGTGCAGTTCGTGGAGTCATGCCCGAATTTAAAGCTGACGGGGCTTTACACGTTCCGCGGCCTGAACGGCGGCATTGACGACCCGGCGCTGGCCGGTGCGCGCGAGGGCGAGCTGCTGGCGCAGTACCGCAAGACGGCGGAGGAGATCTGCGGGCGCAAGCTGGAGATCAGCGGCGGCTCGTCGCCCACGGGCAAATATGTGGCGCAGTCGGGGCAGGCGGATGAAATTCGCCCGGGCACGTATGTGTTCAGCGACTATATGATGTATAAAGAGTGCGGCGCGCCGCTGGAAAACGTTTCGGCGCGGCTGGTCGTGACCGTTGTGAGCGTACACAAGGACTATGTGGTCGTGGACGGCGGGTGCAAGACGTTTGCGACCGACCCGCAGCTGGATCAGCCGCCGTATTTCTTTGAGGGCTACGCCTGGTTCCCGCAGTATCCCGAGCTGCGCATCCGCCGCTTGACGGAGGAGCACGGCATGGTCACGGCAGAGGGGCCGATGCCGGAGCTGAAGGTCGGCGATATGCTGGAGGCGATCCCGGTGCATATTTGCCCGACGGTCAATTTGCAGAACCAGATCTATGTGGCGGACGGCGGCGTGCTGCGCACGGAGATCGTGGCGGGCCGCGGCAAGCTGCAATAACCATTCGGACGGGTTTACAAACCACGCGGTTTGTATTACTATGGAGGTGTCGGCCGGGCGGCAGGTGCGGCCCGGCGGACGCAGATTGTTTTGATATTTCATAAGGAGGAACTCCAAATGTATGCTGAAAAACTGAAAGAACTTGGCGTGACGCTGCCTGCGGCTCCGGGCAAGGGCGGTTTGTATGCCCCGACCAAGACGTTTGGCGAAAACAAGCTGATGTATGTTTCCGGCTGCGGCTGCAACATCCCGGGCGAGGAGTCGTTCGGCAAGCTGGGCCAGGAATACACCACGGAGCAGGGCCAGAAGTGGGCGCGCAACGCCATGATGAACGTGCTGGCTGTGCTGGAGCGCGACCTTGGGTCGCTGGACCGCATTTGCAGCTTTGACAAGATCACGGTGTTCGTGGCCAGTGCGGATGATTTTTATGAGCAGCCGCAGGTCGCAAACGGCGCGACGAAGCTGCTGCAGGATGTGTTTGGCGACGAGATCGGTCTGCCCACGCGTTCGGCGGTCGGCATGAACGTGCTGCCCGGCAACATTGCGGTGGAGATCGAAGCACTTGTCAGCTACAAATAAAATCCGGAGGAAGCTTTATGACGGTTTCTGAAAGAATGTCCAATGCCGGCCTTGTGCCGGTGGTGGTGCTGGAAAATGCGGCGGATGCAGTGCCCACGGCGCGGGCACTGCTGGCCGGCGGTGTGGACGTGATGGAGATCACATTCCGCACGGCGGCGGCAGAGGATTCCATTCGCGCAGTGGCGCAGGAATGCGACGAGATGGTCGTTGGCGCCGGTACGGTGGTGACGCTGGAGCAGTGCCGGCGCGCAGTGGACGCCGGTGCGCAGTTTATCGTGTCGCCGGGCTACGACGACGAGGTCGTGGCGTGGTGTGTGGAGCATGATGTGACCATTGTGCCCGGCTGCGTGACGCCGACGGAGATCATGGCGGCCATGAAACGCGGGCTTTCGGTGCTCAAGTTCTTCCCGGCGGGGGTGTATGGCGGGCTTTCGGCCATGAAGGCGCTCAGCGCGCCGTTTGGCTCGATCCGCTTTGTGCCCACGGGCGGTGTGAATGAGAAAAACTGCGGCGAGTACAGCGCCACGCCGTTTGTTCATGCCATTGGCGGCAGCTGGGTGTGTACGAAGGCGGACATTGCCGCGCACAACTTTGAAAAGATCACGCAGCTGTGCAAGGCAGCGCGGGCGGCGATCCTCGGCTTTGAGGTCGGCCATGTGGGCGTGAACTGCAAGGACGACGCCGAGGCGCAGGCAGTGTGCGACAAGCTGACGGATGCGTTCAGCTTCCCGGCAAAGATCGGCAACAGCTCGAACTTCTCTACCGACGCCATTGAGGTCATGAAGGGCTGCGGACGCGGTGTGAATGGACACATTGCCATTCGCACGAACAAGGTCAGCATGGCCGTGGCGGAGCTGGAAAAGCGCGGCTACCATATCATTCCGGAGTCTGTCAAATATAAGGGCGACCGGATGACGCTGGCTTATCTGGAGGGCGACTTCGGCGGGTTTGCCGTGCATCTGGTGCAGAAATAAAAAACGCAAAAAGTGGTGTATCCGGGTCGGATACACCACTTTTTTTGTATAAAGAAAACCACCGGCAATGCCGGTGGTTCCAAAAAGCTTTAGCTATGCATAGAAAAAATGTCCTCCTTTGATAAAATGAAGATGGTCTGCCAACCAGGAACAAAAATCAAAGGAGGAATCAAGTCCAAATGAAACTTGATGTCAGTAGTTTAGCCTTGCTCTTTGAGGTAGCCGCCCGTGGCAAGCAGCACTTCTGATTTTGGATCTGTAATGACATAGTTTGTGTTTGCGGTCAGGATATTGGGCAGCACAAAGCTGCGCGTCTTAGCCGCGCCGCTGCCGCCGATGACCAGCACGTTGAGGGAGCGGCGGTGCTTATGCGTATCCAAGCCGAGGCGAACGTGCTGGGTCAGTGGGATGCTGTCCTTCTGCGCGAACTGTGCGTTGACAGATGCAGGCGTAGCCCACGCTGCGGAGCCGTGTTCCTCGCCGTCGCGGGTCCTGCCCTGATTCGTCCGATAAAGCAAAACTGCCATGCCATAGGCGGCAAGGCAGATGAGGATTGCAGGCAGGCTTTTGTCTGTCCACACGATATTTGTGGGATGCTCCAACGCGCGTGTCAGGTTTTGCAGCAGCTCCGGCAGGCCGCTTCCAAGCGACTGTGCCAGCAGGAGGGAGAGCCAGACGACGGGGATTATGCCAATGAGATAAAACAGGGTAAGCTGCTGCGTAGACTGCCGCCGTTTATCTTTCTTCTGTTTTTTCACGTCGGGTCCTCCCATTCAAAAAGCTGTTGTTCGGTCAGATAGAAGCTGACCACAAATGAGAGAAAATCCAGCACACTGAGTCCGTCCAGATGGATGGACAAAAATGCATACGCCGCCACCAGCACCATGGGCAGAAACAGCCCAAGTTGCGTCAGCGCAAGCACCGCGATGAGCAGACCAATGCCGATGACAGCCAGATCCCGAAGCTGCCACAGCCAGAGCGTGGCTTTGGCATTCAGGTTATCGGGGTAAATGTAAATACGATCACCTCCATGAACGAAAAAAGCGCCGCCGCAGAACTCTCCTGCAGCGGCGCTGGGTGGTTATTCTTCTTCGGCATCCATGTCCGGTTCGTCGGATTCTTCTGTCTCCGGCTGCTCAGCAGTGTCTTCTTCCTCCTGCTCCAGCGCGTCCTCAATCAGTCCGATGATGAACTGCTTCTGCTTGAGGTTATTCCGCTTGAGGTATGCCTTCAGCCGCTCGAAGAGTTCGTCCGGAAGCTGGATCGCCATGGTTCTCATATCGCCTGTCATTTTTGTTCCTTCTTTCATTTTGTAATAATCTGTGATAAGCTGTTCTACGAATTCGCTGAGTGTCCTGCAGGATTGTTCCTGCTCCTGCCGCACACGCGCGTGGAGGGCTGTGTCGATCTGCGCGCAGAGGTTTTTCTTGTCTGCCATGGGCTTCTTCCTTTCTGTTCTTGATTGCAAAGTAAGCATACTGTAAGCTTTGGCACAAAGCTATTCATCAGAAGCAACAAAGAAGCGGCGCAGAATGAAGCGTATTACATACCGAGCGAAACAACTTCGTTGAGGCTTTTCATAATGAATTCCACACACGGAATGGCTACACTATTGCCAAGGGCGCGGTATCTGGCCGAGTCTGACGCGCCGGGAATATTTGTCCAACCGTCTGGAAATCCTTGTAATCTCTCGCACTCCAAAGGCGTAAGTCTGCGAATGAGCTGCGCATACTGCCGATCCGATTCTACGACCAGATCCGTCGCATCTTTCGCTTGTCTGGCACTCTGCGTACTGGCAATATTGTCATTTTTGAACTCGTCCACGCGCTGCCGTGCGTAGACCGCGTGGCGATCTAATCCCGAGGATTGAGTTATCCCGAGATTGCCTTGCAGCGGTTCACAAATCTCTTGGTTTTTCACTGCTTTCTG
>ENA-UEPJ01002705-UEPJ01002705.1-human-gut-metagenome-genome-assembly--contig:-NODE-2705-length-17488-cov-4.899776_pt1 | contig 17488 bp, 11 predicted proteins | sample MGYA00242890_ERZ507896 | MGnify/ENA primary metagenome ERZ507896 (study PRJEB26167, sample SAMN06115508) | human gut metagenome | host: Homo sapiens | place: China:Qinghai | collected 2015-08-20... | reverse complement strand
CTACCGAGGCATGATAAAATTTAGAAAGCGTATCGGTGTAGAGCAGGGCATTGAGTGCGATAGGTAATACCTTTTGCAGGAACAACCGCCTCTGGTGGTGGTCATGGCGGGAAACGGGATGCCTTTGCAGGCTATTTCCGATGGAATCCCGGGTATGAAGAAATGTTTCCCTTACCAGTTTATCTTTGACGATTATTCGGCGGATGAATTGATGGAGATTACCCGCCAGATGCTGGAAAAAAGGCAATTCAAGTTTACGCCGGAGGCGGAGAACAAATTCTTTAATATGCTGAAGGATTGCTGTACCGTGAAAGAGTCGGGATTCGATAACGGCAGGTTTATAGAGGAACGATTGAACGATGCCGCGAACCGGATGGCAAAGCGCTTGATGTCGAATCACAAGGGTACTCGCTCGAAAGAGGATATGATGTTGCTCAAGGTAGAGGATGTCGAAACCCTCGAGCAGCCCGATCCGAATAAATCGGTAGACGCGTTTAACGAGATGATCGGCTCGAAGGAATTGAAAAACAGCTTGATCAGCTATATCAATTATATTTATTTTATCCGGGAAAGACAGAAACACGGTTATGCCGATGTGATTCCGCCTCTGCACATGTTGTTTACCGGGAACCGGGGAACGGGAAAAACTACCGTGGCACGTATGCTCGGGGAGATATTCGAGTCCGCGGGGATATTGCAAACGTCCATGGTAACGGTCAGGAGCAGGGGAGAACTTATCGGCGACGGTTCTATTCCGCCTCAACAGATTGCCATGTACGTGTTTGAACAGGCGAGGGGTGGTATCCTTTTCTTGGAAGACGCTCATACATTATTCCAAGACAGCGCGGGAGCTTCGGCATTAAGCGTTATTTTCGGGCAATTGTCGCCCGCGGATAACGGGGATACCATCGTGATATTGAGTGGCGATCCGGATGAAATGGACAAGGCGCTTGCCGGGAATCCGAGAGTGAAGACGCTTTTCCCGTATCACTTCCATTTTGCCGATTACACGCCGGAAGAGTTGCTGGAAATAGCCGTCCAGAAGATAACCGAGAAGAATTACACTTTGCACCCGAAAGCGAAAGAGGCATTCCATGCTTTGGTCACACAGGTATGCAAAGAACATGATAAATATTTCGGGAATGCTCTATTTGTCGATAAGATGGTGGATAAGGCCATTCACAACCTGTCTGCCCGCACCATGAAGATCAGAAAAGAGAGGGAACTTACCCGGAAGGAGATCACGACGTTGATGGCAGCGGATATACCCACGGCAACTTCCGAGCTTCCCAATTCCTACAAGGATACTTTTGACGAGAAGTCAATCACCGCGGCCTTGAAGGATTTGGATCACATGATAGGACAAGAGAAGCTTAAAAAACAGATTCATGATTTCGTGGATCTGGCTCGTCATTACAATCAACAAGGGATCAAGCTAAATACCCGTCTGTCCCTGCAATGGTGTTTTACCGGTAATTCCGGTATGGGGAAGGGAACGGTTGCACGTATTATTGCCCGTATTTATAAGGCTATGGGAATTATAGACAAGAGCGAGGTGACCAGCTTTAAGGTGGAACGTCTGATCGGGTTGACGGAGGAGGATGCCGTGCAGAGTATCGGTGTTGCCTTGTTGCAATCCAAGGGGGGACTGTTCTTCTTCGATGAAGATTCCAGTAGCCTGAATGAAATCTCCGGCTTCCGGGATCGGGTGAGGGCTATACTCGTGAACCAGTTGGCGACTCAACCGGGGGCTTATAACGTGATTTACGCCAAACAGGACCCGCCCCGCCAGATTATTAACGACGAGGTGGAGAAGGTTTCCGACATGATTAATATTCTTGTTTTCGAGGACTACACGGAGGATGAGTTAATGGAAATACTCAAACGGGATTTGGCGACGGACAATACCCGTATGACCCGGACGGCACAACAGCATATGGCTCAGTTTATTTCCTATATCGTGAACAACAAGAAACGAAGTCACGCGAGTGCCCGTTTGATAAAACTGGTCGCGGAAATGATGATTCGTAACCGAATACAACGTTTGGCAAAGAATGGAAAGATTAATGGTACGGAGCATACTTATTCAATTGTAAAGCAGGACGTGGAGATGTTCACCCCGCAAATGTTGGATAGTATGATTTCGGAACGGCAGACAATCGGGTACAAGCAATGAATCGTAGAATACTTCGTCTTGCTATTCCTTCTATCGTGTCAAATATCACCGTTCCTTTGTTGGGATTGGTGGACGTGACGATCGTGGGGCATTTGGGGGCTACCGCCTTTATCGGTGCTATCGCGGTGGGGGGATTATTGTTTAATATTTTGTACTGGAATTTCGGTTTTCTGCGGATGGGAACCAGTGGACTGACCTCACAGGCATTCGGGCGAAAAGACCAAGATGCGGAAATGCGGGTTCTCGTGCAGGCGGTGAGCGTGGGACTGATTTCCGCCGTGCTGATGCTGATTCTTCAATATCCCATAGAACGCTTGGCTTTCAGGTTATTGGACACGAGTGCTGAAGTAGAACGATACGCTGTTACTTATTTTCGGATATGCATTTGGGGGGCACCTGCCGTGCTGGCACAATACGGATTCACGGGGTGGTTTATCGGGATGCAAAATTCCCGCTACCCGATGTATATCGCTATCGTGATGAACGTGATCAATATCTTGTGCAGCGCGTGTCTGGTTTTCGTGTTCGGGATGAAAGTCGAGGGGGTGGCGTTGGGAACAGTGATAGCCCAGTACAGCGGGGTATTTATGGCTGCCGGACTTTGGTGGTTTAATTTTAAGGAGTTACGACCTCTTATCAAATTCAAGGGGAGTCTTCAGTTGCTTGCCATGCGTAGATTCTTTGCCGTGAACCGTGATATTTTCTTGCGTACCTTGTGCCTGATCGGGGTAACTACATTTTTCACTTCCACGGGAGCAAGGCAGGGGGATGTGATTCTGGCTGTCAATACTTTGTTAATGCAGTTGTTTACCTTATTCTCCTATATCATGGATGGCTTTGCTTACGCGGGAGAGGCTCTTGCCGGACGTTACGTGGGGGCTTGTGATCTTCGCCGATTGCGACAGGCTGTACGGGCTTTATTCGGCTGGGGCGTGGGATTATCCTTGGTGTTTACCGTTTTATATGTAGTCGGGGGAGAAGGTTTTCTCGGTTTGCTCACGAATGACGGGGAAGTGATTCAAACGGCAAGCCATTATTTTTACTGGGTTCTGGCAATTCCCTTGGCAGGATTTGCCGCTTTTCTATGGGACGGTATTTTGATAGGAGCCACGGCTACCCGATACATGTTGTGGGCGATGTTGGTTGCTACCGGGGCTTTCTTCCTTATATATTATACCTGTTCCGGGGCCACGAACAATCACATGTTATGGCTTTCGTTTCTTGTTTATCTGGCTTTACGGGGAATCATGCAGACCGTATGGAGCCGCCGGATATTCTCGGAGGGGTATTTGCAGAAGATGAAGGACTCGTAGTATATCTTTTCGCCATACTAAGTCTATCGATACTTAACCTCAAGTTCGAAGCATGAACGAATCATGAACGTAGCATAGACGTAAATTTGCGTTTATGATGTGTTTATGCTATGTAAATATAGCCTCTTTGAGGGTAGGCAAGGGGGAAGAACGGGGCGTGCAACAACTTTGCAAGTGTAAGGTTATTTTTTCAGTAACCGGTGATACTCGTGCAAGAAGTTGGGGGTGAATATGGAGGTGTTGGCAGGATTCTCGATTTCTTCGCGAGTCCAGAAACGTCCTTCGTCAACTTCTTCGTTATGGATGTCTATGGCGTCGTGTGCGGTACAGAGGAACGAGAACACGAGTTCGCGTTCACGGGGACTTTCCCACACGTAAGAACCGAGGAACCGGGCTTTGAATTTAGTGATTCCCAGTTCTTCCTGTGTTTCCCGTTTTAAGGCATCTTCAATTTTCTCCCCGAACCCGACATGTCCGCCGACTGCCGTATCCCACATACCCGGCAGGAAGTCTTTTTTCATGCTTCGTTTTTGCAGGTAGATATCTCCTTGTTTATTCATGATGTGGAGATGGACTACCGGGTGGAGGAGCATGGAACCGGAGTGTACACTGCGGCGGGTGGCTTTTCCGACAACTTCCCCTTTCTCGTTGACCACGGGCAACCATTCGTCGTCACGTGCCGCTTTGGCTAGAAGACGATTTTTGACAAAGAAGGTCAGGAAGAATAAGGCGAGCAGGATGTATAATAACGGTCCTTCTATAAAACCGTGTACTTCTTCATTACAGAGAAAGGCAGAAGCGAAAGCGACAGCCGTGTGAATGACAAGCAGATAGAATAACAATCCGAGCATCCTGTGCATGGCTTGTTGCTGTTCCGGGGTGATTTGTAAGGTGTTCCGGTATGATTCGGGCAATGTCTTCGTCATGTCGGCTTTCGTGAAAGCGAAAACGCCTAACAATACACACATGGCGGCTTCCACGATGGTTTGTTGTATTCTTTCAAAAGATGTTCCTTCCAATAACACGGCGATTACTCCCAAAGCGATGAAAAATAGGGTATTGGCGAGAGTCGTTTTGTTTATTCTCTTTTCTTTTATCCACGAGTAGAAAAATTCTCCGGCACCAAGTATGATGACGGCAATCAAACCGATTCGCGGGCCAAAAAATTCTTCGGCTATGAAATACAGGATAATCAGTACAAAAGAGGGGAGAAGGGAACGCATAACAATTGAAAATTGAGGATTGAAAATTGAAAATGATAGGGAGTTGCAGGTTACAAGTTAGAGGCTTTGCCTGTACTTGTAACCTGCTAACTTGTGACTATCTGATTTCAGCGTTGAAGAGGTGTTTGTAAGTTCCCATCAACTTGTTCATGATCTTGTCGATCTGTTTGTCGGTGAGCGTCTTTTCCTCGTCAAGCAGGGTGAAACTTACGGCATATGATTTCTTGTCGGCACCTAGTTTTTCGCCCTCGTAAACGTCGAATAAGGTGACGGATTTCAAGAAAGATTTTTCCGTGCGGAAAGCGGTATCCTTGATTTCTTTGAATGTCACTTTCTTGTCCAGTAAAAGGGCAAGGTCACGTTTCACGGAAGGGAATTTCGGTAGCGGCACGAAAGTGACCGTTTGGTTTTTGATCGCTTTCAATATATTTTCCCACGAGAATTCAGCGTAATAGACTTCTTGGCTTACATCCGTTTTCTTCAAGGGTGTTTTGCTCACGATACCCATGGAAACAATATGTTTGTCACCTGCCTTGTAAGTCAATCCTTCGCGGAAGATATCCCGGTCGCTTGCCTCTATTTTCAAGTTATCGGGTTGCAACCCGAGCCGGTTCAATATCATTTCGCAATAGGCTTTCAGGTAGAAGAAGTCTGTTTTGGCTTCTTTGGCGTTCCATGTCGTGATATTTTTATTACCCGTGATGAAAAGAGAAAGCATATTTTCTTCTTTGTATTGCTTTTGAGGATCGTCGGTACCTTCTTTCTTGTGGAAGGTATACGCTTTCCCGAACTCGAACAATTTCAAATTGTGGTTCTTCCGGTTGATGTTGTACGCTACGTTTTCCAACCCGGAGAATAACAGGGATTGGCGCATGGCTCCTAAATCGGCGCTGAGCGGGTTGAACAGCATGACCGTCCGTGTCGGGTCGAAGGAGGTGAGGTCCTCGTAATAGCTGGCTTTGGTCAACGAGTTGTTCATTACTTCGTTGAATCCGTTGGCGGCTAACAGGTCGGAAATGATATTTTTCAATTGGTAATCATCCGGTTTTTCGCTGTAACTTAACGTGGACTTCACGCTATTGGGTACTTCCACGTTATTGAAGCCGTAGATGCGAAGAATGTCCTCGATCACGTCGGCTTCCCGTTTCACGTCCACGCGGTAGGGGGGGACATGTAATAACATACCCTCTTCGTCTTCTTTCACGATCTTCATCTCGAGAGAACGAAGGATGTTTTTGATGGCGGAGTGATCTATTTTTTTACCGATCAGACGGTCGATATGGTCGAATTTCACGGTCACCTCGAAATCTTCCACGGGTGTCGGGTAGATGTCTATCACGTCGGATGTGATTTTTCCGCCCGCTACTTCTTTGATCATCATGGCTGCCAGTTTCAAGGCATAAATCACGATATTCGGGTCTGTTCCCCGTTCGTAACGGAAAGATGCATCCGTGTTCAAGCCGTGGCGACGAGCCGTTTTGCGAACGAATACCGGATCGAAACAAGCACTTTCAAGGAATACGTTCGTCGTGGTTTCCGAGATGCCGCTTTCCTGTCCCCCGAATACTCCGGCAATACACATGGGAGCCTCGCTGTTGCAGATCATCAGATCGTCCTCGTGCAATTCTCTTTCCACGCCGTCCAGTGTGGTGAACTTCGTGCCTTTGGCAACACTTTTGACAATCACTTCATCTCCTTTTACTTTATCTTTGTCGAAAGCGTGCAGGGGTTGTCCCAGACCGAACAGGATATAGTTTGTCACGTCCACGATGTTGCTGATGGGATGCAACCCGATCGCTTTCATCCGGTTCTGTAACCATTCGGGAGAGGGTTTTACTTGAACGCCTTCAATGCAGATTCCGGCATACCGACGGCAGGCTTCCGGTCTTTCCAGACGTACCGATATCTTGGCTCCCGTGCTGTCCGGCTTGAAGCCTTCCACGGAAGGAAGCGCGTACCGTATGTCTTGTGTCTGTTGCAGGTAGGCTGCCAAATCCCGGGCTACACCGAGGTGTGAGGCTCCGTCGATACGGTTCGGGGTGATATCCACCTCGATAACGGTATCCCGGTAAACGTTGAAATAATCTGCCGCGGGTATCCCGACAGGGGTGTCTTCCGGCAATACCATGATTCCGTCATGCGATTCGCCGATACCTATTTCATCCTCCGCGCAGATCATTCCGTTAGAGGCAACTCCTCTGATTTTTGATTTCTTTATCACGAACTCTTCGTCACCTTTGTAGAGGGTTGTACCGACAGTAGCTACTACTACTTTTTGTCCGGCAGCGACGTTGGGTGCACCGCACACGATTTGCTCCGGTTCTCCCGTTCCGAGGTCAACCGTGGTCACGTGCAAGTGGTCAGAATCAGGGTGTTCTTCACAAGTCAGTACTTTACCGATAACCAGCCCTTTTAATCCTCCTTTCACGGCCTCAAACTCCTCGTAGCCGCCTACTTCAAGTCCGATACTTGTCAGTATTTTGCAAATCTCTTCAGTGCTTTGGTCTATCTTCAAATAGTCTTTCAACCAGTTCAGTGATACGTTCATATATTAATTTTAGATTTATGATTTATGATTTATGATTTTAGATTGAACTCCCTCTATCCATTTTAGATTTAATGATTGTAGATTTTAGATTTCTCCCCACTTGCCAACACTTCTTTTATTTCAAATTCTACACTCTTAATTTCTAATCACTGTCTTTGACTAGTGCCACCAGCTCCTCCTCTGTTTATAGAGGAGGTGTCTGCTTTGCTGACGGAGGAGTTCATTTTCAATTCTCCATTTTTCATTTTCAATTGATATCTAGCATTCTCTGGATCGGTAACCACGCTCTCTGCCTTAAATCTTCGGGGAGGCGTACCTCGTGTTGTTCTTTTTCAAGGGCGTCGAGGACTTTTTCAAGGGTTACTTTTTTCATTTGTCCGCAGATTGCGGTTGGATGAATGGGGATAAATTCTTTCGTGGGGTTATCCGCCTGTAACTTATGAATGGTTTCCAATTCGGTTGCGATGATAAATTGCTGCTTCGGTGATTCCTTGGCGTGTTTGATGATTCCTGCCGTGGAATACATGAAAGCTCTGGGATGATTCAATACGCGATCGTCGTGTGAACAACTGGACTCCGGGTGTATCAACGCGTCGGCATCCGGGTATTGTTCCAGTTTATCCAATATCATTTGGGCATCGATACGGTCATGCACGCAGCAATCGCCATTCCAGATTTCCATTTCCCGTCCCGTTACCTTTTGGATGTAAGCACCGAGGTTTTTATCGGGAACAAACAGAATCTTTTTGTCTTTCGGCAGGCTTTGTACGACTTTCAAGGCGTTGGATGAAGTACAGCAGTAATCCGTGTACGCTTTCACCTCGGCGGTCGTGTTCACGTAGCTGACGATAAGACCGTCCGGGTTTGCCTTTTTCCATTCCCGCAAGTCGTACCCGCTGACGCCTTCTGCCAGAGAGCAACCGGCTCCTTCTGCCGGAATCAGTACTTTTTTGTTCGGGGAGATGATGGAAGCGGTTTCAGCCATAAAATGAACCCCGCAGAAAACGATAATATCGGCATCCGTTTCTCCTGCCATGCGGGAGAGGCCCAGTGAATCACCCAAATAATCGGCAACGTCTTGAACTTCCGGGCGGGTATAATAGTGCGCCAGAATAATAGCGTTTTTTTCTTTCTTCAACTGTTGTATCCTATCGACAATTTCCTTGTGTGTCATAACCGTGTATTAGTTCATTTTGATGTTCATGCTAATGTCCATTGCCGTGACCGAGTGTGTCAACGCTCCCACGCTGATGTAATCTACCCCGGTGGCGGCAACTTCTTTCAGACGGGGGATGCTCATGTTTCCCGATGCTTCGGTTTTGGCTCTGCCCGCGATGAGTTTTACCGCTTCGGTCATCGCTTCGTTGCTCATGTTGTCGAGCATGATGATATCGGCTCCTGCGTCAAGTGCCTGTTGTACTTCTTCCAAAGTAGTGGTTTCCACTTCCAGTTTGATGCTGAGAGGGAGATGGGCACGCGCTTCTTTCACGGCGTTGGGGATACCTCCGGCAATCTTGATATGGTTGTCTTTCAACATAATCATATCGTATAATCCCATCCGGTGGTTGGAGCCTCCGCCGTGGTGTACAGCCATTTTATCCAGCACTCTCAATCCCGGTGCGGTTTTACGGGTATCTAACAAGCGGGTACGCGTTCCTGCCAGTTCTTTCATGTAACGGGCTGTTTCCGTGGCAATACCGGACATCCGTTGCAAGATGTTCAACGATAATCGCTCGCCTAACAAAAGAGTACGATAGCTTGCTTCGATTCGTAGAATGATATCTCCTTTTTTCACGGCGGTTCCGTCGTTTACTAACGGTTCCCATACGATATCTTTTTCAAATTTCTCGAATACTCGTTTAGCGATTTCCAACCCGGAGATAACTCCGTCGGCTTTTGCCTTCATCTCGGCAACTGCTTTTGCCTGCACGGGAATGATTGCATTGGTCGTGATGTCCCCCGTGGCGATATCCTCTTCAATGGCGAGGTCGATTAGTCTTTCTATTAGCGAGTCGTACATAACCTGTTGAATTTTAGATTTTAGATTTTAAATTTTAGATTCCAACCGCACGGAACCGGTCATTTTCAATTGTACTGGTAATGTCCTGATTTCCTTTTCCTTTTGTTGAATGATGTGACATACAAAAGCATCTTCCGGGTTCGGGTAGTCGGAGCGGAAATGTCCGCCTCGGCTTTCTTCGCGGAAGAGGGCGGAACGGATAATTAATTCCGCCACGGTGAGCAGGTTTTTACTAACCAGTGAATAGTATTCGTTTGCTTCAAAATTTTCTTTTGCTTTTAATGCTTCCAGACGGTTCAAGCCTTCCTGTAATCCGCTTTTGTTTCGGATGATTCCGGCTTCCCGTGTCATGATGTCGGCGACTTCGGTTTTAAGTTGCAGGTAAGCGTCGAGTTTTCGCGCATCCAAATGGAATCGGGGAGTGATCTCCGGAACCGGGGCTTCCCGTTTGTTCCGCACGGAATCTTCCACGGCACGTTTACCGTATACCAGACATTCTATGAGTGAATTGGATGCTAGTCGGTTGGCTCCCATGATGCCGGATGAAGCGAGTTCCCCGCACACGTAAAGGTGGGGGATATTTGTCCGCCCGTTCAAGTCGGTTCTGACACCTCCCACGGTATAGTGGGCGGCAGGTGCGACTGGTATGCGGTCAGTCATGTCGATGCCTAGTTCCGCGCACTTTTCAAATATATTCGGGAAGCGTTTCTTTATCTTTTCCGGATCGAGATGTTTCAATGACAGGTAAACGTAGTCCTGATCGTTCTGTTTCATTTGCAGGAATATGGATTGCGCCACGATATCCCGCGGGGCAAGTTCGGCAAGCTCGTGTTTCCCTACCATAAAGCGTTCGCCCTGTTGATTCAACAGGTGGGCACCTTCTCCCCGGACAGCCTCGCTGACCAGATAAGCCTCTCCCGAGGGCGTGTAGATAGCGGAGGGGTGGAATTGGATAAATTCCATATCCGCGATTTCGCATCCTGCCTCGAACGTAAGAGCCAGTCCGTCACCGATCGTGGTGTGGGGATTGGTCGTGCGTTTGTATATCGCGGAGGTCCCGCCGGAGGTGAGTAACACGTTGTGTCCCGTGAATACCTCTTCCCGGTTTTCGTTAAAATCCCAGCATCTGACGCCGTAGCACCCGTGTTCGTCTTGTAACAGGGCGATAACAGCATGATTGTCGAATACTTCCACCGAGGGACAATGTTCCACTTTATCAATCACGAAATTGGTAATCATCCTCCCGGTCGCGTCCCCGCCGGCGTGTAGTATCCTTTTTTGGTGGTGTCCGCCTTCCAGACCGAGTGCAAGTTCCCCGTTCTCCGTGTCGAAGTGCATACCGTCGTTAATCAATTCTTGTATGCGAACGGGTCCTTCGTTTACTAAAACATGAACGGCAGGATAGTCGCACAAACCTCTTCCTGCCGTGATCGTATCTTGGAAGTGAAACAACGGGGCATCATCTTCTCCGGTAACGGCAGCAATTCCACCTTGGGCAAAATAAGAATTACTTTCCCTGATATTGGATTTGGTTAACAATGCTACTTTCCCGTAAGCTGACGCACGATAGGCCGTATAAAGACCTGCTAAACCACTTCCGACAATAATATAATCGTAACTACGCATTTTTTTGTCATGTAAATTGATGCGAAAGTAGTAATATTTTTTATCTAAACCAATAAAAAGTAAGGTCATAAGGTTCATAAAGTTTATAAAGTTCATAAAGTGAGGGATGTCCTTTGAAAAGGGGGGAGCGGTAACATGAGTTGCCGTGGACAAAAGACTCGCGGGGTACGGTGAACTTTATGGATGAGGCGTTGATTAGCGAATGTCGGTAAACGACTTGGAAAACTTCTCGCCGTAGGCATTGAGGTATTCTTTCGTGAACTTCTCGTAACTTTTCTTGGCAAGGGAGTGTTTGCCTAGGGCAGCGTAAGCGTTTACCCGTAATTGGAGCGCGTATTCGTTAAGTTGATCGCAAAGGGAGATCGAATCGGCTATCTGTAATGCCAGATCGGGTTCTGTCTGAATATTCACGGAAGTTTCCGTGTAACTCACGAGGGTATCGATAATGTAATCCGATACGGTCGATTTGTAGCGGTCTAGCCACTCGTAATCCGTGTCGAACAAGAAGGCGCCTTGCTTGGATAGTTGCAGCAGTTTCAGAATATCTTCCCGGGCGGTTAATTTACCTTTTGCCGACAAGGAGAGATAATCGTAATAGTCCGTGTATATCTGTTCCGGGGTAAGGTTGAGAATCCAACTTCCGGTTTTATTGCTGACCTCGTTTTCCCCGAGGGTATCCAGTAGGCTTCGTAATTTGCCAATGTTCACCGCCCGGTTGTTTTTGGCGCTCTGTTCGGTCTTGTCGAACCATAGTAATTCTTTCAATCGCTCGGAGGTGATGCCTTTTTCCGGTGTATGTATCAATAACAACAAGAAAAGTTCTTTCAACAAGGGGGTGAATTTCTTCGTGATATTGTTTCCTTCGGCATCGTAGATATGAAAGCCGCCGAACAGGTAAACGGCGTTTACCGTTTGGGGTATGTGTACCGGAGATTCGTTGTTGGCGATTGTAACTTCATTTTCCAGCCGGGATGCTGAAGCGGATTGTTTCCGGCGCAAAAGCCTTTTACGCAATTGTACACCGCCGAACACGAGTAAGTCCACGATAAGTATAAAGATAAACCAATACCAGAAAGTAGCGGAGAATTGTTTGTCCGTGGTTTCGATAAAATGAATATTGCTGATCTGTAATGCCGGTTTTCCGTCCCGGTCGAGTACTTTCTCTTTGTCGGCGATAAAAGCAAATTTATACCCCGCCTTGGGATCGAACCCGAGGTTGTTGATCGTGTATAATGTATCGCCGATTTGAATCGTAAATTCTTTTTTCTGTTGGAACAAGGTCAGCTTTACCTTAAATTCCGGGTTCGGAGAGGAAGAGGGGATAGGCAACTTTCTCAGGTTCTCTCTGGAATACACGATTAATTGTTGTAATTCCCCTTTCCGGTAATCCAGAAAAAGGTTATAATACTCGTTTTCGTTCGAGTTGATTTGTAGCAACGGGCCGAAATAAGTTTGTTGGTGTGCTTGTAGAGTAATATCGAAATCAATCTGTAATCGTTTCTTCAAGTAGATGTACCGGTTTTTGTCAGAAGGTACCGTGTCATTTTTTTCTGTGTTATTGTAATCCGATTGCGCGAATATCTTCCCGGTCGGAAAAACTGACATCATGAACATGAAACTCACGATTATAAGGTGTCGCGAGCTAAAGTGAAAGGTTGTATGTTTTCCGGTGTTTTTCATCCACTGCAAATATAGCATTTGCTGATGAATTATAAAATAATAATTTTACTCCCTGAAAGAAAGTGGCTGAGGGTATGTTTTGCAAGGTCACGGGTGTCCTCGTCAAAATGCCCACAGGGTACCCGTTACTTTATGAACTTTATAAACCTTATAAACTTTATAAACCCTTATGCGTTTTTCTGAATCGAATAGTCCGTGATGCCAAGACTCTCGTAAGTCTTTTTGAGGGCTTCATCGTCGTCAGTGATCACGAGGAGTTTGTCGCCCGTGTTGAGTTTGGTTTTACCCTTGGGTACGCAATAGGCGTCATTCTTTTTGATAAGGGCTACCAGCGTGTTGTCCGGTAATATCAAGTCCATCAGCCGATCGCCCTTCGTGAGCATGGAGGGGATCACCTCGATTTCGGACATGGCGGTTTTGATCTCTTCGGGTAATTCCACGTTAAATACATTCTTGCGGGTTTCCGGGGTAGACAGTCCGAGTAGTTTAGCCATGAAACTGACGGTTGTCCCTTGCACTACTAACGACAGGATCGTGATAAAGAACACGACGTTGAATATCAGTGAAGCGTGCTGTACGTTCGCGATGAGGGGGTATGTGGCAAAAATGATAGGGACTGCTCCGCGCAATCCTACCCATGAAACATACACCCGTGCTTTGGTGGTCATCTTCCGGAAGGGGAGAAGGCAAAGGAAAACGCTAAGCGGGCGGGCCAGTATAATCATGAATATCCCGACTAAAATACCCAGCGAAGCGATAGGCAACAGTTCTGCCGGGTTCACGAGTAATCCCAGTGTGAGGAACATCACGATTTGGAACAGCCACGTGATACCGTCGAAGAATGTCGTAAGACTCTTTTTATGTATCATCTTCTTGTTGCCCACCACGAGTCCGGCGATATAAACGGCGAGATAACCGTTTCCTCTCAACAAGTCGGTGAAGGAGAAGATAAAGAATACAAAAGCCAACAAGAGAACAGGATAGAGTGATTGATTGATATTCAGTTTGTTGATGCTGTAAACTGCCAATCTTCCCAACAGGAATCCTGCCACGGCACCGATGCTCATTTGCATCACGAATTGTAACGCTGTATTCACGAGGCTACTTTCCCCGGATTGGATCATTTGAATCAATAGAATCGTCAACATGTACGCCATCGGATCATTACTACCACTCTCCAACTCCAGCATGGGACGCAGGTTTTCTTTTAGTCCCTGACGTTTCGACCGGAGTATCGAGAACACGGAAGCCGAATCCGTGGACGACATCACCGAAGCGAGTAAAAGCGATTCAATGAAAGTGAGGTTGATAAAACTGTCCCACAGGTTAGTGATATAATATATAAAATATCCCGTGAGCAGGGCGGTCAACATCACCCCGACGGTAGCAAGTATTATTCCTTGCCCCAGAACGGGTTTTATTTCCGAGGCACTGGTATCCATACCACCGGAGAACAGGATAATACTTAACGCGATAACACCGATGAATTGTGCTGTCTGGGGATTGTTGAATTCGATTCCCAATCCGTCTGTCCCGAAGAGCATACCGACTCCAAGAAAGAGCAACAACGCCGGGACGCCGAATCGGAAACCGGCTTTTCCGACAACAATACTAACGAATAATAAAATAGATCCAATAAGTAAGATGTTTCCAGCGTCTAAAGTCATAAGCGTTTCTTTTTATCAGTTTAATTTTGTGGGCTTCCGCCTCGTTTGGCGTAGTTCTTCTTTTTAACGAAAGAACGGTTACCGGGTTTGCCTCCCCGCCCTTTTGACGATCCGTGATTGAATGCTTTAGGGTTATACGCGGGTGCTTCTCCGAGGTTGGCGGGAATGGGAATTTTATAGACCTCTTCCCCTATAAATTGTTCTATACGATAGAACTTGCCCTGTTCCGCTTCGGAAACGAAAGTTAAAGCCACGCCCTCGGCATCAGCTCTCGCCGTACGCCCGATTCTGTGGATATAATCTTCCGGGTCATGCGGTACGTCAAAGTTGATAACCAATCCGATATCATCAATATCTATGCCACGTGACACGATATCCGTGGCAACGAGGATGTCTGTTTTATTGTTTTTGAAATTCATCATGACGGCTTCCCGCTCCGGTTGTTCAAGATCGGAGTGCATGGCGGCCACGTTGAATTTTTTACGTTTCAGGGTGAAAGCGAGGTCTTTTACTTTTTGTTTGGAAGAGGCGAAGATAAGTGTTTTGTGTAACACCGGTTTGTTGAACAATTCTTCGATGATCCCCATCTTCTGGTACTCGCGGCAAATGTAGGCGGCTTGCATGATCGCCTCGTTGGGTTTGGATACGGCAACGTTGATTTCCACGGGGTCCCGGAGGACGTTTTGTGCCAGTTGTCTGATTTTCGGTGGCATCGTCGCCGAGAAGAGAATGGTTTGTCGATCCTTGGGCAACTTGTTCACGATCTGCATGATGTCGTCGAAGAATCCCATGTCGAGCATCCGATCAGCCTCGTCCAGTATAAAATATTTTACCTGTGAGAGATCGACATCGCTGTGTTGCAGGTGGGCTATCAGACGCCCCGGTGTCGCGATAGCCACGTCCGCACCCATGCGCAACGCTTTTTTCTGTTGATCCCACAATGCCCCGTCACCGCCGCCGTACACCACTACGGTGGATACGGGAAGAAAATAAGAGAATCCCTCGAATTGCACGTCTATCTGTTGTGCCAGTTCCCGCGTGGGAGCCATGATTACGGCTTGTACCGCGTCGTTTTTCTTCTCGTCTTTCACCAGTCTGTTCAGAATGGGGAGGGTATAGGCGGCTGTTTTGCCGGTGCCTGTTTGCGCGCAGGCAATCAAGTCTTTTCCCTCCAGTATAACGGGTATAGTTAATTCTTGTATAGGTGTTGTTTCCTGAAAATTCATTGCATCCAATCCTTGCAATACTTCATCCTCTAGTTCCAGCTCGTCAAATCTCATCTTTTTTAACTCTTTCTATGTTTTAAAGTGCGCTCTCGTGTCCCTCGAGAGGCTGCGGCAATCCGGATATTTCCATGTCGCTTGTCACGTTTAACGTTTCCATCTTGTTGATGCAAAGTTAAGAAAAAAATTGTTTCTATTCCCATTCACTTGTCGAATCTTTCAATTCGGGAATAGAAGATGCTTTAAAGACAATGTTTTTTTTGCTGATACGGCGTTGCCGCTGATAATCCTGCAAGGCTTTCAGCGCGACTTTACCCAGTAGCACGATAGCTGCGAGATTGATGATCGTCATGATTGCCATAGCGAAGTCCGCCAAATTCCACACGAGATCGAGCGCGGCGATTGAACCGAACATCACCATGCCGCCCACGGCGATACGGTATACTTGCAGGTATTTCTTGTTCTTCGAGATAAAGAGCAGATTCGTTTCGCAATACGAATAATTGCCGACAATGGAACTGAACGCGAAAAGCAGTATGGCGATAGCGATAAATTGTCCGCCCGCGCTTCCGATTTGGTGTGTCAGTGCCATTTGCGTGAGTTGAATGCCTTTTATCGAGCCATCCAGCGGCACGTCCGAGAGCAGGATGATGAAAGCGGTACAACTGCATATAATCAACGTGTCGGTAAACACGCTCAATGCCTGTATCAATCCTTGCTTCGCCGGGTGGCTCACATCGGCGGTAGCGGCGGCATTCGGCGCGGAACCCATTCCTGCCTCGTTGGAAAATAATCCCCGCCGTATGCCTTGCATGACGATAACCCCAAGTCCGCCACCGGCGAATTGCTCGAAACCGAGAGCGTTGGAGAATATCATGCCGACCACGTGCGGCAATGTGCCGAGGTGCGTGAACAGGATGTACACGGCGAGTAGGATATACGCGATAGCCATAAGTGGAACGAGTATCCCGGAGATAACGGCGATACGGTGTATTCCCCCGAATATCACGAGGAAGGTGAGTGTGGTCAGTATTATCCCGAACCACATGCGGTTTACCCCGAATACTTCGTTAAAGGCGAAAGTCACCGTGTTCGCTTGCACGGAATTGAATACCAACCCGAACGTGATCGTGATGATGACGGCAAAGAGAATACCCATCCACCGTTTTTTCAGTCCCCGTTCCATGTAGAAAGCGGGACCGCCGATATACGTCCGCTCGCCTTTCGTCTTGTATATCTGTGCCAGTGTCGATTCGATAAAGGCGGAGGCAGAACCCACCAAAGCGATCAGCCACATCCAGAAAATAGCTCCGGGTCCCCCGAGCGCAAGAGCTGTTGCCACCCCGGCGAGGTTTCCCGTTCCTACCCGCGAAGCGGTTGCAATACAGAAAGCCTGAAAGGAAGAAACCGAGTTCTTGTGGCTACCGCCTGCGATGCCGTCACCGAGCAACCGGAACATCTCGCGGATATTCCGAAATTGCACGAATTTACTCTTGAACGTGAAATATAGCCCGATGATGATCAGTGCGGCAATTAATATGTACGTGTAGATAAAGTCATTTACCGATATAATCCAATTATTCAATGTTTCCATGAGTACCTTAGTTTTTATAAAATACGCTTTTTATACGTTAAAATTAGGGATTGGGTTGCCGGACAATTGAAAATTGAAAGTTGAAAATTGAAAATGATTTGTTCGCTTTCGGCGAGTACCCAATTAATTATTTGCGTTAGGGACTGTATTCCAGCTCCTCCTCTGTTTATAGAGGAGGTGGCTGCGAAGCAGACGGAGGAGTTTATGGATTCAGTGATTTCGTGATTTTAGATTGAATGATTCCAGCCGCACAAGCAACACTTCATTAATCACGGAATCGGCAATCACTGAATCACTAAATCGACAAACTCCCTCCCCCCTTCGGGGTATTGAGCCCGAAGCGGTCTCGAACTGGCTCTCGTTCGACAGACAACGAGCAAGCTCTCTGTCTGTTCTCTCTTACTCGCCAGTTTCCCTC
>ENA-UEPJ01002692-UEPJ01002692.1-human-gut-metagenome-genome-assembly--contig:-NODE-2692-length-17552-cov-5.785980_pt1 | contig 17552 bp, 13 predicted proteins | sample MGYA00242890_ERZ507896 | MGnify/ENA primary metagenome ERZ507896 (study PRJEB26167, sample SAMN06115508) | human gut metagenome | host: Homo sapiens | place: China:Qinghai | collected 2015-08-20... | reverse complement strand
AGATTGTCATAATACCTTTCAAAAAGAAGGCGGAACGCACCGCTTTCGTCTTTTGTGATTAAATCTAATATGTTATCGCGTGGATTCATTCGTTTTTTTTACTTTCACAAATGTAGTGAACTCCAAGTTTGATGCAAATTATTTGGTGGAAATTAAGTAATTTTATGCAATGTGGTCGGGATGTCAAATGATTGGCAGAAGGAGAAATGGTATGGGATTTTTGTACCCTTTCTCCCGAAATGTGACAAATTATTCGAGAAAATACCCCCGAAATGTGACAAAAAGAAATAAAAATAGCCCCCGAAATGTAACAATCGTATGGAAATTAGTATATTTTTCCTATGGTAGAAAGAATCATAATTGGGGAATTACGGGCGTGGAAAACTAAGATATCAAGGAAACCCTTGATTCTTCGTGGAGCTAGGCAAGTCGGGAAAACGACGGCAGTGAATTTATTTGCCCGAGATTTTAAACAATATATTTATTTGAATCTCGAAACGGCCCGGGATCGCAATCTGTTTATTCAATATCCCTCTATTGATACGTTAATCCAAGCTATCTTTTTCGAAAAAGAAAAACTTTTGGAGGAAAAAGATACTCTTATATTTATAGATGAGATTCAAGAAGTTCCGGAAGCGTTGAGTATGTTGCGATATTTTTATGAGCAATATCCGCAATATTGTGTTGTTGCGGCAGGTTCTTTGCTTGAATCTTTGTTTGATACAAAAATTAGTTTTCCTGTTGGGCGAGTAGAATTCAAGGTGGTCCGTCCTTTTTCGTTTCAAGAGTTTTTATTAGCCATGGATGAGGGCAATGCTTTGAAGCAATATCATAAAATCCCCATGGATACTTTTGCTCACGACAAATTGCTATCGTTATTTCACTTGTATACGCTAATTGGGGGAATGCCGGAAATAGTATTATCGTATGCTGGCAGTAAGGATATTGTTGCCTTGACTTCCGTGTTTGATTCTTTGATAGGTACTTATTTGGATGATGTTGAGAAATACACGTCAACCGCGGGGCAAACTCAAATTATGCGTCACGCTATCAGATCCGTGTTTATGGAAGCGGGGAATCGGATAAAATTCAATGGTTTTGGTAATTCTGCGTATGGTTCACGAGAAATGGGAGAGGCATTGCGGACAATCGAGAAAGCAATGTTGATTCATTTGATTTATCCCACCACACAGACCGGTGAACCTTTTATGCCGGATATGAAGAAAAGTCCCCGTCTTCAGGTACTCGACACGGGAATGTTAAATTATATGGCTCATCTTCAAAAAGAGGTTTTTGGTACCAATGATTTGAACAATGTGTATAAAGGGCATATTGCAGAACATATTGTGTGCCAAGAGTTATTGGCTCATCAGATATCATTGCTCCATAAACCTCTTTTTTGGGTAAGTGAAAAGAAAGATTCTGTGGCAGAAATAGACTTTTTAGCCTATTTAGATGGTAGAGTGATTCCGATTGAGGTGAAGTCTGGAGCAACCGGACGATTGCGTTCACTTCACTTGTTTATGGATGCTTACCGGGGTAATGTTGCCGTTCGCTTATACGCGGGTGAAATTAGAAAGGATATATTGACAACTTCAAGTGGGAAAAATTATACCTTATTAAGTTTGCCTTATTATTTGACGGGGAAAATCGGAGAATATTTGAGAGAATTTGCTTTATAAGCCGTCGTTTTTTTGATGTGTAACTTAGCCCTTAGAGAACCCGAATTCACAAAAATAAAGAGGGTAACTCTCGGTGAATTACCCTCTTCTTGTTTGTAGTGTTACTTCTTATTTTTTAGCCAAGTCAATCAAAATTTCAAGGACTTGGATAGCACTCTTCGATACCTTGGTACCGGGACCGAATACGGCGATAGCACCCGCGTCGAACAGGAATTGATAGTCTTGGTGAGGAATTACACCACCCACGTAAACGAGGATGTCTTCACGTCCCAATTTCTTCAATTCGGCGATAACGGCAGGTACAAGCGTTTTGTGTCCGGCTGCCAATGAAGATACCCCGACAACATGCACGTCGTTCTCAACGGCTTGTTTAGCGGTTTCTTCCGGGGTTTGGAACAACGGTCCCATGTCCACGTCGAACCCGAGGTCAGCGTAACCCGTTGCGACAACTTTAGCACCGCGGTCGTGTCCGTCCTGACCCATTTTGGCAATCATGATACGCGGACGACGTCCGGTCATTTCAGAGAATTGGTCTGCCAATTCTTTAGCCTTCCGGAAGTCTTCGTCTTCCTTGGCAACACTTGAATATACTCCGCTCACGGTTCTGATAACTGCTTTATAACGTCCGGCAACTTTTTCACATGCATCCGAGATTTCTCCCAAAGATGCTCTCTTCTTGGCTGCGTCAACGGCTAATTCAAGCAAGTTGCCTTCGCCTGTTTCAGCACATTTGGTGATTGCTGCCAATGCGGCGTCAACCTCTGCTTGGTTACGGTTAGCTTTCAACTCGTGCAAACGACGGATTTGTGCTTCGCGTACGGCAGTGTTGTCCACCTCGAGGATATCGATCGGGTCTTCTTTTTCCAAACGGTATTTGTTCGTACCCACGATGGTTTGTGCACCACTGTCGATACGGGCTTGCGTGCGAGCGGCAGCCTCTTCGATACGAAGTTTCGGGATACCGGACTCGATAGCTGCAGCCATACCACCCAATTTTTCTACTTCTTGGATATGTCCCCATGCTTTCTCTACCAGTTCTTGGGTCAGGCTCTCCACGTAGTAAGAACCTCCCCACGGGTCGATAGATTTACAAACGGTAGTTTCATCCTGTATATAAATCTGCGTGTTACGTGCGATACGTGCGGAGAAGTCGGTCGGAAGTGCGATAGCCTCATCCAACGCGTTGGTATGCAACGATTGCGTGTGTCCCAAAGCGGCACCCATAGCCTCGATACAAGTACGTCCCACGTTGTTGAACGGGTCTTGTTCGGTCAGTGACCAACCGGAAGTCTGGCTGTGTGTACGCAATGCCAGAGATTTCGGGTTCTTCGGGTTGAATTGTTTCACGATCTTTGCCCACAACAAACGTCCGGCTCTCATCTTGGCGATCTCCATGAAGTGGTTCATGCCGATAGCCCAGAAGAATGACAAACGGGGAGCGAAAGCGTCGATATCCATTCCGGCGTTTACCCCGGCACGCAAATATTCCAAACCGTCAGCCAAGGTGTATGCCAACTCGATATCGGCAGTAGCACCTGCTTCTTGCATGTGGTAACCGGAGATAGAGATAGAGTTGAACTTCGGCATATTCTTGGAAGTGTACTCGAAAATGTCGGCGATAATCTTCATGGAGAATTTCGGCGGGTAGATATAAGTGTTACGCACCATAAATTCTTTCAAGATATCGTTTTGGATGGTTCCTGACAATTGGTCGAGTGTTGCCCCTTGTTCCAATCCGGCAACAATGTAGAATGCCAAAATAGGAAGTACGGCACCGTTCATCGTCATGGAAACGGACATTTTATCCAATGGAATCTGGTCGAACAGGATTTTCATATCCATGATTGAATCCACAGCCACACCGGCTTTACCCACGTCACCGATTACACGCGGGTGATCGGAGTCGTATCCGCGGTGAGTAGCCAAGTCGAATGCCACGGACAAACCTTTCTGTCCGGCAGCCAAGTTGCGGCGATAGAACGCGTTGGACTCTTCAGCGGTAGAGAATCCGGCGTATTGACGGATTGTCCACGGGCGCATCGGGTACATTCCGGAGTACGGACCGCGTAAATACGGGGGAATACCGGCAACATAGTCCAGGTGTTCCATGCCTTTTAAATCTTCGGCCGTGTACACGGGTTTTACCGGTATCAGCTCGGGTGTCAACCAATTTTTTTCTATGTGATTAGCCTTTTCCCACTCGGCAGCGGCGGTCATGGCTTTCTCTGTTGACTTGATATCTATATCTTTGAAATTTGGTTTCATCTTTCAATTTTTGATTTATAATTTACGATTTACGATTCTTGATTTTTCAATCTAAAATCTAAAATCTGAAATCTAAAATTATTTAATTCCCAATAGTTGTTGGTATGCTTTCAAGTCTTCCAGCACGTTGCATTTCACGTGAACATAGTGCTTGATACCAACCTCTTCCAATTGAGGTCTGCTCTCCGGGTTACCGGCAACCACGATGATTGCCTTGTCTTTCAACGCGGCGTAAACTTCCGGGGCAATCGTTGCGTACTCGTCGTCAGAGCTACAAATTACCACGATGTCTGCCTTATTGTCGATACATGCTTTAGCACCTTCTTCAACTGTCTTGAACCCGTTGTTGTCCATTACTTGGAATCCGGCGCAAGCGAAGAAGTTGCAAGCGAATTGAGCTCTGGCTTTACGCATAGCCAAATTTCCCATCGGCAACATGTAAACCACCGGACGGTGTCCGTTCTCTTTCGCGAACATGTCGGTTCTCAAGCGCATAGCCTCGAACGCTTGTGTTCCGCGGTAGGGTTTCAATGTTTCTACCACTGCATCCGGTGCGGTTTCGTCTTCCGGCTCTAGGATACAAGCGCAAAGTTCACGGTCAATTTTTTCGTTGAAGTTCGGGAATTGGTTCGTACCCAAGAAGTTTTCTTTCCGGTTAGCGATATCCTGATCTCTTTTCTGTGCGGTAGCTTTCACGGCTGCCTGAACAAATCCGTTCTCGATCGCTTTTACCATTCCGCCTTGTTCCTGTACTTGAAGGAATAATTTCCAAGCAGCCTCGGCAATGAATTGGGTCAATTCCTCGATGTAGTATGAACCACCTGCCGGGTCAACGATCTTGTCAAAATGAGATTCTTCTTTCAACAATAATTGTTGGTTACGAGCCACGCGTTCTCCCAATTCGGAAGGATGGCATTCGTAGATATAGTCGTACGGGTGAACCGTGAATGAGTCAACACCGCCAAGTGTTGCGGACATGGTTTCCGTTTGTGTGCGGAGCATGTTCACGTTCGGGTCGTAAACCGTCTTGTTCCATTCTGATGTTTCAGCGTGAATATTCATCTTGCACACGCAGTCACAGCAAGGATTGTAAGCCTTCACGATCTTTGCCCACAAGTAACGGGCTGCTCTCAGTTTGGCTATTTCCATGAAATATTTTGAACCGGTAGCGAAGTGGAAACGCACGCGGGGAGCGACGTCCTTCACGTCCATTCCGGCGTCAGTCAAATTGTTTAAGTATTCTACTCCGGCAGCCAGACTGAACCCGAGTTCTTGCACGATGGAAGCTCCCGAGTTATTGAACACGTATCCACCCACTTCAATGGTCTTGAAGTTTTTCAGGGCAGCGGTACTTTCGGTAGCGGCTTTTACAACGTCAAACGGTTTGGCGTCGCAGAATTTACCTTGCAAAAGGAGTTTGCTGATCGGGTCGATGTTGATTCCACCTTTAATTTTCTCCGGATCAAGACCTTTTTCGGTAACATATTCCTTGAACAGATTCAAGATAGCTACCTTGTTGCAGCAAGCCACGAAATTGATTTCGATGCATTCCAGACAAATGTCTTTTAAAAGAGCGGCCATGTCGGCTTTCGTGAAATTCTTGCAATTGGAAAGCACGAAACCGAGAGAGTCAACACCTTTGTTCAAAATATCCAACGCTTTCTTGTTTGCCTCGGCAACATCCTCTACCATGATGTCTTGGCGTACAAACCACGCGTTGTTGTCTTTTTTATTACCTCTCACGAAAGGATATTCTCCCGGGAAGCACGCTAAGTTCTTGAGGTCTTTCATATCCTCCAACCGGTACATCGGCTGCACGTTGAAACCCTCGTTTGTTCTCCAAACCAGCTTTTTATCGAAGTCAGCCCCTTTTAGGTCTGCAATGACTTTGTCCTTCCACTCTTGGGTGGTGTTGGGAGCAAATTCACTGAAAAGCTTTTCGTTTACATTCTCTGCCATAATAGATTTTTATGTATTTATTCTGTAACTGTTTGTTATTAAAAACGAAAGGCAAAATTAGGCGTTTTTGTATAAATAAAAAAGAAATTCTTCTTTATTTCTACCCCTTGATTGGATTATAAGTCTTTTTAAGAGTTGGAAGGGAGGGGTAATTTTAGATTTAATGATTTTAGATTTTAGATTGTGTCCGGTAACAAGTGCTTTTATTTAAAGAATTTTTGCAGGAATTCAGGACTTCCCCAATCTATTTTGAATTGAGTGCTTGGTAAACTACCCCTCTAACTCCCCCTTACACGGGGGGCGTTGAGTTCTCCATTTCGCCTTATCTCTTGTTCACGATTTGGTCTGCCATCTTCACGGCTTCATACGCGTTCACGATTCCACCCGCGATGCAGAGTGACGCGAAAGGAATTTGCACTGTTCCGCTATACAGGGAATATCCCAATGATCGGGACACGGTGCCGCCTCGCCGGGTGACTGCCGTTTGCATGATAATATTCTTCACTTGAATGGCGGACAATTCCGGATAATATGCCATTAATATCGCCGCTACCCCTGCCACCATCGGTGAAGCCATGCTAGTTCCGCCTTGTTGGGAATATTTGTTCCCCGAGACGGTGGAATTAATCGATTCACCCGGTGCAAACACGTCAACCTGTTTCTGCCCGAAATTTGAAAATATTGCCGGATTACCTTGTGCATCAGATGCCCCGACAATCAAGAACGAGCGGATTCGTCTTTTCCCAATATAGGGCTTGGGGTAAAGGGTAATACTGTCGGCGTTTATACTGCTATTCCCTGCCCCTCGCACGAGCAGGACACCTTTCTTTTCCGCGTACGCTAACGCCTTTTGTACCCATTTTTCCCGTGGAGACATCCATTTCGAGAAACTCATGTTTATAATATTTGCCCCGTTGTCCACCGCGTAACGAATGGCATTCGCCACATCTTTGTCATATTCGTCTCCATCCGGGATTGCTCGTACAATCATCAATTCCACGTGATTGGCAACACCGTCTATTCCAATACCGTTACCTCGTTCGGCACCGATGATTCCCGCGACGTGTGTGCCATGATCCCGTACCCGAATGTGTAACGAAGCTGACCAAAGAATGTTATTCCCGTAAAAACGCTCATTCACGTTTTCCAGATTGTCCCCGATCAAAGGGCGGTGGTCCTGCATGGGACCGAACAGATCCGTGAAATGCTTTTCCACGTTCGCTATTTTTACTTCGTCACCCTCTTCTTTTGCTTTTTCCAGTTCAAGATATATCTTTCCCACGGGAGATGTTTGAAAAAGATCACGCGAGCGGGTAAATTCCTTTTCTTCCCGTTTATTTCGTTTCTTCGCGAATAACTCGTCATAACGTTCGCGGTGTAGCATGAAGTAACGGTTTCTTTCGTCAACCCCTCGTCCGATTACCGTTCCGTCACTTTTACCAAGGAAGTTCCAGCCATGAATATCATCCACGTAACCATTTCCGTCGTCGTCTATGCCGTTACCGGGAATCTCTTTCGGGTTCACCCACAAATTGGCCTTTAGATCCTCGTGGTCAATGTCTGTTCCCGAATCGATAACCGCCACGATAACTTTCCTCTTTTTTGGTTTATCCTTTAAAAACTCGTAAGCCCGCTCAACCTCCATACCGTAGACAGAATCCTTTGAGAACGAGAGCAACGGCCAATCTACGGGAGGCTTCTTTATCTCCTTAAAAACTGTCGAAACTCCTTTAGTCTGAGCTGAAACACCCTCTGCCACACAGAAAAGTACTACCAGAGTAAACATTATAATCTTCATACTATTGATTTGAAATTATACATTAAACATTAAACATCGTTCATTAATAGGGATAAGGATTGTACCTTTATCTTATGAAGTACCGGAAAATCTTAAAAAGGTCTATTGTGAATCTATAAATTAATGATATTTGTACATCCGACTTTCTTGCCGGGGGCGAGAGAATGTCATTACCGGGATAGAGGATGGATACCTGCCTTTGATAGAGAACTAAATCTGAACAAGTCTTTCACGTGTTGAATTTTTTTTACTCGGGAGAACAGGTGTGGAATATTTAACAATCGGGTGAATTCCATGTTCTTGTCTTTTGTCGGGAAAATATTATTTCGTAATTTGCGACGTTAATTTTAAAAGCAAAAAACACATGAAGAAAATTAGAGCAGCCATTGTCGGGTATGGCAATATCGGTCACTACGTGTTGGACGCACTGGAGGCGGCCCCCGACTTTGAAGTGGCAGGAGTGGTACGTCGGGATGCAGCGAATGTCCCGGTGGAGTTGAAGGACTATTTGGTCGTGTCGGATATTGCTCAAGTCAAAGATGTTGATGTGGCAATCTTGTGTACCCCCACTCGTAGCGTGGAGGAATACGCTTCCCGAATTTTAGCCATGGGAATCAACACGGTGGATAGTTTCGATATTCACACGGAAATTACCGGATTACATAAACGTTTGGATGAGGTTGCCCGGAAACACGGGAAAGTGGCTGTTATTTCAGCCGGCTGGGACCCGGGAAGCGACTCCGTGGTACGTGCCTTGTTGGAGGCTTGCGCCCCGAAAGGGATTACATATACAAATTTCGGTCCGGGCATGAGCATGGGACATACCGTTGCCGTGAAAGCCGTGAAAGGTGTAAAAGCCGCTCTTTCGATGACTATTCCAGTGGGAACGGGTATTCATCGTCGTATGGTGTATGTCGAATTGGAGGATGGATACGATTTCAAGACCGTGGCGGAAGCTATCAAAACCGATCCTTATTTTGTGCATGACGAAACACACGTGATGCAGGTGGAGAGCGTGGATAACCTGAAAGATATGGGGCATGGCGTGAATCTTACCCGCAAAGGCGTATCCGGTAAGACTCAGAACCAGTTGTTCGAATTCGACATGAAAATCAATAATCCGGCATTGACGGGACAAATACTCGTGGCTACCGCCCGCGCTTCCATGAAGCAACAACCGGGATGTTACACGTTGATAGAGATTCCGGTGATTGATATGCTGTATGGCGATCGGACGGAGTTGATCAGGCATCTGGTGTAAACTTCTATCGGGAAATATATATTAGCGGCTTCTCTGCTTGTGACAGATGGGGAAGCCGCTATTTGTTGCAGATATTGTGAAATATGTAGGAAAAGATAAGCGAAGAAAGAAAAAGAGTAGTAATTTGCAAAGATTACTACTCTATTCTTGTTATACGATACTAATAAATCGTGTACCTTAATTATTTAAAGGCTGTTTATTCTACTGTTCCTGTTCCTGTTTTAGTAGATTCTGCCCATGTGTCAATTGAAGCGGAAGGTTTTACCTCAGATAGAGAAAAAGTTAATGTGATGATATGTTTTTTTCCAAGTTCAAGACCACTATTCCCTCCATCTATAGTAGCGTCAATTGCTAATCCACTTGTAAAAATGGTTGTATATATTTTTAATTTTATAGGATTTGCTGTTTTACCTAATTCTGTATCAGAAAATACCATAACTTCACTTCCAACGGCTGTTGCTGTTGCTGTAATTGTTTGTTCTACAGTAGTAGGAGTAATTGTGAATGTTGTGGGTTCTGGTGATGCAGCTTTATCAAGTGTCGGTGTTGCTCCTAGTGTTAATTCTAATGCTGTAGGTTGATTAAGTATTTCAATACTTGTAATTTTTCCAAATGTACTTTGGATGCTAGTTTCAAGAGTTTCTGAAACACTTTGTATTTCAATACTAAGTTGGGAAAGTAAATGGCTAAATGTGAATTCGGTGAATTTTGTGCTTTTGTTGCCACTTAGTGCTTTAGTTGCCATTATATCATCTTTACCAGTAATAGTTATAGCTATTTTGTTATCTGCTAAATTTCCTTTTGTTGCTTCTCCAACGTGGTAACCAATAAGATGTGATTTGAGGTCGGCGTTGAAATTGTAGTATTGAGGTGCAAGGGTTGTTCTTTCTGCTTCTGCATAGAAAGAGATTTTAAAGTCTGAATGATTTATTTTTGCGAATAACTCTGTTGTACCAGTAGTCCAATTAACATCTGCATCGCTAGCATCTGCAGCTCGTGCAAAAAAGACATCTAAATCAGTAGTAAGTGTTGATGGTATTGCAGCTCTTCCTATTGCTTCTACATTGCCGATTCCCGCACTTAATTTTATCTCCACCGGAGCATTCGGGTCAATCTCGTCTTCTGAAGTTGTAGTACAACTTGTCATAGCTGCTATGGCAAGTAAAGAGAAAATCATTTTTTTCATATCTTGAAGTTTTAATTTTGCTTCTGCAAATGTGAGCTGTTTTTGGAAAGGGGGATGAGTAATATGTAAAAAACAAATTCTATTTACTTTTTCGCTATCGTTTTGTATGAATTTTAAATTTTGTACGTATTCGTAATTTTCAGGAATATTCTACGTATCGTTGTTTCCACTGCTTGGGGGTAATACCTTCGTTGAGTTTGAAGGAGGAGATAAAAGAGGAAAGCGAGTTGAAACCAACCAGAGAGGCTACCTCTTGAATTTGCATTTCGGGATGTTCGATGAATAGAATGGTCGCTTTCTGGATACGGTATTTATTGACGAATTGGTAGAAACTAAAACCGAATTCGTTATTGATGAGATTCGAGATATAAGTACGGTTTGTCCCGAGAAGTGCGGCAACGTCGTTTATGGTGAGGTTCCCGTTCGTGTATATTTCTTTCTCGTCGAAAAGATGAACAAGTTCGTCTTTCATCTTCTCTCTTTTCATCCCTAAGTTCTTCAGGTATTTTTCGGGAAGAGGGGGGAAAACGGGTGATATTTCGTCCTCTTGTTCTATTGTCAATTCATCCGGACAGCTTTTTATTTCACACGGGGGAAGCGGCTCTTCCTTGACTTGCGCATGTTGAGGGGTATAGCATATATACGGTTCGTTGAGGGCGTGGATGAAAAGGTGGGACACGAAACAGATAAAACTAAGATGAACAAGGTAATTGCTCCATGCCGCTTGGGTAAAAGACGTACAAAGCATGATTACGGCATAGAGAATAGCCAAGGGGATGGCATGATTCAGCCAGCGGAGGTCTATATTTTCTTTGGAAGAATAGTTTTCTTCCACGGTTTGAACGTGTTTCCGTTTTAATTTGAGGATATGCGAGGTGTAAACGGTAATCATGGAAGCCTGAATCGTTAGACAGATATATCGAAAAATGGAAAAGAGAGAGTTTTTATCATAGAACTCCCGTTGAAAAAGGTTCTCTTTCTCTTCAAGAGGGAAAAGTAACAGGCCCGCGACAAGCATGACGATACCCGGCATGAAATGTAACCAGATTTTCTCCGGGGCTATTTTTTCCGGTTTCGTGAGTTTCCGGAAATAAAAGAAATACATGGGGATCAAGAATAAATGGATCGTGATATCAAAACCGGGCAAGAAGAACTCGTTTGTTCGGTACGCGTGTATATCTTGAATCATGTCGGGGATGAAAAGCAAGCCGGAGAATGTGAGCACGACTCCCAGTACCCGCCGGGGGTGCATTCCGGCTTCTTCACTATACGCGGCTCCCTTTAAGATCAGTAACGTGATACCGCAGAACAGGGGTATAACAAAAGAGAGGACGTATGAAAAATACATCCAGAATGTTGCCGAAAATAGACTATCATTCATCATGTCGCACAATGTTGTCGATTTACCTTCTTTGACGTGGCAAATATAATACAAATTGTGTCTATTTCGAGGGCGTTTGAGCGTTTGGAATGTTAATTAACAAAAGGGATTAAAATTGATTCTTTAAAAATTGACATCCTGCCGTAAACTTTGTACTTTCGTCCCATCTATATTAGAATCAGGTTTCATGAATGATGAAAAACTAAAAGAAGAAGTTCGCAAGGCTTGCGAAATCTTACGAAACGGTGGGGTAATTCTTTACCCGACGGACACGATATGGGGTATCGGCTGTGACGCGACGAACGAGGACGCCGTGAAAAAGGTGTACGAGTTGAAGCACCGGGAAGACTCCAAGGCCATGTTGGTTTTGTTGGATGATGTCGGGAAATTGGCTTCTTACGTGACGGTACCGGATATCGCTTACGATTTATTGGAGGTGAACGACAAACCGATGACGGTTATTTACCCGGGTGCGAAGAATATGGCAAAGAATCTGATTGCGACGGATGGAACAATCGGCATCCGGATCACCTCGGAGGCTTTCACGAAAGCGTTGCTTTACCGTTTCCATAGACCCATCGTGTCAACTTCCGCGAACATCAGTGGTGAGCCTTCCCCGAAGTGTTTTGCCGAGATCAGCGATGCCGTGAAAGCGGCAGTGGATCACGTGGTGGATTACCGTCAGGGAGAAACCGCTAATCCCGCCCCTTCCAGTATCATCAAGCTGGGCGCGGGCGGAGAAATCCAAATCATCAGAAAATAATAACCTGAATTTTGGAAGTTGTGGATGGCATTCATTTTCAATTTTCAATTTTCAATTTTCAATTTTCAATTTTCAATTGTTTTATGGCTTTAATTTTAAATATCGATACCTCCACGGATATTTGCTCCGTGGCAATAGCCCGGGAGGGGAAGGTGATCGCATTGAAAGAGAATAACGAGGGTTTCAATCATTCTACTTTATTAGGCGTGTATGCGGATGATTTGCTGAAGGAAAACGGTTTGACCGCGAATGATTTGGATGCGGTTGCCGTGAGTATGGGACCCGGTTCATACACGGGGTTGCGTATAGGAGTTTCTTTAGCCAAGGGAATTTGTTTCGGTGCGGGCAAGCCCTTGATAGCCGTGAGTACCTTGGAAGCTCTGGCGAATGCCGTTGCCGCAAGGAAAGGCGAAGGCGGGTATTATTGCCCGATGATTGATGCTCGTCGCATGGAAGTGTACACGGCGGTTTTTGATCGGGAGGGGATTACCGTGAGGGATATTCATGCCGAAGTAATAGAGGAGGGTGCGTTTGCCGATTTGTTGGATGGGCATAAGATGTTTTTCTTCGGGAACGGGAGTGATAAGGTAAAGGAGGTTATACGCCACCCGAATGCTGAATTTATTCCGGGAGTAGAAACTTCCGCGGCTAATATGACACTGCTTGCCGAACGGAAATTCGAGGCGGGAGATTTTGAGGATGTGGCTTATTTTGAGCCTTTTTATTTGAAGGATTTCGTGGCTACCGTGCCGAAGCGAAAAGTTTTGTGATAAAAATTATTTGTGATGAATATAAAATTACTGAACCCGTCGCATTGGACGGATTACGAGTTGATAGATAGTGGTGCTTTCGAGAAATTGGAACGTTTCGGACGTTACGTGATTGCACGACCGGAGCCGCAGGCTATATGGAATAAATCGCTTTCCGACGAGGAATGGCATCAACGGGCGGATGCTTATTTCAAGAAAGACAAGAAGAACGAGGATCGGGGAGAGTGGGTTTGCAAACCGAAAATGTTACAGCAGTGGTTCGTGAACTACCGGTACGGGGATATGGCTCTCCGGATGCGCTTGGGGTTGACTTCTTTCAAGCACGTGGGGATATTCCCGGAACAGGCGGAGAACTGGGATTTTATATTCGAGCAAGTGAAACGGATCGGCACGGGGGCGAAAGTGCTGAACTTGTTTGCTTACACGGGAGGGGCTACTTTAGCTGCGAAGAGCGCAGGGGCGGATGTTACTCACGTCGATTCGGTGAAACCCGTGGTGTCTTGGGCGCGGGAAAACATGGAAGCTTCCGGTTTGGACGGGGTACGTTGGATCGTGGAGGATGCTTTGAAATTCGTGCATCGGGAAGTGCGGCGAGGGAAAAAATATAACGGGATTATTCTTGATCCGCCTGCCTATGGACGCGGTGCGAATGGCGAGAAATGGGTACTCGAGGAGAATATAAACGAATTGATAACCCTTTGTGGTCAGTTGTTGGAACCGACGAACAGCTTTTTGGTGTTGAATTTATACTCTATGGGACTGTCAGCCTTATTAGCCCGAAGCGTGGTGCGTCAGTTGGTCGGGGAATGTCGTGGCGAACAATTCGGTGAATTGTATTTTACCGATTCATTTGAAAAAGCATTACCGTTGGGGGTGTATTATAGATTATGGCGTTAATAAGAAGAAGTTATGACACAAAAAGAAGCTGTACAATTATTTGAAGCGAGAAAAGTCTGTACCGTTTGAGATAGCGAACAGGAGAAATGGTATTTTTCTATCGTGGATGTAGTTGATATTTTAACAGAAAGTACTGATGGGCGTAAGTATTGGAATAAATTAAAACAACGTCTTAAAGAAGAAGGAAATGAAACGGTGACAAATTGTCACCAGTTGAAGTTAAAGGCTACAGACGGGAAAATGCGAATGACTGATGTTGCAGATACTGAACAACTATTCCGGTTAATTCAATCCATTCCTTCCCCTAAAGCAGAACCGTTTAAATTGTGGATGGCGCAAGTTGCCAAGGAACGTTTAGACCAATTACAGGATCCTGAACTGTCGATCGAGCAAGCCATGCTGGATTACAAACGATTGGGATATTCTGACAATTGGATAAATCAACGTTTGAAAAGTATTGAGGTACGCAAAGAACTCACCGACGAATGGAAACACCGGGGGGTAAAAGAAGGGCAACAATTTGCGACGCTGACGGATATCATAACACAAGCTTGGGCTGGAATGACAACCAGAGAATACAAGCAGTTTAAAGGACTGAAGAAAGAAAATCTCCGGGATAATATGACTAATATGGAGTTGATCTTGAATATGCTTGCCGAAGCCACGACAACTGAAATCTCGAAAGAAAGAAAACCGGAATCCTTTGAAGAAAGTCAACGGGTTGCTCAACAAGGGGGGACGAATAGCGGGTAATACCCGGAAAGAAATCGAAGCCCAAACAGGTAAGAATATAATTTCTCCATTAAACGCTAAGGAGCATTTGCAGCTTGATGATTCGGGAGAAAAGAAAAATGATCATCAAGAAACACCGGAACTTGAATAAGAATAAAAAAATCACTTGCTCGAGAATCATCTATCGTCTTAACTTTATATCTTTGGAATCCGCGATTTAAAATAGTAAATCTAAAATTTTTAGATTTATGCTGATTTTCTTATCTTTGCACCCTCAATGAAAAATATTAAATCTAAAAAATAATACTAGATGGCAACTACCGCTGATTTTAGAAATGGATTATGCATCGTTTTCAAAGACGATTTATACAGAATTGTACAGTTTCAACACGTGAAGCCCGGTAAAGGACCCGCTTTCGTGAGAACTAAAATGCAAAATATCAAGACCGGTCGTACGCTTGAGAATACGTTCACTTCCGGGGTAAAAATTGATGTTGTGCGTATCGAAAGACGCCCGTATCAATTCCTGTACATGGAAGGTGAAGACTATATTATGATGCATACCGAAACTTACGAGCAAATTCCAATCGCTAAAGATCTGATCAACGCTCCTCAATTCTTGAAAGAAGGCGATGCTGTTGAAATGGTTGTACATGCTGACACGGAAACTCCCTTGTATGTAGAATTGATGCCGACAGTTGTTCTCGAGGTAACTTACACGGAGCCGGGATTGAAAGGCGACACCGCTTCTTCTACGGCATTAAAAGCTGCCGAGGTTGAAACTGGGGCAAGAGTAATGGTTCCTCTCTTCATTAATACCGGTGAGAAAATCCGTATCAAAACAGAGGACGGAACATACGTGGAACGCGTGAGAGAATAAAAGAAATTGACGATTTTTGATTTATGATTTAAGATTCATGAAGAATGGAATCATAAATTGTAAATCATAAATCGTAAATGAATTAGATTTCAATCTCTCCATTCGCTTCGGCTTGGAGTTTTTGGATAACCTTTTCGGCGGAGTTTTGCTCCGCTTCTTTTTTGGATGCTCCCACGCCTCGTGCCATGATAGTTTCGCCGATAGTAATCGTGCAGATGAATTTCGAGCGACGGGCGTTTCCTTCCAGTGTGTCGATTTTAAGGTCTGCTTTTTGTTTCTGTGCCCATTCGATAAGGCGGCTCTTGTAATTCTTATCGACGTAAACGAGGTCTTCCAAATTCACGTAATGAGGGAAAATATAATTCTCGATAAATGCTTTTGTCTTATCGTAACCTTGGTCGAGATAGATTGCCCCGGTGAAAGCCTCGAATACATCCCCGTAGATGTGTTTGTTTTTGGAAATATCCGATTTGGCGATAACCTCTTCGCTCAATCCCATTTTGATAGCGATGATGTTTAACGATTCCCTGCTCACGATCTTGGAACGCAAGCGGGTCATGAAACCTTCATCTTTGTTGGGGAAGAATTTATATAGAATTTCAGCGACAATAGCTCCCAGAACGGCGTCTCCCAGAAATTCCAATCGCTCGTAATTCAGGACAGCTCCGCTTTTCGTGTATCTTGATGCCGATTTATGCAGCAATGCCAAGGTGTATAAGCCTCTATTGCCGGGTATAAAACCCCATTCTGTAATAGACAATCCATAAAACTTTTCTTTCCGATGAAGATAAAGTTTTATGGATTGAATTATTTTACTAATCACTTTCCAAATGTTTTTAGTTAGTGATTATTTTTTAAACACTACGCAAGCATTGTGACCTCCGAAACCGAAAGTGTTACTAATGGCTACATTGATTTTTCTTTCCTGAGCCTTATTGAACGTGAAATTCAGCTTCGGATCCAGTTCCGGATCGAGATTGCTGAAATTAATGGTAGGGGGTACAATGTCGTTTTTCACAGCCAGGACACAAGCGATTGCCTCCAAGGCACCGGCGGCGCCTAATAAATGTCCTGTCATTGATTTGGTAGAACTGATGTTCAACTCGTAAGCGTGTTCTCCAAATGCTCTCTGAATGGCCTTAGGTTCTGCCACATCTCCTAACCCGGTTGACGTCCCGTGCACGTTAATATAATCAACGTCTCGCGTGGTAAGTCCGGCATCTTCTACGGCGAGCAACATCACGTCACCGGCACCTTCTCCGTTCGGATCGGGAGCCGTCATGTGATAGGCATCACAGTTTGAAGCACCGCCGGCGAGTTCGGCGTAGATATGGGCACCTCTTTTAACAGCATGTTCGTACTCTTCCACGATCAGGCAAGCACCACCCTCGCCAATCACGAAACCGTCACGCTCCGCGTCGAAAGGACGGGAAGCCGTTTTCGGGTCGTCATTGCGAGTAGACAAAGCCTTCATGGAATTGAAACCGCCTACTCCCGGGGGGGTAATGGCTGCTTCCGATCCACCGGCAATGATCACGTCTGCTTTTCCTAACCGGATAAGATTTAATGCATCTACTAACGAGTGTGCGGATGAAGCACAGGCTGATACGGTCGTGTAGTTCGGGCCTTTCAGACCTTCTTCTATAGCGATCATAGCTCCGCCCATGTTAGCAATCATCTTGGGTATAAAGAATGGGTTGAATCTGGGTGTGCCGTCTCCCAATGCAAATGTTTTACATTCTTCGTAGAATGTATCCAATCCCCCGATACCTGCTCCCCAGATTACTCCGATTCTCTTTCTGTCCTCTTTCGAGAAATCGAGTCCGGCATCTTTCACAGCCTCTCTGGAACAAATCAGAGCGAATTGGCTGTAAAGATCCATTTTACGAACTTCCTTCTTATCGAAGTATTCCGTGGGCTCGTAGTTTTTAACTTCGCAAGCGAATTGCGTGCGAAATTTAGATGCATCAAAACGAGT
>ENA-UEPJ01002691-UEPJ01002691.1-human-gut-metagenome-genome-assembly--contig:-NODE-2691-length-17555-cov-7.458062_pt1 | contig 17555 bp, 9 predicted proteins | sample MGYA00242890_ERZ507896 | MGnify/ENA primary metagenome ERZ507896 (study PRJEB26167, sample SAMN06115508) | human gut metagenome | host: Homo sapiens | place: China:Qinghai | collected 2015-08-20... | reverse complement strand
GTCGATCATCATCGCCAGATGAGAACCGATGGAGGCTCTTCCGGAATGCAGGTTGCAAATAAAATAAATCTTTTTCAAAAAAGTCGCCGTCCTTTCTTCTGCGTGCGCCCGACGGGAACACGCCTGCTCTGAAATCGTTTCACGGAATAGATACAGTTAGTATATCATAATCAGCGAGAAAATGCAAGCGGCGGAAACCTGCCGAACTGCTGATGCACTGCTCAGGATTCCGATAAAAATGCCGAGAACTGCCGAAACGCCGTAGGCAGAGAGAGCTCCTGTGCGATCTCCTCCGCCGTCCGCCAGACAAATCCCTCTGCCGGTGTCTGACAGGTCATCAGCACGCCTTTCATCTTCCACTCCACATGGGTGAAAATATGGCTGCGCTCCGTAGTTCGCACCACCTCCACCGGCTGGCAGCCCCACGCCGTCGCCTGTGCCACAGCAGCGTCCGTCTCTAAAATTCCGGCCGCATTGGGATACTCCCACAGTCCGGAAAGCAAGCCCTTTTCCTGCCGTTTCCGCACGGCATATTTGCCATCGCAGCAGAGCAGAAATACGGTATACGACTCCTTCCGGCGTGCCTTCTTTTCAATGCGCTGGGGCAGCCGGAGAACATCGCCGTTGCGACGGGCCATACAAAGCGATGCCAGCGGGCAGACATCGCACAGAGGCTTTCCGTTGGGCAGACAGACTGTTGCGCCGATCTCCATGAGCGCCTGTGTCAGCGTCCCGCAGTGCCCCGCCTGATACACCTCGGTCAGCACCTGCGTCACCGCCGCCTTTTGTTCCGGCCGGTCGATCTCGCAGAACGTGTCCGTCACACGTGCCGTCACACGCAGGACATTCCCGTCCACTGCCGGTGTCGGCAGGTCAAAGCAAATGGAACAGATAGCGCCGGCGGTATAATCCCCCACGCCGGGGAGTGCCCGCACCTCTTTCCACGTGCGGGGAAACTGTCCCTGATACTGCTCCGCCAGCTGCACCGCAGCCCGCCGGAGGTTCGCTGCACGGCTGTAGTAGCCCAGCCCCTCCCAGCACTTGTTGACCTGCTCCTGCGACGATTCCGCCAGTGCCTGCACTGTGGGAAACTGCGCCAGAAACCGCTGGTAGTAGCCTTTCACCGCCTCCACACGGGTCTGCTGCAACATGATCTCCGACAGCCAGACCCGATACGGCTCCCGATTCTGCCGCCAGGGCAGTTCCCGTGCATGGTCGGGATACCACGCCAGCAGCGGCGGCGCAATGGCACGCAGCACCTGTTCCTGACGCCGGGCACAGCGGCGCATCCGCTCCGCCAGCTTCTCATAAATGGGAATCATCTGCGGTTCCCGGCACAGCTCCCGCAGCTGCGCCATGGGAATCCAGCGCACTGCCTGATTCTCGTCCGGCTTCACCCGAAGCTTCTCCTTTTTGCTGGCGATGAGTCCATAGGTGATGTTATAATGCACATGTGCCGGCACGGAAACGCCGTGCTTCCGATGGGCTTTCACGGGCAGGACATCCACCGAGAGAATCTCGCCGGACTGGGCATAGGGCTTCCGGATTCCAGTCTCCTCCTTTGCCTCCCGCACTGCCACCGCCAGAAAGTCATTGACGCCGTCGGCGTGACCGCCCGTCCACGCAAAGGAATCGTAGATGTTGTGGTACACCATCAGCATCTCGGAGAGCGTCGGATCCATCACGAAACCGGAACAGGTGATGTGCCCGTTTTGGCGCTCCCGATACAGCACACGGCTGCCGTCCTGCCGCACGGCCTGCAGCACCTCCTGCAAATCCCGCCGTTCCGAATCCTCCTGCGGCAGGTAGGCAGCAAGGCGTTCCTGCCAGTCCGGCACATCGATTTCCCGCATCACATTTCTCATGGGGCTGTCCTCCTTTTCCGGCAGCACCGCACAAAGCCTGTACAGTGTTTCCTTTGTTTTTATTATACCGTATTTTCTTCCAAATTGCAAGAAAATGAGGCGGATGCTGCAAAACGCACATCCGCCCCATTTTCGAGGTATCTTATGACAGAGTAGGAGTTGTCAGAAATGAGATCAGCTGGGCTGAACCGGCAGGCTGTTTCTCAGGTGTACGAGGAACTGCAGCAGTGTCATGGAGTCGTCCACGGTGACAACGCCATCGGCATAGCACTCCGCATTGATGCGCTGCTTTGCGCCCAGTTCTACGGCACCGCTGATCGCCTTGTTCAGCAGAACGGCATCCGCCAGATCCACATCGCCGTCCAGATTGACATCGCCGTACAGAGCGGACGGGTCAACAGAAACGGTGGTCACCGGTGCTGTGGTGGTTTCTTCCGGGGCAGCGGTCGTCTTTTCGGTGGTCTTGGATGCTGTGCTGTCAGAGGTTGCTGCGGAAGCAGTAGTTTCCGAAGCAGATTCCTTGGTGGTTTCCGAAGTAACCGCTGTGGTCGTGGTCTCCTCGGTTGCCTTGGTGGTGGCTGTGGTTACCACCGGCGGTGTATCGATCTGCTGGAACTTTGCGCCGAGGATGCTGTAGAGGGCGCTGGATTCCTTGACCTGCATGAAGCCGTGGGTGTTGATAGAACCGTCGGAATTTCGCCATGCGGTGTCGAAATCGGTTCCCATCTGCGGGGCAGTTACGGCCTCGAAATCATCGTCAGAAATAGCTGCGCCCTTTGTGCCGACCTTTTCGCCGTTCGCAATGGCTGTTTTCTCGCCGACCTGATAGTAAGCGCCGTTGTAATAAATGCTGTTCTGGATCGTTCCACAGAATTTGTCGTTTGCCACAACGACACCGGATACACCCAGATTCGATGTGAGATTACCCTTACTGAAATAGGAGATCACATTGGAGAAATCTGCGCCAGGGTCATCGCAGCGATAGCAGGCAATGTTGTATTTCTTGTTGCCGCCCAGATTGTTGTTATAGGCGGTGCAGTTGGTCAGGCTGCCAAGCTTCGGGTTGTTGTTGTCGGTGAAACCGCAGTTCAGGTTCTCGAACGCCAGACAGTTCTTGACGACATGGGCAGAACCGACACCGCCGCCGCCGAGCTTGAAGCCGTTGCCGTCACAGTTGCCGTAACCCTCGCCGAACTCGGTATAGCCGTTGCGGAATGCCACGCAGTTCTGGATGGTTACCACACCAATGGGGCCGGTTTCCGTTTTCGCATACAAATCCCAGCCGTCATCGCTGTTGTTATAGGACATACAGCCATCGAACACATTGCCCTCGCCGCAGGTCAGCTTTGCAGCAAAGCCGTCGGCATTTTCCATGGTTTTATCATCGCAGTTATTCTTGGCGGTGCAGTTGAGAATCAGGTTATTGCTGGGCCAGTCTGCAATGGTGGCAGCACTGGTGTTGTAGCGGGAGAGCTGCAGACCAGTGTCCTGATTGTCGTTGAATACCATGCGCTCAACGGTGTTGTTGCTGCCGGAGAGAAGCATGCCGTTGTCGGCTGCCTTGGTAATCTCAAAGCCGTAGAAATGCCAGTAGTCGCCGTCCAGCACGATACCGCGCTTGGAGGCATTTGCCTCGCCCTGTCCGGAGAAGTCAAAGACAACATCGGCGCCGTTATAGGGCTTGATGGTCTTCATGGCGTTTGCCGTACCGCTGTTGGAGCTGTCGATGAGAATCATCTCGGAGAATTTGTAAGTACCGCCCAGCAGATAGATGGTATGGCCAGCCGTCAGCTTGGAAATGGCGTTGGTGACAGAAGTCGGATCTTTCTCCGAATCGCCGCTGCCCGTTCCGTTGGGCGAGCAGAAGATGTCCCCTGCTGCCGGCACATCCGGTGTGGTCGGAACTGTCACTCTGCCCGTGGTGGAAACCGTTGTCGCACCGGTGCTGCTGGCGGTCACGCTGACTGTCGTCTTGGTAGTGGTTGTGGTGTTGCTGACTGCGGTGGTTGCGGTGGTCACGATGGGATCGGAGGTGTTGTCGGTAAAGCCGCCGCCGATGGCAATGACAGTGGGCTTGTAGTTCACCAGCGCATCTTTCAGTGCCTGATTCACAGCATAGCTTGCATCGTCCACGGAGTTGTCAAACTTCCACTGGAGATCACCGCCCTGTACGCGTCCGGCCTTGGCAGTAACGATAGCCGGCACATCAGCCGCTGCATCTGCCTTGTAGCTGTACATGATGCTGGAATCGGTATCGAAGTTGTTGTAGCCTGTGCCGCCGGAAACCGTCTTGACATCGCCGGGCACTTTTTCGGACGGGTCAGAAACCTCGTATGCATCAAAGGAAGTGCTGTTCTCGGAATACGGGATATAGCTTTGTGCGCCCTCGATATAGTTGCCGTAAGCCTTGATGATACCGCCGGGTTCGCCGGAGAATGTGCCCTCACCCAGTGCATCCGTACCCTGTCCGGAACTCATCATCGGGTTCTTACAGTTGCGGAAGTAGTTGTTCTCTGCAAAGGCAGAGGCACCCTTGGTGACGCCGATGCCGTACTTGGCGTTGCCGTCATAGTAGTTATTGTAGCAGTGTACGGAGCAGGTGCGGATTCTCGGGTGGCGGGAATCGGAATGATCGTACCAGTTGTGGTGATAGGTGATGTAATTGGTCTCCGATTCTGACTTCATACCCTGAAGATTGCACTTGCCGTTGTCCCAGAAATGGTTGTAGGAGTGTGTGACATAGGTGGAAGTCTTGGTATCCAGTGCGCCGTCGCCCTTGACCTGGTCGGCATCCGAACCGGCATCGCCATAGAAGAAATCGCAGTTGTGCACCCAGATATGATCGTTGCCCTGCTGCAAGCCGCAGTCATCGCCCTCGCTGCTGTTGCAGTTCATAAAGCCGATGTTGCGCACCTCCACGTTGGAGCAGTTTTTCATGACCAGACCAAATCCGTTGAATACGGTGTCCGTACCGATACCCTCAACGGTAATACCGGCCTTTGCCGTATCGATCATCAGATCGCCCTTAGGCATATCTGCTGGATCGGTGATGTTGCCGAGAAACCGCAGGCACAGCGGGCGCTTTTCCTTATTTTTCTTATAAGCAGTGATGATATTCTGCACGCCGCTCACATCTGCCGCACCCTTGCCTGTGGAATCAATGCTTGCAGTTACGGTATCCTTGTTGGCATCCGTCACATATACAACAATTGCATTTTCTTTCAGCGTGCCGTCCTCGTTATACGCACCGGAAGACGTGCCTTCCACAAAGCCGAAACCGCTTCGGTCGTGCGCCTCCACATTCAGCGCAGCTGTTTCCCCTGCCTTGGACTCGTCCTCCTTTCCGCCGATAACCGGAATAACTTTCAGCTGGTAGCTTCCAGCTGCCAGTCCCGGCACATCCACACGGAAACAGGTGGGGTACTGCCGTACCAGCATATTATCCACCAGCGTATAACTGCTGCCAGACTTGACATAAACATGGTAATCCGTGGCACCGCTCACAGCGTTCCACTCCGCATAGGCGGATTCCAGTGTGCCCTGTGCAGCGGTAAAGGTAACGCTGGCAGTGCTCGCCGTTGTCATAATTCCATCCCACGATGCCGCATCCAGCGGTGCAGCATCATAATCCGCAGCCACCGGAAGTGCAGAAGTTGCTGTCACTGCGGCAAGGACAACCGCAGCCAGACAGCGGCAAAAAGACTTTCTTCGACTCATACAATTTCCTCCATCCAGCATAATCTTGCTCTGATCAAATTGTTTTTCCATACCCTTTCCCACGGGCTTACAAGAGCATTTGCCGATTTTTGATTCCGGAAAAGCTTGTCCAGCTGCTGCCTTTCGCATCGCTGCAAGTTTTTCCATCTTTAGTATACGCCTGTTCCATTTCCTTGTCAAGCTGAATTTTCCACAATTCCGCCGCATGCCATTTGTACAAAATGTACACTTTTGAATAAAATGTCGATTCTTTTTTGTGTATCACAGTGAGCCTTCGAAGGCGGTCTCAGCACCGCCATTTTCTCCTGTTTCTCCGCAAAAAATACAAAGCGGTAAAAAAATTTACAAATTGCAGATATCTTACCACAAACCCGTCGAAAAGTGTTGACAAATGCAGCCCATACGATTATAATAGGAATGACGGCCGAATTTTGACCGCACTCCAGCGGTATTTCATACGGCAATGCTGCCTTGCAGCTCGACAAATGCCAGAGCTTGTTCGAACTGATACGGACAAATCCCACGAGCCAGATCATCGGCTCTGAGTTCCGATAGACGACCTCTGAACGCATGGAATTGAAACACCAGAATCTGCGCCAGTGCAGATTCCCAATGCGGCCCGAAGCAATGGGGGAAAGGAACGATTGACTTGAACGAAGAGAGAAAATCTGTGCCGCCGTCCGGCAGCACACCCACACACCTAACCAAAGACGAAATGCGGGAGCGCATCAAAGCATCTCTCGCTGCCAAAGAGGGACTGTCCTCTGACGGCCAGCCGGCACCCGCACCTGCCTATGCCGGCGCAGCAGCGCCAGCCGGCAGTATCCCCGACCCGACCCGTTCGGAAAAAGTGCGCCAGATTCAGGACGCTATGACTGCAACCAGAAGCAGCGCCGGTTCCGGCTACGCCCAGCCGCGGCAAAGCGTCCCCCGCCGGACTGCACCGTCATCCCGTCCGGATTACACCTACCAGAATTACGGCGGATACGGCGAGGAAACCACCCGCAGCCGTTCCGGCGCAGGAACGCACACCGTCCGGAACATCAGCATCATCGCCGGCATTGCCGCCGCTGCCATTCTGCTGATCGTCTATTTCACCGGACTGATCCTGTACCACGGGAAATTCCTGCCGAACACCTACGTTAACAACACCAACATTGCCGGCATGACCGGCGACGAGGCATCTGCCGCCCTGCTGAGCACCGCCCAGAAAACAGGCATCACCTTTGTTCCCAAGGACGGCGACCCCATCACCTTCCCTGCTGCCTCCTTCGGCGGTACAACAGCCATACCGGACGGCAGTCTGGACGAACCCGCTGAGGAGAGCCACGGCGCATGGTTCACCAAGCTCTTCTCCAAAAGCGAATACACCGTGAAATTTCAGGAGTCCTACTCTGAGGATGCGCTGGCGAGTCTGATCGCCGCCTATGACTGGGGCAGTACCCCGCCGACAGACGCCAAGATCGTCACCAACGGCGACGGCTCCTACTCCATCCAGCCGGAGAGCGACGGCAACATGGTGGACACCGCTGTCCTCTCCGACTACGCCATTGCGCAGATGCGGGAGGGCAACAGCGTCATTCAGATGGCGGACAGCAACTGCTACAAAAAGGCATCCGTCACCGCAGAGAGCCTTCAGTCCACACTGGATCTGTACAACAAGATCGGCGCTGCGGACATTACGTTCGACATGACTGACCGGGAAGAGATGATGGATCCGGTGGGCACGGAAGTGCTGGAACACTCCACCATTCTGGACTGGGTTTCCGTACAGGACGATGAGATCACCGTGGACACCGACAAGGCGACCGCATGGGTACAGGAGAACATCGCCGACAAGTACGACACCTACGCAGCCGGCTACACCCGCACCTTCAACTCCACCGCAGACGGCACCGTGGAGCTTGCCTTTGGCGCAAACAGCACCTACGGCTGGCTGACCAATGTGGAACAGACCACGCAGGAACTGGTGGACGCCATCAAGGCAGGCGGTTCCACCACGCTGGAACCGATCTACGACCGTGAGGGCTTCCGGATGCACTCCCACGCCGGCGTGGACTACACCGGCGCCACCTACATTGAAGTGGACATCTGTCGCCAGCACCTTTGGTTCTACGTCAACGGCTCGCTATTTCTGGATACCGACGTGGTAACCGGACTTGCCTCCGACCCCAACCGTCTGACCCCGCCGGGCGTGTTCAAGATTCGCACGAAGATTCCGGGACAGTATCTGGGCACTTACGAGGTTGAGGGCTATCACACATGGGTGGACTTCTGGATGCCCATTGACAACAACGGCATCGGACTCCACGATCTGGCACGAAGCGCATACGGCGGTGATATCTACCTCACCAACGGTTCTCACGGCTGTATCAACCTGCCCTGGGACATGGCGGAGAAAATCTACAACGAAGTCACCATTGAAACACCGGTTCTGATCGTTCCGTAACGCATCAGAATCCCGCACAAAAAGCAACGCCCTCCGCAGGGATCATCCTGCGGAGGGCGTTTTGGTTTGGAATAAAGCGGAAAGATCAGTCTTCGAAATTAAATTCGTCCTTGAACTTCTCCTTGAAAATTTCGAACACTGCTTCCAGAATGGCGGTGTCCTCGATGGAACGGTATTCCTCCATCTCATCGTCCAGCTCTGCCAGTTCCAGAATCTCGACTTCGTCGGCATCCTCATCGGCGGGCAGCAGCACCACATATTCCTTTCCCTCATAGGGGATCAAGTCCAGAAACTCAAACGAGGTGGGATTGCCGTCCTCGTCCTCCAGTTGAATGAGATTGTCCTCAAATTTCAGCTCTTCGTCCTGCATAGGAACGCTCCTTTCGTGTCGGTTTTATCGTCTGCCGGCAGCAACAGCCGTGCTGACGGTGCTTGTGTGGAATGCCTGCTGATTTTCCGTGACCTCGCCGTCCGCATACTGGAAGCGAATCAGACGCTCTCCCTGGAACGTCAGCGTTCCCTGCTGGTGAAACGGCATATTGACATACGCCTGCTTGCTGGTCACCAGATGCAGGATGTCGCCCTTTCTCGTCTTGAAGATCAGCTCATAATACTCGTTGTACAGCTTCAGTGTCCCGCTGGGGTCGATGGTGCGGCGGCGTTCGTCCACCTTCTGCACCAGAACCGCCTGTTCGGTTCGGGCCGGATTTTTTCCGCGAATCGGTCTGCGCATGGTCTTTTCTCCTGTGATATAGTATTCCCGATTGAATTCCAGCGGCTGATGCTTTGCCGTCCGGGGATTCTGTACCAGAATCTGGCTCAGCTTCCTCCGAAACGGACTCTGCCGGGAACCCAGCATGACCACCAGCAGCAGTACCACTGCAATTGCCACCACGACAATCAGAAAATTGTCGATGGCATCTCCGAATCTACCTGTCATATGTGCTCCTTCCTGCGGGATGGCTTACAACCCCGCCGGATTCTGTTCTGTAAAGCGCCAGCTGTCCTCGCACATCTTCTGCAAATCAGATGTTGCCTCCCAGCCCAGCAGCTCCTTTGCCTTTGTGGCATCGGCATACGAGGTTGCCACATCACCGGCACGGCGTCCGGTGATGCAAACGGGAATCTTCTTTCCGCATGCCTTTTCATAGGCATGCACCACGTCCAGCACGCTGCTGCCCTTGCCGGTGCCCAGATTGATGGCCTCGAAGCCATGGTGGTTGACGCCATATGCCAGTGCAGCCACATGACCGCCCGCCAGATCCATGACATGGATGTAGTCCCGCACGCCGGTGCCGTCCGGTGTGTCGTAGTCGTCGCCGTAGACGCTGACCTTTTCCAGCTTGCCCTGCGCCACCTGTGCCACATAGGGCACCAGATTGTTGGGGATACCGTTGGGGTTCTCCCCGATCAGACCGCTCTCATGAGCGCCGATGGGATTGAAGTACCGCAGCGCTACTACACTGAACTGCGGGTCTGCCACGCAAATATCCCGCAGCATCTGCTCGATCATCACCTTGGTATAACCATAGGGATTGGTGGCAGAGGTGGGCATATCCTCCTGATAGGGCACGGGGTTGTTGCAGCCGTATACCGTTGCGCTGGACGAAAAGATCATCGTCCGGCAGCCATACTCCCGCATCACCCGCAGGAGGGACAGCGTACCGCTGATGTTGTTGTGGTAGTACTCCAGCGGCTTCTGTACTGACTCGCCCACTGCCTTCAGGCCGGCGAAGTGGATGACCGCATCGATCTTGTTGTCCTCGAAGATCTGGCGCATGCCCTCTTCGTCCAGCATATCGGTGCGATAAAACCGAATGTGTTTGCCGGTGATCATCTCAATTCTTGCGATGGACTCCACCTTGGAGTTCACCAGATTGTCCATTACGACCACCGAATAGCCTGCGTTGGTCAGTGCCACGCAGGTATGGCTTCCGATAAAACCGGTACCGCCGGTTACCAGAATTTTTCCCATGATACTACGCTTCCTCTCTTAGCGTCTGCGCTGTGTTCTAGCATATCAGACGCTTATTCTGTTCAATTTAAAATGACGGTTCCGCCGACAGGGCGAATGCGGAGAATGTGGCAGCAGCCCTTGCCCAGCGCAGCCTCCATACCCTCCTGAAAACAGGTGAGCAGCACGTCCGGAACAAACGCCTGAATGGTTCCGCCGAATCCGCCGCCGTGCACCCGAATGGCACCACGTCCGCCCAGCAGTGCCGTTCCCACAGCGAGAGCAATGGAGATGGGCTGTTCCTGCGGTGCGGAACATGGATAGACGTTTTGCAGCAGGCAGTAGGAGGACTCGCCGGAATTCTGCACCAGGCGCAGAAATGCCTCAAAGTCGCTCCGTTCCAGCGCATCGCACTCGCCCTGTGCACGCCGGTCCTCCCGATAGAAATGGATGGCACGGAGCACCGCCCGATCGCCGCACGCCTTGCGCAGTGCCGGAATTGCCTGCATCACCTGATTTGCCGACACTTCGGAAAGCACCTGTGCGCCGAAATATTTTGCCACAGCGCACATCTCTTCCGGAATCGCCGCATACTCTGCCGTCAGGTCGGCATGATTTCCGCCGGTGTCCACGATACACAGGGCATAGCCCGACGTGGAGAAGTCGAAAGAAACCGGCTCCACCTGCGGTGCGGCGGCGTCTGCGAAGTCAATGGCGACCACACCGCCCACGGACGATGCCATCTGATCCATCAGCCCGCACGGCTTCCGGAAATAGACGTTCTCGGCAAACTGTCCGATCTCTGCGATCTCCTCGGCGCTGCACTGGTTCTCTGCATAAAACGTATTGCAGATATTGCCAAGAAGCACCTCAAATGCTGCGGAGGAGGACAGTCCGGAGCCTTGCATCACCTGTGATTCGGTGTAGGCATCGAAGCCTCTTTTCACACTGTAGCCCAGCTGCCGGAAGCGTGCGGCAACGCCACGCACCAGCTCTGCGGAATCCGGCTTTTTGTCCGTCTGCGGCGCAAGCTCTTCCAGAGAAATGATATCCATAGGAAATCCCTTGCTCTTGACCTGAACCAGATCGTCGTCCCGCATGGCAGCCACGGCGATGATGTCCAGATTGACGCTGGCAGCGAGGACGTGTCCCCGCTGGTGATCCGTGTGGTTTCCGCCCAGTTCTGTTCTGCCGGCAGCAGAGAACAGTGCGACTTCCCGCTCCGTGCCAAACTGCGCTGCAAATGCGTCCAGCGCCTGCATCAGCCGTTCCCGATAGGCGGCGAGAATCTCCGCATCCTTTGACGCACAAAGCGCTTCCAGCTTCTCGTCCAATGCTCCGGATGTCAGCAGCTTCTTTGCCTCTGTAATTGTCTTCAATGTAACTCCTCCTTCTGTGCAAACGTTCCCGATGTCCATGTTGCCCATGTACTACTTCTCAGTATAGCCGATTTCACCGAAATTTGCAATAGAATATGACAACTTTTTTTCGCAATTCGAAAAAAATAAAGTAGAATCCGGAAAAAGCATCGCTCTGGCAAGGCTTTTCCTGCAAACAAAAACCGGCACGGCGAAACACGCCGTACCGGTTTTGCTGCATACGCAGCAGATGTCATGCAATTGTTGTCAAATGCTTTTCCAGCAGTATGGCTTAGCCTTCAAACCAAATGGAGTTTTCCAGCGATTTCAGAGAGGTTACAACGTCCGGCCAAGTGGTATCTCTGCCGGCAGCTCTGTAAGAAACGAACTGGAGGATATTGAACGCATCGTCCATGGACAGTGCCTTTTCGTCCTCGTTCTTACCAAGCTTGGACTCGGTGTCAACATCAGCCAGGAAGTATGCCAGCTTCTCCAGGTTCTCGTCGGTGCCGTCCGTCAGCGTCGGGAAGCGGCCGGCTGCCTTGTAGGAGTAGTACTGGAGTACTTCGAAGGAGTCATCCATATCGACGTCGCCATCCAGCTGTGCGTCGCCCTTGATGCCGATGTAAACCTTCGGCTTTGCAGCGCCGTCTACATCTTCACCATTGTATTTCGGTGTCAGCTCAATTGCGCAGTAAGCCTCGTTCTTGTCATCAAACGCTGCCTTCGGTGTAGCATAATCGAAAGTGATGTCTGCGGTGATATCCGTTGCTTCGCCGTCCTCGTTTACAGAGAATGCCTTCAGCAGGTCAGCCGCATTGAACGGGCGCTCATCTACAGAGAGATAGAAGCCAGCTTCTGCATTGACCTCAATGGAGATAGAAGTGGTGGTAACTACCGGAACTTCCTCTGTGGTTGTTGTGGTGCTAACAATCGGTTCTTCTGTTGTCGTAGTGATCTCCGTCGTGGTTGTGGTGGTTTCTTCAGTGGTTGTGGTGGTCTCTTCGGTTGTGGTGGTCTCTTCGGTTGTGGTAGTTGTTGCTGCGGTAGTGGTGGTTGTGGTTGTGGTAGTAGTCGCACGGGTTGCTCTGGTGTTTGTCGGCTGTGTATAAGTCGGCAGTGTGTTGGTTGTGTGCTGTGTCGTCGTGGTTGTGATTTCTGCGGTGGTTGTGGTCGTAGCGGTTGTGGTCGTCGACTCTGTGGTCGTTGTGGTCACTTCCTCTGTGGTTGTTGTGGTTGTGGTAGTTGTTTCTTCGGTAGTGGTGGTGGTGGTGGTAGTCGTTTCTTCAGTGGTAGTGGTTGTGGTTGTGGTGGTAGTGGTGGTGGTAGTTTCCTCAGTGGTGGTAGTTGTTGTGGTAGTGGTGGTAGTGGTGGTAGCAGAGGTTGTGGTAGTAGTAGTTGTTGTGGTGGTCGTAGAAGTGGTAGTCGGCTGTGCAGTGGTGGTGGTTGTAGAAGTGGTGGTCGGCTGCGCAGTGGTAGTGGTTGTGGTTGTGGTCGTTGTGGTAGTAGTGGTTGTGGTTGTGGTCGTTGTGGTAGTAGTGGTTACAGCAGAACGATCCTTGACAACGTACAGTGCGCCGTCCTTCACGCCAACCTGATCCTGGAAGATATCCACGCCTTCTGCCGGTGTGTCATCCAGATACTGGAACCGCTTCAGCTGTACCGGTCTGTCGCCGCTCCAGCCCGCATCGGTGCCGTACGGTGCCCAGGACAGCGGGAATTCATAGTAGCTGACAACTGTGCCATCTTCTTCCGTCATGGTCTTGAGTTCCAGACCAGCTTCTTCTGCGATCTGAATTGCATCCTCAGAAATGGACATGTTCAGGGAGATCAGTCCATCTTCCTCGCTGGGCACGTGTGCTACATCCTTGTAAGATGCAACGAACTGGATCCAGCGATCCTTGTCCTCACCGGTGCCATTGCCGTTCTTATAGTCGTTGTACCAGCCGGTATTGCTCAGGTTGTTATCGCCAAAGTTGAAGTCCAGAACGCCGCCCAGACCAAATGTGAGGTCATAGCTCAGGATCTTGGAGGTCAGCTCCGGAATCTCAACAGTACCGCCGATACCATAGCTGTTTACACCGCCGGTAACGCTGACCTTCAGTGCAACGTCCTCGCCCGGATCTACGAACTGCTTCGGCAGAACCAGATTGATGGGCTTTTCTTCTTCGTTGGTAGTTGCAGCGGTAGTTGCTGCGGTGGTTGCTGTGGTAGTAGTGACTGTAGTTGCTGCGGTGGATGTGGTAGTTTCTACCGTATCTGCATAAACACGGATGCTGCCGCTGTGGTAAACCACATCGGTCTTGTGGATATCCATGTTGTCCTCATCCATGAACTGATAGTTCTTCAGGTTTACAGTAACCGGCTTGCCGTCCGGGCCGTCGTAGGTAACGGACTGTGTGCCGTCCGGTGCCCAGTTCAGCGGGAACTCATAGTAGGAGCGGCCGGTTGCCGGATCGGTCTTCTTTTCCAGACCGGCAGCCTCTGCGATCTCAACCGCATTGTCTGCGATGTCGAAGTCCAGACCGTATACAATGGCATCATCCGAAACGGTTTCCGGAATGGTGGAGCTTGCCCAGCCATAGTAGATCCAGCGCTGTTCCTGTGTTACAGCCTTGCCCTGCAGATAATCCTTGAAGCCCATGGTATTTTCCTGACCGCCAGCCAGCAGTGCCGAACCAGTCAGATTGCCTGCCTGCGCAAAAACGTCCAGCTTCAGAATGCTTGCGGTGATCTCCGGAATATCCAGTGTGAACTGGAAGCCCATGGAAGGTGTTGCATTCTTGATCTTTACCTGAACAACAGGGTTGTCCTCGTCTGTCTCACGGCCCGGCTCTACATAGACGTCTTCCATCTCTACGACAACGCCCAGACCCTTCGGCGGCTCTTCTGTAGTAGTTGCCTCAGTTGCCTTGGTAGTAACCGTAGTTGCAGCAGTGGTTGCTGCGGTGGTAGTGGTGGTCACATCTTCTGTTGTAGTGGTTTCCTCTGCTGCCTTCGTGGTAGTGGTTGCAGCAGTGGTCGTGGTGTCCTTCTCAGTGGTAGCTGCGGTAGTGGTGGTTGCCTTTTCCGCAGTAGTCGTGGTGACAGCCTTGGTTGTGGTGGTAGTGCCTGCCTCAGTGGTAGTCGTACCAGCCTTCGTGGTAGTGGTGGTAGCTTTTGTTGTAGTCGTGGTGGTTTCCTCAGTCGTGGTTGTGGTAACGGCATTCGGATCGGTGTAAACAACAACAGAGTCGATGGTGTAGTCGTCCAGACCGCCCCATGCGCCGAACTTCAGCGTGCCGTCATACTCAGTCTGAATGATATTGGCAGTTGCCTTGTCAATATCCCAGGAGAGAGTTGCCTTGGTATCATTGAATGTACCGTCTACCTGCTTGGACTCTGTCCAGTAATCCGGATCCACACTGGTGGAAGAGCCAAACTTATAGGAGAGGTCGCCGATGGTCTTGTCAGCAGAGAGATTGATCTCAACCTTGATGACCTTGGTTGCATCGGTAACGCCCAGATCCTCATCCCATTTCCAGCCAACCATGCCTTCCTTCGGGTTGATTGCCTGTGCCTTTTTCAGCAGGTTGTTGAAGGTGTCATTAATCGGAATGACCTTCTTGCCCTCTACGGCAGCCGCAGTAGTCGTGGTTGCTGCTTTGGTCGTAGTAGTTTCTGCCGCAGTTGTGGTGGTTCCGCCCTCTGCGGTCGTTGTGGTTTCTGCAGTGGTGGTGGTAACTACCGGAGTTGTCTGCTTGCCGGTGCCGGAAACCGTAAAGGTAATTTCAATGCTGTCCTTGCACTCTCCGCTCAGATCATCGGTCTTGTTTCCGGACCAGGTATTCTTGATATTGACACGAATGGAAGAGCCGTCATCAGATTTTGCCTGTGCACCCTCACTCTGGGTATACTCTGCTTCCGTACCATCAATGACAATGCTGTCAATGTGGATCTTGATGTTCTCGTAAGTATAGCTGTTGATGTTGCTCTCCAGATACAGGGTCTGAATGGTGGTGTACCACTGGTTGTATCCGTCCATCTCGGACATATTGTCTACAGAAACGGTATAGGTGCCATCTGCAATTACCGAAACTTCATCCGACTTGACACCGCCTGTAATGCCGCCGATGTTTCCGGCAAGCCATACCTGACCGAATGCGTCATCGTCTGCTGCGCTTGCCATAAACGACATTGCCGGTGTGACCAGCGCACTGGTCAGCACGGTGGTTGCGGCCATAACAGCAGCAGTCAGAGACGATATGAATTTTTTCATCTTCATGTTTCTCTTGTGTCCTTTCTTTTTCTTTTTTTGGTAAAGATTCTGTGAGCTGCGGCAATGCTGCCACACGTATGCGCAAAAGCGCCGCACGTCCGTACCTGAAAACCTGCGTTCCTCCTGCGGCACCCCCTTTCCGCTCCCAATTTGCAAGGTTTTCCGGATGTTGACACATACTTCTGCATTCCATCGGAGCTGCGGAAACCCGCTGGAAATCTCCTATATATCCGCCTTTTGAGCAATACGAAATACAGGTCATCGCATCTGCGCCATACTTCTCCATTTACCAGTATATAATATTCCCTGAAATTTTGCAAGCGTTTTTTTGCAATTTCCTCATAAGTTTATAAGGAACGCACAAAAATCCGCCGCTTTTTGTGCAAGATAGCTAAATATAAATCGCAATCGTGCAGAATTCCGTTGCACTATCGCAAAAGCAAGCGATTACTTTGCCGCCAAAAGCCGCTGGTGCAGGTCTTCGTCCTTCATCTGGCAGGCTGTCCGGTCATAGAACACATCGGTCACGTCCCACAGCACCGGACACATGCCGCGGCTCCGTGCTGCCCCAGCCACCGAGGACAGGAACAGCTTCACAGACTCCTCCTCCTTGTTCCTGACGACGCAGCCATACTCGCCGATGATGACGGGCACGCCCTTGTCTGCGAAAGTTTCCTTCAGCTTGTCCATATCGCTCTCCAGCACACGCTGTTCCCGTGGCGAACCCCACCGGCTCCGGGCTTTGCCCCAGTCCGCATCCTCCTCCAGAATGCAGAACGTCGCCGGCGAATAGTAGTGCACGGAAACCGCACAGCGTCCCGCCGGATCCTCCGGCATCCGGAACGCTTCGTCACAGGTCAAATCCACATCGGTGGCATAACCGGCGATGAGCAGATGCCGCCTGGCATTGTTTCCGCCGGAATTGCGCACCAAATCCACGAAAGTCTGGTTGATGTCGTTGACAATGCCGTATGCCTCCGCCTTGCCGGAATCCGAACCGCTGTAGCGGTTCCACAGGTCGTCAAAGCAGCCCTCCTCGTTGAGGGATTCCAGAATCAGATGGTCGCCGTAGTCCTGAAAGGTGTCCGTCACCTGTTCCCAGATGCGGGTGTACTTTTCCATACAGGTGTCAAAATCCGTGGAAAAGCCGGCGATCCATCCGCCGTCCCAGTGGAGGTTGACGATGGCATACATGTCATTGTCCAGCACATACTGCACCACAGTTTCCACCCGTTCCAGCAGTTCCGGTGCAATGGTGTAGTCCTCCGCCATGAGGTTCGACCACGCCACAGGGATGCGCACCGTCTGGAATCCGGCTTTTGCATAGCCGGCGATCATCTCCTCTGTCACCACAGGGCTTCCCCATGCAGTTTCGTAACTGGTCACGCTGTCCCCCTGAATCCAGTCGCCGCACGCCTCCAGGGTGTTTCCAAGATTCACGCCAAGCCCCATGTCTGAGACCAGCTCCGCCGTGGTATAGTCCTCCCGCATGGAGGTGCGGACGGATTCCGCCGGGGGCCGGGAATCCTGCGCTGTCTCCTGCGCACCGCAGCCAGCCAAAAGAACCGCTGCCAGCAGCAGGCAGGGAATCGAATGAAGTTTTTGCATGATGGTTTCTCCTTTTCATAATTCCGAACGGCACTGCACCGCTCTTTTTATCATACCATAATCATATCATATTCTTTTGGCATCTGCAATAAAAAAATCGGGTTGACAAATCGCACGGAACATGGTATACTAAAGAAGTAACCATGCATGCGGATGTGGTGAAATTGGCAGACACGCAAGATTTAGGTTCTTGTGCCGTGAGGTGTGCAGGTTCAAGTCCTGTCATCCGCACCAGAGATTCCCCGTTTTTTTCGAAACGGGGATTTTTTTCTAAGAGCTTGTGTTCGTAGGAAATATATGCGGATTTTCGAGCAAATTTTTTTGCAGACAAGGCAAAAATTTGCAG
>ENA-UEPJ01002682-UEPJ01002682.1-human-gut-metagenome-genome-assembly--contig:-NODE-2682-length-17624-cov-5.316236_pt1 | contig 17624 bp, 15 predicted proteins | sample MGYA00242890_ERZ507896 | MGnify/ENA primary metagenome ERZ507896 (study PRJEB26167, sample SAMN06115508) | human gut metagenome | host: Homo sapiens | place: China:Qinghai | collected 2015-08-20... | reverse complement strand
GCTGTATAAAATTGAGGTGTATTCAAACGAAAACGATCCAACCTACCTGGATGTGATGCAAAGACATGATGCAATTCAATATATGGGGGCAATACCGTATTCTGAGGTGCAAGAGAAGATGATGTCATGCGATATCTATATTGCGGCAGAAGGATTTCGGCCAGAGGATATTAACTTTACAAGATATTCATTGTCTACAAAAGCAGCTGACGGTTTGGCTTGTGGAGCGGCTGTTTTCGCTGTTGGTCCCGAAGAATCAGGATTGATAGATTATTTGAAAAGAACAAATGCAGCTGTAGTTTGCACAGATGAAGCTGCTATTGAATCCGAGTTGCGCTCCCTAATTGCAAACAAATCCTATCAAAATGAACTGTATGTGAAATCTGAAGCTGTTGTGAGAAAAAATCATACTGTACAGGAAAGCTGTACCAAATTTGAAGGTCTAGTAGAAAATCTGATCAAGTAAGACATTGCTGCTTGAATTAGTTCGGAGGAAAAAAGTTGATAGTATATGTATTACTGCTGATTCTGACGTTTATGTCAGCATTGCTATATCAGGTTTGTCAGAGGAAAAGCTCAATTGCTTATTATTCAATACCGGACAGTGACATAGAAACAAGCACAGGAAAGTCGATGACATACGCTGTTCTAACAACTTTTTTTGTCTGCTATCTAATTCTGCTTTGCTTACGGGACACTGCAGTCGGAAATGACACACAGAGTTATATAAAACTATATTTCCAGCCATTTATTCACATGACATGGAAAGAGGTAATAGCCTATAAGCCGGATGAATTGGGATTTTCCCTTCTGGTTAAATTGATTGCAACGATTACAACAAATGAACACCTTTTTGTTGCTATCATAGCAGTTATCTCGGTTGTTCCTGTGATGATGCTGTACAGAAATGAGTCCAAAGATGCCGCAGTCACTTGCTCATTCTTTTTAATTTCGCTTTTGTTTGAGTTCTATTTTTCGGGAATGCGACAGTGCTTGGCGTTGGCATTGACTGTACCGGCATATTATATGGTGAAAAGGAAAAAAATTGTTCGTTTTATTTTAATTGCTGTACTTGCGATTACAATGCACTCTTCAGCTGTAATGATTTTGTTTTTATATCCGATGTATTATGCCAAGGTTAACAGAAAAACACTTTGGATCGTTATTCCTTTAATGGCTGCTGTTTATCTCAATAGTTCTGTTATTTTCAGCTATTTATACAATGCCTTTGGAGGAAAATATTTTGAAAAGTATGCGATTCTGGTAGGTAACTCAAATCAGTACGGATTAATGTTTTTGTTCATTCTGCTTTCAATTTACAGTATTGTTATGATGGATGAAAACAGAGCGAGTGAAGATGACATTGGGTTACGAAATCTATTGCTTTTGGCAACGGTAATCCAATGCTTTGCACCAATACATGACATCGTGTCCAGAATGAATTACTATTATATTCTTTTTATCCCTCTCGCTGTGAGCCGTGTGAATGCTTGTTGTAAATATCGTTTCTATCAGATTTCCAAGGTTGCCTCTTTTGTGATGACCGTTTTTTTTGTGTTCTATTTTTTCTTCATGAAGGGTGATCAACTGCACATCATGGACTATAAGTTCTTTTTCTAAATATCAAAAGGAAAGGAGAGAGAATATCAGATGATTATTGCGGAAATAAATACATTGGCACACGGCAGTACAGGAAAGATTATGCTTGCACTGGCCGATGTTGCTCGAAAAAACGGTGAAACGGTTTACACTTATTCTGCAAAGAACTATCGGCGCACTGGAAGAAAAACATATTCCCCGATTGATGGGCACACTTATTATGCCGGAGAATTCTCCAACATTTTACATAAGTGCTTTGCGCAGGCAACAGGTTTGAATGGATGTGGGTCAATCCTTCCTACAGTCAAATTGATTCAGAAAATGAAGCAGGAACATGTAGAACTGATTCATTTACACAACCTTCATGAATTTTGTATCAACATCCCACTTTTATTCCGGTACATTAAGAAGAATAAAATCAAAGTGGTATGGACACTGCATGACTGCTGGGCATTCACAGGCCATTGCACCCACTTTACCATGGTAAAGTGCAATAAATGGAAGACTGGATGCGGAGGATGCTCACAGTTACGAGAATATCCAATCAGCTATATGGATACAACGGCCTTTATGTGGAAAAAGAAAAAAGCTTGGTTTACTGGTGTTGATAAATTGGAAATTGTGACACCATCGGAATGGTTGGCCTCGCTTGTACGTCAGTCTTATCTTGGAGAATATAATGTACACGTAATTCATAATGGAATTGATTTGAGTACTTTCTGTCCGACTGAGAGTAACTTCAAAGAAAAAAACAATATCCGGGATAAATTTGTGCTGTTGGGGGTTGCTTTTGAGTGGGACAAACGTAAAGGGTTAGATGTTTTTATCGAATTATCTCATAGGCTGGAGGCGGAGCGATTTCAGATTGTCTTGATTGGTACGGATGAGGCTGTTGATAGCAAATTGCCAGATAACATAATTTCAATTCATAGAACTCACAATCAAAGAGAGCTTGCAGAAATCTATTCTGCTGCGGATCTTTTTGTAAATCCCACTAGAGAAGATAACTATCCTACAGTTAACATGGAGGCCATAGCTTGTGGAACACCTGTACTGACATTCAAAACCGGGGGAAGCCCTGAGATTGTGGATGACAGTACAGGAATTGTTGTTGATTGCGATGATGTTGATGCGATAGAAGAACAAATCCGTAAATGTGAAGCATCTATGCTGTTTGAAAAAAGCAACTGTGTTGAAAAAGCAAAGGAATTTGATCAAAAACTGCGCTTCATGGAATATGTAGAACTATATAAAGAACTGTGAGTCCTCATTTTACAGGGAAAGGAAAGTATGAATCGAGTTGCCAAAAATGCAGTATGGATTATAGGGGGAAAGATTGCCCAATCCGTTCTGGCATTGATTATTAATATGCTAACTGCCAGGTATTTAGGCCCATCTAATTTTGGCTTGATTACCTATGCATCCTCTCTCGTAGCTTTTGTTTTGCCCATTATGCAGTTGGGCTTTAGCAATGTTCTCGTGCAAGAAATTGTTAACAAGCCAGAGCGAGAGGGCAAGGTTCTCGGAACCGCTATTTTCCTAAGCCTTTTGTCATCAATTTGTTGCATTATTGGTGTGACCAGTTTTGCTTTTGCGGTAAATCCCGATGAGACTGAGACGATAGTAGTTTGTTTGTTATATAGTTTTATTTTGATATTCCAAGCAATAGACCATATTGAATTTTGGTATCAGGCAAAGCTGCTGTCAAAGTATAGCTCGATAATATCCTTGATTTCTTATGTTGCGGTATCAGCGTATAAGGTCTTTCTGCTGGTTACGGCAAAAAGTGTATATTGGTTTGCGCTCTCGAACGCCTTGGACTATGCTTTTATTTCTATTGGTGGGGTGATTCTGTATCGAAAGCTGGGTGGGCAAAGACTCTCTTTTTCCATTTCTATCGGGAAACAGATGTTTTCAAAGAGTAAACATTACATTCTGTCGTCAATGATGGTCACAATCTTTGCCCAGACGGATAAGATTATGATCAAAATGATGATGAATGAATCCGCTACAGGATACTACGGAGCCGCTGTAGCATGCGCAGGTATGACCAGCTTTGTCTTTGCAGCAATAATCGATTCGTTTCGACCGTCAGTATTTGAGGGACAAAAAGTCGGAGAGGGTGTTTTTTCTTATCGGTTGACAATGCTCTACTCAATTATTATCTATTTGTCGCTGGCGCAAAGCGTTGTGATGTCTGTGATGTCCAAGCTCATCATCTTTATCCTTTATGGTGAAGCTTATTATCCGGCGGTTGATGCGCTCCGTATTGTTGTTTGGTATACGACATTTTCCTATATGGGTTCAGTGAGAAATATTTGGATCTTAACAAATGAAAAGCAAAAATACTTGTGGAAAATCAATTTATTTGGAGCAGTTGCAAATGTCATCTTGAATTACATTTTGATACCGCTGATTGGTATCAATGGTGCAGCGGTGGCTTCGCTGCTTACCCAATTCTTCACCAATGTAATCGTTGGATATATTATCAAACCGATTCGCCCCAATAATAAACTTATTGTAGAATCGCTCAAACCACATTATTTACTTGATGCTTTGAAGAAAATGCAGGGAAATCGTTGAGAGGAGAGAATGGTATGGTACTGCAAGAAAGCAATATGAAAGAACTTAGAACTGTAGAGCTTGAGATGCTTAGGAGCTTTGTTCAGGTCTGTGAATCGTTGGATCTAAAATATTATGTACTGTATGGCACGTTATTAGGGGCAGTGCGACACCACGGGTTCATTCCATGGGATGATGATATTGACATTGGAATGATGAGGGAAGATTATGAGTGCTTCATAAAGAAAGCTCCACAGTATTTGCCGGATTATTATTTCGTTCAGTGTTTAGCTAGTGATAAAGAGTACACTATGAATATGGCTAAATTACGTGATTCCAGAACGACCTTCATTGAAACTAGTGTTAAAGGTTTTAATATTAATCATGGTGTATATATTGATATTTTACCATTGGATTTTTATCCTAAAGGAAAAATGGAAGCCAAGATTTTTGAATTCAAAAAGAGACTTTATTCACAAGCAGTTCGGAGTGAGTACTTGTTACAAACTTCTGCCAACGCTGAGCAGAAAGTAATTGCAAAGGTAGCACATTTTATGATGAAGTCTGGGAAAAATGCTGCTCAAAAACTGAGCAAGCTCTTTCAAGAACAGCATCCATCAAATTATGTGATTAGCAATTGTGGACCGTGGGGAAATAAAAAGGAGATTATGCCGTACGAATGGTATGGTGACGGCATTACTGTACAATTTGAAGGGCTGGACGTTAATGCTCCGGAATGTACGCAAAAATGGCTTGAACATATGTATGGAAATTATATGCAACTTCCCCCGGAGGAAAAGAGAGTGACCCATCATTATACAGAGGTAATTGATTTGCATCACTCATACAAGGAGTACAAAAAATGAAAAATGCTATTATCCTAGCTGCTGGAAAATCGAGTCGTTTTGCTCCGTTCACTTATGAAAAACCAAAAGGTCTTTTTCGTGTTAAGGGTGAGGTCCTGATTGAACGCCAAATAGAGCAGCTCAAAGCCGCCAATATAGATAAAATTTATATTGTTGTCGGTTATATGAAAGAAAAGTTCTTTTACCTTGAACAGAAATATGGTGTTGAGCTTATAGTAAATAACCAGTTTGGGACGAAGGGAAATCTCTATAGTCTATTTGTGGCAAGAGAGCATTTACACAATACCTTTATCTGCTGTGCCGATCACTATTTTGCTGAAAATCCATTTGAGTTAGATAACAGTGATAATGTTTCTTACAGAACCTGCGCCTACGAAAGCGGAAAGTTCAGAGAGTTTGCTGTCGCGGTTTCAGATGCAAATGTGATAACCGATGTTCAAGTTGGCGGATCAGATTCCATGGCAATGGTTGGATGTGCGTATTTTAATAAGGGCTTTTCGAATCGTTTCCGTACATTTCTCGAAAGGGAAATCAATGATTTTGGTGTGGCTTCCATGTTCTGGGAGGAATTTTTTGCGCGACATATAAAAGACCTGACTTTGTTTGCAAAGGAATACACATCGGATTCCATCCTTGAGTTTGATAGCATCGATGATTTGAGAGAGTTCGACTCAGAGTTTCTGCTGAATGTTGATTCTGAAATTATTACGAACATTTGTGATACTTTAAAATGTAAACCGAATGACATAGGTGATATTGCGGTGATCAATGCTGGATTAACAAATGTGTCATTTGCGTTCAGTGTTGACAAGACGAAATATGTATATCGTCATCCGGGTGGCACCGCCGGGAACTTGATAGATCGAAGAACAGAACGCTATGCACAGATCAAGGCAAAAGAATTTGGGGTGGACAAATCTGTTATCCGTATGGAACTCACCGGCTGGAAGTTGTCGTATTTCGTTCAAAATGCTCAAAATTGTGATTTTGAAGCTTCAGACAGTCAGTTGACAGTTGCAATGGACTATTTACATAGGCTGCACAAGATTCCGGCAAACGATGATGTGAAGCTATTTGATAACGTGGCAGAAGGCAAAAAGCTTATGGATATCGCCTCGGCTACAAAAGGAAATCTTAGTCGTGAGTTTTCAAACATCATTCGGAAGATTGATGTCCTGTATGCTATGGTAAAACAGGACGCTGAAAGATTAGGATACGGATTGGTACTGTGTCATAATGACACATATGCTCCAAACTTCCTTACTGATGATAAAGAAAATATTTATCTTATTGATTGGGAGTATGCTGGACTGAATTATGCAGCGAACGATATTGGCTGTATACTCTGCCGTTATGATTGGTCTGATCAGCAGATAGAGCGATATTTGAAGGCTTTTGTCGGAAGAGAATTGACAGATAACGAACACAGGTATTATATGGCATTTATCCCAATATCTGCGTTCTATTGGTTCTGTTGGGGCTTGTATAAGGGAAGCGTGGGAGACGATGACAGCTTCTTTTTCTTGCCCGCATATCGTAACCTGGTAAGATTTATTGATAAAGCATTAGAGAGTTATGGAAAGCAGGTGGTTTAAATGGTAACAGCAATGATTCTGGCGGGCGGCGTTGGATCGCGCGTTGGTGCTGATAGACCCAAACAGTTTGTAGAGGTATTGGGAAAGCCTGTATTGGCCTATACAATAGAGATATTTCAAAATCATCCGGATGTTGATGCAATTGAGGTAGTATGCCATAAACAGTGGAAAGAGTACTTGGAACATATGGTGGACCAATACAATTTGACGAAAGTGAAGTGGATTACAGATGGGGGAAGTACATTTCAGGAATCTGTTATGAACGGAACAAGATATCTGCAAGACAAGATTTCCTTAGATGATTACGTGATGATTCAGTATGGTGCAGCACCATTCACATCTGAGAAAATCTTAAGTGATGTTATCCGCGTTATGAAGTTGCATAAATCGGCAGTTACAGCAACTCCGTGTTATCAGTTGCTTGGCAGTAATGACGGTGATGAAAGCAGAACGTGGGTGAATCGAGACAGTTATATTCAAATTGCATGTCCGTATGGTTTTCAGTATGGCTATTTGTTAGACATTTATAAACGCGCAGAAGAACAGGGCTTGATTGATAAGATTGAACCACACACAACATCGCTGATGTATGCGCTGGGCGATGTTCTATATCAAGCTTATGGAGACCAAACGAACATAAAGATTACGACAAAAGAAGATCTTGCATTGTTCGAAGGATACGCGCTATTGCAAGCGAAGAGAAAGGAAAATAAAAATGTCAGCATTTGATAACGCAACCCTAATGATCACCGGCGGTACCGGGTCCTTTGGTTCCACCGTCCTGAAGCACTTCCTGGACTCTGACCTGAAGGAGATCCGCATCTTCTCCCGGGACGAAAAGAAGCAGGACGATATGCGCCACGAGCTTCAGGCCCGGCACCCGGAGGCCGCCAAGAAGGTCAAGTTCTACATCGGTGATGTCCGCAACCCCCAGTCCATCAAGGACGCCATGCCCGGCGTGGACTACATCTTCCACGCTGCTGCCCTGAAGCAGGTCCCCTCCTGCGAGTTCTTCCCCATGCAGGCCGTTCAGACCAACATCATCGGCACGGACAACGTTCTCCACGCCGCCATTGACGCAGGTGTCAAGCGTGTTGTCTGCCTGTCCACCGACAAGGCCGCCTATCCCATCAACGCCATGGGCATCTCCAAGGCCATGATGGAGCACGTCATCTACGCCAACGCCCGTGTGGCCGCAGAGCGCGGCGGCACCACCATCTGCTGCACCCGCTACGGCAACGTCATGTGCAGCCGCGGCAGCGTCATCCCCCTGTTCATCGACCAGATCAAGGCGGGCAACCCCATCACCATCACCGACCCCAACATGACCCGCTTCCTCATGAACCTGGACGAGGCTGTGGATCTGGTTATGTTCGCCTTCCAGCACGGCAACCCCGGTGACCTGTTCATTCAGAAGTCCGATGCTTCCACCATCGGCGATCTGGCCAAGGCTGTCCAGCAGCTCTTCGGCAACACCGGCACCAACATCATCGGCACCCGCCACGGCGAGAAGCTGTTCGAGACCCTGATGACCCGCGAGGAGCGTCTGCGCAGCGAGGATATGGGGCACTACTTCCGCGTTGCTGCCGACAACCGCGACCTGAACTACGACAAGTTCGTGGTCAAGGGCGAGGTCCATACCATGGCGGACGAATCCTACACCAGCCACAACACCAACCGTCTGGATGTGGAAGGCACCGTCAAGAAGATCATGACCACCGAGTACGTCCAGAACGAGCTGAAGGGCATCCCCAATGTCTAAGGAAAAGCTCCTGCTGGTGGGGGCCGGTGGTTTTGGCCGGGTGGTCTCCGAGCTGGCCCGGCAGAGCTACGACTGCGCCTTTGTGGACGACGGCGCCCCGGTCGGCGCCCCGGTCTGCGGCATCCCCGTCGTCGGCACCGTCGCCGACCTGCCGGAGCTGCGCAGGGACTATGCCCGCCTGGTGGTGGTCATCGGCAACAATGAATTCAGAGCGCAGCTCTACCGCCGGGCGGCGGGCCTGGGGTACGAATTCCCGAATCTCATTGCCCCCAGCGCCTATATCAGCCCCTATGCGTCCCTGGGCTGGGGCTGCGTTGTGCTGAACAACGCCCTGGTCCAAAACGGCGCAGCCGTCGGCAACGGCGTCCTCATCAACCCCGGCGTCGAGATCCACCAGGACGGCACCGTGGGGGACTTCTGCCTGATCTACACCAATTCCGTGGTCCGCACCGGCGCAGCAGTCGGCCGCTGCGCCCGCATTGGCAGCAACGTGACCGTCTGCAACAACGCGGCCGTCCCGGACGGCGCAGACGTCCCCGACTGCACCGCAGTACATTCAGAGGTGAAATAATGAACATTTTGGTAACAGGTGCCAAGGGCATGGTGGGAACCGCCCTGTGCAACAACCTGAAAAACATCCGGGACGGCAAAAACAAGACCCGCCCGGAACTGCATATTGACGAGATTTACGAATACGACCTGAGCTCCACTCCGGAAGAACTGGACGCATATTGCCGGAAAGCCGACTTCGTCTTCAACCTGGCCGGTGTCAACCGCCCGGAGAACCCGGAAGACTTCATGAAGGGCAATTTCGGATTTGCCTCCGATCTGCTGAACTGCCTGAAAAAGCACGGCAACAAGGCAACCATTATGCTGTCCTCCTCCATCCAGGCCACCCTGGCCGGACGCTTCGGCAACAGCGAGTATGGCCGCAGCAAGAAGGCAGGGGAGGAGCTCTTTTTCGCCTACGCCCAGGAGACCGGGGCCAAAGTGGCCGTCTACCGCTTCGTCAACCTCATGGGCCACAGCCGCCCCAAGTACAATAGCGCCGTCTCCACCTTCTGTTGGGCCGTGGCCAACGATGAACCCTTCACCGTCAACGACCGCAGCACGGAGCTGGAGCTGCTGTACATCGACGACCTGGTGGAGGGCATGTTCGACCTGCTGGAAGGCAAGGAGCAGCACTGTGAGTTCGAGGGCGTAGAGACCGTCCTGAAGCCCGACGGACGCTACTGCTGCGTCCCCGTGACCCACAAGGTTACGCTGGGCGAGATTGTGGATTTACTGCAGGAGTTCAAGGTGCAGCCCACTACCCTCATGATGCCCAAGATGCCCGATGGCTCCTTTGCAAAGAAGCTGTATTCCCTGTATCTGACCTACCTCCCCACGGATAAGTTCAAGTATGCCTTGAAAATGAACGCGGACGACCGGGGCTCCTTTACCGAGCTCATTCACACCGCCGACTGCGGCCAGGTGTCCATCAACATCAGCCGCCCCGGCATCACCAAGGGCCAGCACTGGCACAACTCCAAGTGGGAACTGTTCATCGTGGTTGCCGGTCACGGACTGATTCAGGAGCGGAACATCAACACCGGCGAGACGGTGGAGTTTGAGGTTTCCGGGGATAAGGTCGAGGCGGTCCATATGATCCCCGGCTGGACCCACAACATCATCAACCTGTCCGAAACGGAAAATCTGGTGACGGTCATGACCTGCAACGAGATCTTTGACCCGAACCACCCGGACACCTTCTTTGAGCCGGTGTGAGAGGAGAAAAAACAATGGCTGATTATAGTAACGTATCCTTTAAGAATAATGGAAAGCTGAAGCTGCTGATCATCGTGGGCACCCGCCCGGAGATCATCCGTCTGGCGGCTGTCATCAACAAAACCCGGAAATATTTTGACGTGATCCTGGCGCATACCGGTCAGAACTATGACTACAACTTGAACGGTGTGTTCTTCCACGACCTTCAGCTGGCAGACCCGGAGGTTTACATGAACGCCGTGGGTGCAGACCTGGGCGAGACCATGGGCAATATTATCTCCGAGAGCTACAAGCTGATGGTGGCCATCCAGCCGGATGCCGTTCTGGTGCTGGGCGACACCAACAGCTGCCTGAGCGTCATCGGGGCAAAGCGTCTGCATATTCCCATTTTCCATATGGAGGCAGGAAACCGCTGCAAGGATGAGTGCCTGCCGGAGGAGACCAACCGCCGCATCGTGGATATCATCTCCGATGTGAACATGGCTTATTCCGAGCACGCACGCCGCTATCTGGCTGATACCGGTCTGCCCAAGGAGCGCACCTATGTGACCGGCTCTCCCATGGCCGAGGTATTGCATCAGAATCTGGAAAAGATTGAGGCATCTGATATCCACGCCCGTCTGGGTTTGGAAAAGGGAAAGTATATCCTGCTCTCTGCCCACCGGGAAGAGAACATCGACACAGAGAAGAACTTCACCTCTTTGTTCACTGCAATCAACAAAATGGCCGAAAAGTACGATATGCCCATCCTTTACTCCTGCCATCCCCGCAGCCGGAAGCGTCTGGAACAGAGCGGTTTTCAGCTGGACAAGCGTGTCATCCAGCACGAACCGCTGGGCTTCCACGACTATAACTGTCTGCAGATGAACGCTTTCTGTGTTGTTTCCGATTCCGGAACCCTGCCGGAGGAGAGCAGCTTCTTTACTTCCGTGGGCCATCCGTTCCCGGCAGTCTGCATCCGCACCAGCACCGAACGCCCCGAAGCACTGGACAAGGGTGACTTCATCCTCGCCGGCATCGACGGCGATCACCTGCTGCAGGCCGTGGACGTGGCAGTCGAGATGAACAAGAACCGTGATCTGGGCATCCCTGTGCCGGATTATGTGGATGAGAATGTGTCCGACAAGGTGGTCAAGATCATCCAGAGCTACACCGGTGTGGTCAATAAGATGGTGTGGAGGAAGTACTGATTCGAAAAAACGGGCACGCGGGTAGAGATGATCTCGTATTGCATTGAACCTATATGGATTGTTATTTTGTTGCCCAAAACGGCATTGGAAAAGAGCAAAACCGCGTCTGTACGTCTATGCAGATCCTCGTAAAAAACGGTCGTAACTTTGTATGCTTGCTGCTCGTTGCCATCAACTACCAAATAGATTTGCGGTATGTCCAACGTAGACAGGTCGCTGCCACTTTGGGATAGGCGTATCTGGTAAGTGCGGACCTCTCTGTCATAAAACGCGGAAACGACCCCAACATCGCCATGTTTCCTTGTAGGCAAATAGTACCGCATCGTCAATTCGTAGTTTAAATCTATTTTGGCGAAGTTTTACCCAAGCACATTTGCAAAAGCAACATAGAATCCACTTGGTTTTTGATTTTTTTCTGATAATCTGATTTAATATTCCTATTGCATTTCAGGACTAAAATGTTTACAATATTCAAAAAAACTGGGGAGTGTGTGAAGTGAAGAAAAAAATATTTATTCCTCTTGTTGTTTTTTTGATAGGAACGTGTCTTGCAGGTCTAATCGTATACAAAACAAATCTTCTTCAAAAAGAAAATAAACTCACAATAACGCAATTGAATGCAACAACCTATGGTGAACGTATCAAACAGGAAATTTCTGATGGAATTGAGATTGCTCATACGTTACAGCAACTGCTGATTGACGAAAATGGGACCATTAACAAATTTGATACGATTGCGAACAATTTAATGAGTGATTCTGTAGCAAGCATACAGCTTGCTCCAAATGGTGTTGTGACTGATATATATCCGGAAGAGGGAAACGAAGCAGGGAAGATTGATCTGCTTAATGATAAGGAGCGAGGAAAAATATCCTGTTATGCAAGAGATGATCATATACTGATTACACAGGGACCATTCGAATTAGAACAGGGTGGAGAAGGAATTGCCGTTCGCAATCCGGTTTATTTGGAAGATGGAACGGGACAGGAATATTTCTGGGGATTTACGATTGTTATTCTGCGTGTTCCGGATGTTTTTTCAGGGTCGCTCAGTGCAGTATCAGAATTTGGATATGAGTATAGGCTTTCCAAAACAGTTGCTCCATGGGATGACACTTATGAAATCGTTTCTCAGTCAGATGATAAATTAACTTCTCCCATTTCTTATGGATTTACTATAGGTGAGGAAAAATGGAAATTTGAATTAATGCCGAAGGAAGGCTGGGAAAATAAAAAGTCTGTAATTCTGCTTGGAGGAATTCTTAGTGTTATCGTCCTGCTACTGACAGGTCTTACCTTTGCAATCCTTAAGTACAGAGAAAATAAGATCAAATTTCAAACTTTGGCGAATATGGATGCTCTGACTAATATTTATAATCGTTATGGTTTTGATACACTGGCAGAGAGGATGATTGCAAAAAATCCAAGGAATCATTATATTGCTGCATTACTAGACGTAGATGATTTTAAACTTATCAATGATGTTTATGGACACACATACGGAGACCGTGCCTTAAAAAATCTGGCTGACAGCATGAAAAAGTTTTTTCCGTCTGATGTATTGTTGGGACGAAATGGAGGAGATGAGTTCTGCGTCCTTATACCGAATTGTACTTATGAAGATGCAAAAGAAAATCTGAAACTGTTTGAAAGCAGTGTGGGCGATGGTTATTTTTATGCTTCCGAGGATGGAACCATCCTGCGGACTGTTGTGCGGGCAGATCAGAATCTGACTTCCGATGCGGTGGTATTCGTATACAGCAATTCGAAGGAACTGACCGTGACTGTATCTGTTGACCAGGCAGACATTGCGAAGCTGACCGTGAGTGACAGCGCGTACGTGCAGTCTTCCGCAAACGGCGGATTCACCGGTGAGATCACAGCCATCGATCCGGTATCTTCTTCCGACAGCCGCACCAGTGTTACTTACAGTGTAACCGTGAAAATCATGACAGAGGACGAAGAAAATGAAAATAGTAGCAGCCTGAGTGCGAACGAATCCGTGACGGTCATCTTCGGTATGACGGAAGAGGAGATCGCGAGGATGCAGGAACAAATGCAGCAGCGCATGCAGGGCGGTCCCGGGGATGTCTCCGGGGGTGATGCAATGTCGGAGGGCGGAACGGTGCCGGAAGGAAATTCCGGTGACAGAGAGCGCCCACAGGGTAGACCCGGTGATGAGAGTTCAGAAAGCGACAACACGACGGACGGTAATGTAGGTGATGATGCCAGGGGAGAGGAACAGCAGGGAGGACAGACACAGTCATGAAATTAAAAAGTCCACATTTTGAAAAACTGAAATCCCTTACAAAGAAGCAGAAAAAACTGATCCTGGCGGGGATTGCACTGCTTCTGCTGCTTTTGGCAGCCAGCTATACCGTGTTTATCGCACCGTTATTGCAAAAAGAGCAATGGATCTACAAGGAAGAGACCGTGGAGCTGGGCACGCTGAAAGTAGGTGTCACGGAGAGTGGTTCCCTGGAATATCAGACGAAAACAATAGATTATGATCTGGATCTGGACGTCAGTGAAGATGACGAAGACAGTGATAGTGACAGCGATGACGATGAAGAAACAACACAGAAATATTTAAAAATTGAAGAAGTCTATGCCGCCAGCGGGCAGAGAGTCACTGAGGGACAGGAACTTCTGAAATTCACGGAAGATAGCGTGGAAGCAGTCCGGGCATTGCTTAAGAATGCCGTCGTAGAGGCGCAGGCAGACTATGCGGAGGCAGAGAGTACTTATGAATTGTCCTTGCTGGAAGCCCAGACCGATTACGATACCCAGAAGATCAGTGCTTCCTATGAGGCATCTATCCGCAATACTTCCGGTACGAGCGTGACGAACAATGTGGCATCCCTGCAGGTGCAGCTGGAGCAGAAGCAGGCGAATACCGCATCTTTGCAGGAGAAACTGACGCAAGCACAGGAAGATTATCAGGATGCATTGGAGACCTACGAAGCGGCAAAGGAAGGCTATGAAGGTGCCAGAACCGATAATACAGTGAATTTCATGACAATACAGAACGGTTATCTCAGCGCAAGAACAAAATATCAACAGGCAAAAGCGGCGCTGACCCAGGCGGAAACAGCGGTAACGGACAATGAAAGTGCCATCACCGATCTGGAGAATCAGCTGGCGGCAGCCCGGGCGAAGCAAACTATTGACAGGCTGGATACGGAAGAGACCTATCAGGAAGCAGTGATCACCGGGCAGAATGCGCAGACCACTTATAATGCTACCGTGGAAGATCTGAAAGAGACTTTGCAGGAAGCGGAAGAGACCAAAGAAAAAAGAGAAGAACAGCTGCAGGCGTTTGAGGATTTTGTCGGAAGTGACGGTATCCTGTATGCGGCGGAGGGCGGTGTGATCACCGGCGCCGGTTACGAAGCGGGAGACAGACTGACCACCACCGGAATCATATTTTCCTATGCGACGGCAGATGATATGCGGATCTCTGTGGATGTGACCCAGGAGGATATTGTGGATCTGCAGGTAGGGGATGCGGTAGATATCGCCTTTACGGCATACCCGGAGGAGTCCTATACCGGAAGCATTCTCTCCATCAATACCACGGCTACTTCTGATTATAGTAATACCGTAAGCTACACTGTGGAGATCAGCGCGGAAGGCGCGTTGGAGAAGCTGTATGGGGGAATGACCGCAGATGTCATTTTCGTAACGGAAGAAAAAGAGGATGTTATCTATGTGTCCCGTAAGGCCATTGTCGAAGAAAACGGCAAAACCTATGTATATCGCAAGACAGCACTGGGAGGTAAGGAACTGGCGGAGGTAGAGACCGGCATTACCAATGGCGTGGACATTGAGATCCTGTCAGGACTGGAAGAAGGGGACACCATCTATCTGGCAAGCAAAGTCAGCTCCGAGGCAGAGGTAAAGAGCACGCAGGAGGATTCCGGCAGCAGTGCTGATACCACAACCGGCAGTGATATGGAGCTTCAGGAATTCAACGAATCCCTTATGCCAGAGGATATGCAGATGCCTTCCGGAGGAGCAATGCCGCAGGGTGGTCCTGGGGGTAGTAATTCCGACAGCTTCGGCGGCGGAATGCCGGGCGGTCCCGGAAGACAATAAATCAGGCGGATGGAACAAATGTTGAGAAACAGACAGGAATGATTGGGAACAATTATGAAGCAGAATGAAAATGGGAAAAAGATCAAGGAAACTATAAAAAATCGGATGAGCTGGATCGGATCATGGAAAAGCTGGTCGAAAAGGCGCAAGCTCACCACAGGTATCTGTGGTGTCTGCGTGATCGTTGTAGTGGCTGGTGCCATCAGCATCTTTGGTAGTTCTGATACGGAAGTCATTTATAAAGAGACCACCGTAAAATACGGGACACTGGTCAAAGGTGTGACGGAGAGCGGCTCCGTGGATATCGGTACGGTGGATCAGACCTTTGATCTGGATATGAGTGCCCTGCAGAGAACGGATACTTCCGGCAGCAGTTCCTCCGGCAGTTCATCAGGTGGCTCCTCCGGTAGTACTGCCGGCAGCAGCTCTGGATCCGGTGGATTTGGCGGCATGAGTGCTTCCGGCGGCGGAGCCCAGGGAGGCTTAGACATGTTTGGGCAGATCTTCAATATGGGCGGCAGCAGCTCCGGCAGCAACGGTGACGATTCTACCCTGACCGTGGCAGAAGTAGTGGTCTCCGTGGGGCAGCAGGTATCCGAGGGAGATCCCCTGTACCTGCTGGAAGAAGACAGTGTCTCCGATCTGGAAGACGAACTGCAGTCTAACGTTGAGAAAGCAAAAGCGGATCTGGAGGCGGTGGAAGCCGACCAGACCCTGTCAAAACAACAGGCAAAATACACTTATGACAGCAGCACTGCTTACGGCAGTTATATTGATACCGAGTACAGTACTACATTGCAGGAACTTCAGAATACAGTAGATTCTGCGGAGAGCACGCTGGAGCAGGCGAAGAGCAGCCTGGTAGATTATCAGGCACAGCTGGAGGAAGTAACGGCAGCCTATGAGGATGCGGCACAGGTATTGTCGAACTGTAAATACAGCCTGAACAGTACAGACGCAGCAGATGATACTTACGGATATGTCTATTACGCGCAGCTGACGGGGCAGGCACAGTCCACGGCAGATTCCCTGGAGCAGCAGAAGGAAGAGCTGGAACAGAGAGTAGAGCAGGCGGAGGAAAATGTAACCACTGCCGAGACCGCTTATAATAAAGCAAAGCGGGAACTGGGGCAGGGAAAACTGACCGCAGCCGAGACAAAAAAACTGCGGACGCTGGCTTACAATACCGCACAGGAGACTTACGATATTGCGCTGGGGTATCTGGAACAGGATCTGTCCGATCAGCAGGAAACCTACGATGAGACTCTGGAAAAATGGAACGAGTTCAGCACTTATATCGATGGTAATGCAGTATGTGCAAGATACAACGGTGTCATCACCGGCGTGGATCTGGAGGCCGGAGACAAGATCAGTACCGGAACCTCTCTGGTTACCTTATACGATATGGACGAAGTGACCATAACGGTAACGGTGGATGAAGATGACATGACGGATATCTCTCTGGGATCTGCAGCGAATATTGCATTGACGGCATATCCGGAAGATATCTTTACGGCAAAGGTGACGGCTATCGGAGATGCAACATCGGATTCCAGTGGAAACATAACTTATGACGTAACTGTCACATTAGAAGGGGATGTTTCAGGACTGTTCCAGGGCATGACAGGAGATGTGACTTTCGTTACGGAACAAACGGAAGAAGTGCTGTATGTCTCACGCAGAGCCATTATCACAGAGGATGACAAGACTTATGTAAAAGTGAAGACTGCAGATGGCAGCATTGTGAAAAAGGAAATAACGACAGGACTGTCAGATGGTTCTAACGTGGAGATCTCAGGAGATATTGCAGAAGGAGATACCGTATTGATCGAAAGCAGCATTACGAAGTAGAGCGGAGACCTGTGGGAAAGTAAGGTCAATGGAAGGGAAGAAGTAGAATATGAGATTATCCGAAATATTGCGTCTGGTGTGGCTGAACCTGTCACAGAATAAATTCAAAGTGATCCTGACTTCCATCGGTATCGTTGTGGGATCCGCCACCATAATGCTGGTGCTGGCGATAGGTACCGGTGGAAAAGAAGAAGTGGCGGAGCAGTTCAAGAACCTGAATGCCGGAGCCATTGATATTTCCTGTGACAGCAGTGACAGCGGCGGTTTTAGCTTTGATTGCCAGGATTCTCAAGAAAACAGCTTGCATCATATTCGGTGAGCCGGTGGACGCTGC
>ENA-UEPJ01002678-UEPJ01002678.1-human-gut-metagenome-genome-assembly--contig:-NODE-2678-length-17641-cov-25.902471_pt1 | contig 17641 bp, 20 predicted proteins | sample MGYA00242890_ERZ507896 | MGnify/ENA primary metagenome ERZ507896 (study PRJEB26167, sample SAMN06115508) | human gut metagenome | host: Homo sapiens | place: China:Qinghai | collected 2015-08-20... | reverse complement strand
GGACGGAACTATTTCCACATCAACTCCAACGGCGACGCCGAACCCTGCGTATTCATCCACTACTCCAACGTGAACATCAAGGATCACACGCTGCTGGAAGTGCTCAAAAGCCCCCTGTTCATGGCTTATCACCGGGAACAGCCCTTTAACCGCGACCATCTGCGCCCCTGCCCCATGCTGGAAAACCCGGAGCGGCTGCGAAAGATGGTCCTGGACAGCGAAGCCCACTCCACCGACCCCCAGTCCCCGGAGTCAGCAGACCACCTGTGCGGCAAGTGCGACGCCTATGCCAAGCACTGGGCCCCGGAGGCACAGCGGCTGTGGGCGGAGCGAAAGCAGGAAGTGGGTCTCTAACCGAATACGCAGAACGCCGCAGGTCACTGCGGCGGTTCCTGCTGTTCCGGTCCGGTCTCCCCGGCCCGCTGGGCGGCCAGGAGGATGGCCCGCTCCCCTGCTCCGTCCATCAGCAGGCATAGCCGCTCTAGGGCGGCTTTCAGGTCATATTTTAAGCCCGCGTCCAGCCAGTCTAACAGGCAGCCCACCACGGTACACTTATAATAGCGGTTCAGCACCGCCTCGTCCTCGCTGAGGATGGGGGTGTCCTTCAGGGCGTTGTCAAAATACTCGTCCACCATCCGCTGGGCCAGCCGGTCCAGATACTGCTCAAACAGCTCCCGGGGCACGGCCCGATACACGTGGAGCACCGCCTGCCGGTGGGCCAGGCCATACTCCAGGGCGGGTTCGATGCAGTCCATGGGGCGGCCCAGGGCACAGTGCTCCCGGATGATGCCGTCCACCTGGGTCTCCATCATCTCCCGCAGCAGGGACGGGATATCCTGAAAGTGATAATAAAAGGTATTCCGATTGACGTCACAGCGGTCCACGATGTCCTTCACTGTGATCTTGTTCATGGGCCGCTCCTCCAGCAGCTGCGCAAAGGCGGCCATGATCGTATATTTTGTCCGTCGCATTTGATTCCTCTGTTTTCCGTTCAGATTTCGTTCAGGTCTTGGTTGGATTATAGCAGAGTTTTCCCCGCCAGACAAGCAAAACCATTTTCCGCCACAGCGGCCACTACCAACAGGATAAGGAGCGTTTACACCATGAAACCAGCCATCGTCACCGACAGCAACAGCGGCATCACCCAGGCGCAGAGCAAGCAGCTGGGCGTGTGGGTGCTGCCCATGCCTTTTTATATCAATGACGAGCTGTTTTTGGAGGACATCACCCTGACCCAGGAGCAGTTTTATGACTATCTGGCCCAGGGGGCCGACGTGAAGACCAGCCAGCCCGCCCCCGGCGACGTGCTGGAGCTGGAATGTACCCTCACGAAGCGCCGGGGTCCGGTGGGCATCGGCGCCTGCACCGCCACGGTGAACGGCGAGACGGCCTGCACCGCGGAGCTGATCTTCGCCATTCAGTGACGGCCTCTCCCCTTTCGGATGCTCAAACTTGCTATTCCAAATTACAGCACAGCAGCAGCGGCAAATTGCCGCTGCTGTTGTTCATTTGCGGATATATGTCCGCCATATTCCGTCCAATGATCCTACAAAGTGCCCGTTTTCTTCACCAAAATGCACAAAATTTAAAAATTTTGCCGCAAAGAATTGACGGCGGCAGGCGTTATCCATATAATAAAAACTCGGACTCGGCTCACACTTGAATTGGAAGCCGGGCAAAACAGAGCATATACGGCAGGCCCCCTGTTCCCTATGGGCGGCCCACGCCGATACGGTATGGAAAATGGTGGCAAAATGACGAAACAGAGAACGACCCCGACTGCAAAACGGAATCACGGATTTACACTGATGGAGATGCTGATCGTTGTGGCCATCATCGCCGTTCTGGTGGCCGTCGCGATCCCGACCTTCAGTTCACAGCTTCACAAGGCGCGTGTCGCAACCGACTGGGCCAACGTGCGGAGCTATTACGCCCAGCTCCAATATGAGTTCATGGAGACGGGGGAGATCAATAAGGATTATCTCAAAGAATTCGACCACTACGGAGGTACTCCTGGGTTCACTTCCTTTACTCTGGACGGCCAGACGATCAATCTGAGAACTGGGATGCTTTGGGTCGCAAAAGAAGACCATAATCAGGGATACAACATTCTTTATGCCTGCACCAGTGGTCACCCCGAATGCGTATTGATCCTTCCCATGAGTTGATTCCGACAAGAAAGCAGAAAAACCTATTGGATCTCCTCCCTCTTTAGCAGGAGAGACGAACCCGGGCGCTGTGCAAGCACAGCGCCCGGGGTTTTTGTATCTTTGGCAGCAGATTGAGAGGTGCAGATGAATGGAATGGCAAAAAAACTGCGAAGTAACGATTATCAAGTAGGCTTCTCTATAACATGACTGGGTTCTACGGTTACTTTAAGAACAGTTTTCTACTCCGTACAACTGAGTCACTTTTCCAAAATTACCCACTGGGTTGTACGAACTTTTCTCTCGCATAAGACCCAGCTCACTCGCATTTACTTGCTGAGTGCCGCACTTTTTTGCATTTTCCAGGTTGCGAAACAGACTTCCGCATGATATAATGGGTATAAGCTAAAACGGTAGCAACGTGGAGAGAGCGCCAACTCCCCCCACGTCTATGCAGGTGTCGCACCACCATACACAATAGCCATACGGCTACACTACCAAGGGCTTATTATACCATTTCCCGCCCATGAATTCAAGATGGGGAGCATGGTATAGCCTTGAAATTTGTAGCAAGCGGGCGCTGTGTCGGGGCAACCTGCACTGCGTCCGTTTTGCTATAAATTTCAAGGAGGAAATCAAACATGGGACTGAAATATGCTGAGCTGTGCACACAGTGCGGAAAGAGACGGACGAGGCACCCCAGCGGGCTTTGCTGCCGCTGCCAGGCTCATCCACTGGCGTCAAAATGCAAGTATTGCGGTAGACGAACGACCCGAGGCCGTGATTGCTGCTACAAGTGCCGCAAGCTGCTGAAAGTGGACGAAGATTTGAATTCTGCGATCATCGTGCAGAGAAAGCGCTCGACGATTCTCGAGCTGCGCCAGAATGGCATGTCATTCGGCAAAATTGCCGAGGCGGTTGGTCTCTCAAAATCCCAGGTCTATGAGGCTTACCGCGATATGCTCCGCCTGCCATCCAGCATGACTCCGGAAATCGTTGAAGCCATGGATGAGGACAAGGCAAAGAAAAAGTAACAGCCAAGCATGTACAAAAAATATCTGCCCATGGGAAAACACCCATGGGCAGACATTTTATTGGAGGCTGTCCTCTGGTTCCAAAATTTCCTCCACTTCTGAATGGAGAAATGCCGCATCCTTTATATGCATAGCAAATTCTTTTTTCGCCTCTCTGAAAAATTGATCGTGGCATATCTCGTAATTATCACAACAATCATCGATTATTTCCGCCGCAAGCCGTTTGATCATCATCTTGTATTTTTCCGCTTTTTCGCCAAAAACAAGAGGAATACCAGCAATGAAGCGGGTGTCTTCTGTTTCTGTCCCCTGTAAATGCAAATTCAGAACATATTCCCGCTCGGAGTCTGTTAAGTCATCTTCATAGACTTCATGCCGGTCATGGAACTGACGTACATATGAAGCAGCAATCTGGTATAAGCAAATTGCATCCATCATACGGTAGATCTTTTTGTTGTCAAAGAAATCCAGCAAAAAGCTCTGAATATCAGGAGCAGGCTGCATATTCCGCACATAGGTCCATGTGTTGTCATCAACAAAATCATTATATTTCGTATCTTTAGGCATCAATTCCGTTTCACATTCAACGGAAGTGTGCTCTTGCGTATGCAACGCTTTAAAAAGCTGCAATGTGCTATCTCTGAGCCCGTATTTCTTTGCAATTCCTGCTTCTTCTGTCGCAACCTGCATGGTAGGCGACAGTCCAAGCAAGTAGTCTGTGGAAATATCCAAGCTACTTGCAAGCGCAACTAATACCTTTGTGCTTGGTTCGCGCGTGCCCGTAACATATTGACTCAGAGCAGCTGTCGTAATCCCTACTTGGCCGCAGATTTCCTTCACGCCTTTTCCCCTGTCGTGCATTGCTTTTCTTAGTCTCCACGCAAGCGTATTGTCTTTGATCATTGGTCAACCTTCCTCTCGTGCTGCCACCGAAGTATACGGCCCCATTCTTAGTAGTTAATTATTCCTTTAAATTAACGTCGCAATTGTTAATATAATAAACAAGTAAACATACCGTATCTCTAATATACTATGATTTGCATTGCATGTCAATGACTTTTTAATTATCAAAGTGAACGGGAAAACCTAGGGTTTCGAACCCGGGGATGAAAGTGAACACCTTATTCCCCCGTACACTCAAAATTGTGTCTTTGTGATTTGCACATGGTCTACTGTTGTGATATAATAGACGCATGGAAAAGTTCAATAAATCGCGTCATGCGAGATACCTACTCAATCTACACATAGTCTGGATACCGAAGTACCGCAAGGCTGTCCTCGGGCCGTATCGAGAGGCGTTAACGGACATCCTTCATTCCATCGCCAAAGATAAGGGATGGAAAATCTTAGCGGTCGAGGTCATGCCGGACCACATTCATTTGTTTGTCTCTGTGCCACCATCGATATCCCCTTCCGAGGTGGTAAAGTGCTTCAAGGGGCAATCGGCGCGGAAGCTGTTAGTTAAGTTCCCTGAGCTTGTGCATCAGAGAGATTACCGAGCATCCTTCTGGGCACCATCCTATTTTGTGGCATCCGCCGGGGATGTTTCTTCCGAGACCATCAAAGCCTACATCGAAGGGCAATACGACTGAATGAAAGGCAGGTGAGCCGTTTTGTCTAAGCAAGAAAAGCAAATCGTCATGACATACAGTACCGTAACAAGAGTTTGCGGCATCTGGACCGGCTCATCGACTATCATTGCGAGGTCTACAACTACTGCATTGCTCTCCACCGTCGGTACTACAAGATGTACCATAAACACCTATCCGCAAATAAGCTCAAAGTGCATCTTACAAAGGTGCGTAAGCGCCCGAATAAGGAGCACTGGCGTGAACTTGGTTCTCAGTCTATTCAGGATGTAGCCGAGCGCATAGAGCGTTCCTACAAGGCGTTCTTTGACGCCAAGAAGGAACAACGCTGCGGTCGGCACAGTATCCCGCATTTCTGCAAGAGAAAGAATTACTCTTCTTTCACACTGAAACAGACGGGGTACAAATTCCATGATGGGAACCACACCACTATCCTCGGCAAAGACTATAAGTATGTAGCGCACCGCCCATACGAAGGCACTATCAAGACCGTGTCCATTAAGCGAGATAACTGCGGTGATTTCTGGCTCTGTATCGTGTGTGCAAAGCCCGCGTCCGAAATCATACCCAGAAAGGGTAATGCCATCGGGTATGACTTCGGATTGAAGACTTTTCTCACCGGTTCGGATGGAAGCCGTATCGAGTCGCCGCGTTTTCTTGAAAAGAACGCCACAGCACTTCGGTCCGCGCAGCAGGCTTTGAGCCGCAAGCGGAAAGGCAGCGCAAATTGGCGTCGTGCAAAGATGGATGTTGCTCGAAAGTATCAGTATGTGCGAAACCGTCGGAAGGATTGGTTCTACAAGCTGGCAGCGGATATTGCTTCTCAATACTCTGATGTCTGTATTGAAGACCTGAACATCAAGGCAATGCAGCAGCTTTGGGGAAGGAAGATATCTGACTATGCTTTCACAGAGTTTGTCAGTATTCTTCAGAATCAGCTAAGCAAAACAGGTGGACAGCTTCACAAAGTAGACCGTTTCTACCCTTCCTCAAAAACATGCTCCCATTGCGGACACATTGTTGAGGGAATGCCACTGGATGTTCGCCGTTGGGAATGCCCCATTTGCCACGCAATGCTTGACAGAGACGGGAACGCAGCCGTGAATATCCTCGTTGAGGGGATGAAATCCGCATAACAACACAACTATTTGAGGGCGGGGCATCGTCCTCTGCTGAGACTGAGTAAGACTCCCATTCGGAGCGTCGGTCAGTGAAGCGCAATCTCCGGGTTCCCGACTTTTCGTCCTTACGAGAAGCCTCGGGTCTACTGACCCGGGGAGTATGTCACTTGATGGTTGCGCTCGCTCCGTCTCCGTAGTCATTTGGATTGAGAAGCCGCCGAAAGATGATCACCATTGTTCGGCAAGCAGAAAATCCGCGAGGTGAACGATCCGGATGCCGTCCTCGATGCCGGTATCCATCTCGTTGAGGGTAACAACATATTTGGGGTAATGATCGCGGATCTCCATCAGGTTCCCCACTTCGCGGTCCGATGCTTCTGGGATCCGGACGCAGACCTGCACATAAATGCGCTCGTCGCGGCGCGTTGCAACAAAGTCGATCTCCTTTGTATCGTTCTTGCCGATGTAAACATCGTAGCCGCGGCGCTTCAATTCGAGGTACACGATGTTCTCCATCGCGCCGTCCAGCATTTTGCGGTTATAACCCAGCAGCGCGTATTTCAGGGAGACATCGGCAAGATAATACTTCTCCTGCGTTTTCAGGATACTCTTGCCTTGCAGGTCATAGCGTTCGCAGGGGTAGATAATAAGCGCCTGCTCCAGCCAGCGCAGGTAGTTGTAGATACTCTCCACCGAGACCTTGCGGTGCTCGCTTTTCAGGAAGGTGGAGATCGAGTTTGCCGAGAAGGTTTTGCCCATATTCTCGATGATATACTTCACCACACGATCAAAAAGATCCTGCTTGTTGATGCGGTGACGCTTGACAATATCGCGGGAGACTACGGTATGGTAAATGCCGTTGACGATCTGATAGGCGCTCTGATCATCGTACTCGCTGAGCGCGATGATCGGAAAACCGCCGAAGCGGATATACTCCTCCAGCAGTTCCCTGCGGGATAAAGTGCTGTCGGCCTTGAAGTCCAGATATTCCTTAAACGACAGCGTATAGACGGGAATGGACACATAGCGGCCCGTCAGATAGGTGGAGATCTCGCTGGACATGAGCTTGGAGTTGGAGCCGGTCACATAGATGTCGGCATCCGCACTTTCCAACAGGCTGTTGACCGCCTTCTCCCAGCCGGTGATTTCCTGAATCTCGTCCAGCAGAAGATAGCAGTGTCCCTTGCCCGCCATGGCAGCGGTCAGCTCGTCATACATCTGCTTGGCGGTGATGTTCTCGGGAATATCCATCTCCGTGTACCGCTTGCAGACGATCTGGTCCTCCCCAATACCGCGCCGCAGCAGTTCCTCTCTCAGCATCTCAAAGATCGTAGACTTGCCGCAGCGACGGATACCGGCAAGTATCTTGACGAGCGGCTTGTCGATAAACGGCTCGATTGCCGCGATATAGTCCGGTCTGTTGATCATCGTATCGCCTCCCTACAGCTAATAGTATACCCAAAATAGTTTGTATATTCAACAAGTTTTTAAGGTCTAAAACAAAAAACTTTTCAGTTTGGGCATTCTAAGTGATACGTGGACCACCTTTGGTCATCTCGCCGGTTTCGTCCGTATCCCCTTTCTGTCGGAAAACTGTGTCTTCCGGCAAGTGCTCGTTTCATTTTCAGCAGAGAGACGAACCCGGGCGCTGTGCTTGCACAGCGCCCGGGGTTTTTGTATCTCCAATAGTATTCGTTTTTGCTCGATCAACCTCCGCCGCCATGGCGGCTGGGCCCGACATCAGAAGAGGAACGCTCTCGTCCGCGGCATCCGGCTGAGCGCCATCTGCATGGAACGCACCCAGCCAAAACCGTTCTGGGTCTCCCCCGCGCCGGGGGCGATCATGTGCATCAGCTTTGCGGCCAGCAGATGCAGCTCCTCTGTCTGTTCCCGGTAGGACTTCAGATAATCCTCCGTCCGCGGATAGTTCCGATCAAAGGCCGGAGCGGCGATCCTCGCGTCGAAGGCGGGCTGGTAAGGGTGATCCAAGGTCAGCTCCACCCGGAATTCTCTGACGGGGGCAGGCACATCGAACCGGGGCCGGCGCAGATCGTTGGTCCGCTCCCGTTCCCGGCGCTCCTCGCTGCTCTCGGTCCCCGCGCGGTGCAGGCCATCCATGGCCTCCCAGCGCTCAAATTTCTGGCGCTCCAGATGGAACCGGGCGATCTCCGCCGCCATAACGTTCACCTGGTCGGGCACATCGCTGACGGTGCACTTCAAGGTACCGATGCCGCTTTCAAACAGCGGCGCGCCGTCCTCGGAGATACGGAAGGAGCGCAGCGCCTTCCCCTCCAGGACCCAGCCGTCCTCCCCTACGCGCAGCAGTCCGTGCTCCTCATCCAGAAACAGGGGACCGTCCCCCTGGTCGGCGCGGAAGCAGTATGTGGACTGGAACGCCGCCTGCAAAGCCTGATTCTCCTGAAGCGCGGCGGCGTGCGGCTCAGATTCTGTTAAGGGCCGCTCGTTGACATGTTCGCAGACCGGACAGTTCTCTTTGTTATCACTGAATGCTCCCATCATGGCCCTCCTTTTCTTATCAACATAGCTACGGCTACAGGAAAAGCTGCTGTTGGTTCTTGATATGGTCATGATACACCGGGAAGCATGAAAAAGGGACGTCTCTGCACGAAACGTCCCCAAAATGACATGAAATGTAATTTGGCCGTCAGAGGGAGACCCGCAGGACAAACTTTCCCTCCTTCACGGAGAAGCTGTAAAGCCCGCCATACCGCTCCACAATGGCGCAGATGCTGCTCACGCCGATGCCGTGGCCCGGTCGGTCCGTTACCGGAATTCCATCCTCGAACCGCACGGCCTCCCGGCAGTCGTTGACCACCTGCAAGAAGAATTTTTCGTTTCTCTCGTAGGTCTGTACCTCGATGCTGTCGTCTGCCCCCTTGCAGGCGTGAAGGGCATTTTCCAGCGCATTGGACAGCAGCACGCACAGATCGCTCTCCGAGATGGGCAGGATGTGCGGCAGCACCGCCTGCAGGGAGAATTTCACGCCCTGAGCCTCCGCCCGGGCCGCGAAGGCGGAGAAGATGAGGTTCGCCGCCTCGTTCTCGCAGTAGGTCACCACGCGGGCCGCCTCGATTTCCGCGTTGATCTCGTGAATGTACCGCTGGGCCTGCTCGTACTGTCCGTTTTCCAGACAGCCGGACAGGTATTGCAGATGGTGCCGCAGATCGTGCCGGTAGGCTCTGGTTTTCTGCTGAGATTCCCGGAGAGCTTCGATCTCCCGCACCGCCTGACCGACTTGCAGATTCAGGCTGTTTTGCAGCTGCTCCAGATGGGCCCGGGCCTCCTGCTCCTTCGACAGCCGCGCCAGAAACATCAAATACGCCACGCAGCACACAAAGGGCATGAACTCCACCACAGCCGGATCTCCGTCGGCAAGGAGATTCGTATAGACCCGGGTCAGATAGTCAAAGGCGTAATACAGGGCCGGCGTGCAGCCGAACTGGCACTGGACGGTCACCGAATAGCGGGAAACGGACCGCACTGCCGGTGCCGTCCGCAGCAGCAGGAGCAGCAGTGGCAGCGTCACGATCAGCTCCACCGCATACTGCATCCGATCTCCACCGGAAAACACCCACACGCAGACCAGCGCCAGCCACCGCCGGAGCTGGCAGCAGAGGTAGGCTGTCAGCACAGAGATCACCGGCCAGAGCCGCTCGTGGCTCAGCACGCAGAGGGTGATCGCCAGAGGAAGATGAGTATGGAGGGGGTAGAGATACGGCCCCAGCGCCGGGTCGATCCCCAGATAGACGATCCCCTGGATCAGGAAAATGGCCAGGGTGGAAGCAACCATGCAGCAGACGTTCCGCCGGGTCCACCGGATGTTGCAGAAGGCGGCGGAGAGCACGATGCCGAACAGTCCCACCGCCACGGTATTACACGCATAAAGGATCGTATCCGCCGTCATGTCAGAAACACCTGCTTTCTGCGGAAGGCGTATTCCAAATACAGATCCTTCAATTCCGCGTATTTTCCCCGTGGGACGGGCAGTTCCGCCAGAGAATCCATAGTGATGGTCTTGGGCACGATGGACTTGATGTGATCCAGATTCACCAGATAGGATCGGTGGATCCGCAGGAAATTGTCATGTTCCGTCAACTGCTCGCAGAGATGATCCATACCGCCGCCGCTCTCCAGCACCGTGCCGTCCGTCAAGTGCAGCCACAGGGCCCGGCCCAGCACCTCGCAGTATTCCAGCTTGTCCAGCTCCACCCGGGTGATGCCACTTTTGCAGCGGAGGATCAGGCTCATACTGCCGCTTTTGGCACATTCCGCGATCACGGAGTCCAGCAAGCGGAAAAAACTCTCCTGCCAGATGGGCTTGAGCTGGTAGAAATAGGCCCCCACGGTGTAGGACTCCACGGCGAATTCCGCCGAGGAGGTAAGGAAAATAATTTTCATGCTCTGGTCATACCGGCGGATCTCCCGGGCGGTATCGATCCCGTTCTCCCCCGGCATCATCACATCCAGCAGCAGAATATCAAAGCGGGTCCCCCGCTCGATCTCTGTCAGCAGCTCCAGGGGACTCTGAAAGGCTGCGGAGGTGATTTCCACGTTCCGCTCCACCCGGTAGCGGTCCAGCAGCACCCGCAGCTCACTCAATATGGACAGATCATCGTCGCAAAAGCCAATTTGTATCATGAACGCTCACCTTTTCGGTCTGTGTCGGTTTTTGGGTATCCGTTATCGCAGCTCTGCCACCTGCCTTCATCCGGTCAACCACGAACCGCGGCCGTGACAACGAACTTACTACTTAGTTTAGGTTATCGGCCCAGCTTTGTCAATCGCATTCCCACTCCAAGCGCAGGGAAGTCCGTCATGCAGGAATAGCTTGCGGATCCTGTAAAGCTCTGCTACAATCATTTCACCCGAGCAAAAGAGTAAATGAGTAAAAGAGGGAAACGATCATGAAAATCGATGGAAATGAACTGGCCATTCTGCAAAACGATCTTGATCGCCGTGGGCAAAAGCAGGAGGCATGGAAGATCAAACAGGAGTTTCTGAAGCAGGTCCGGGAGAGCGGGGATCACTGTCCCTGTCAGGAGAAGTGCCCGCACCATGGCAACTGCTTTGAATGCGTAACGCTCCATCGCGGGCATCGTGACCACCTGCCCATGTGTATGTGGGATATGCTGAATGAGCGCATTGCGGCGCTGTCACACATGACTGAGGGAACGCTGTACGAATATGAGAAAAAGCAAGCAGCCTGCACGGATTGCGAGGGCTGCCCCGGCTGCGGTGAATAAAGGAGCTTTTCATGCACACGATCCGATCCTGGTGCCGCGCCAACGCCATGCTGGTCATCTCCCTGCTGGCAGCGGCAGCGACCGCTTTCTTCGTTCCTCCCGACAGCGCATATCTGGGGTATTATGACCTCAAGACCCTCTCCTGCCTGTTCAGCGTTCTGGCGGTGGTGGGCGCACTGCGGGATCTGGATATCTTTTCCGCCCTTTCCCAACGGATGGTGCACACCTTTTCCACCGTCCGGGGCGTATGCACGGCGCTGGTGATCATCACCATGTTCGGCTCCATGCTCCTGACCAACGATACCGCCCTGCTGACCTTTCTTCCGCTGGGCTGGTTCGTCCTCTCCGTCACAGGGCAGGAAAAGCACGCCGCGCTGCTGTTCATTCTCCAGAACTGCGCCGCCAACCTCTGCGGAATGATCACCCCCTTCGGCAATCCGCAGAATCTCTACCTCTTCAGCTATTACGGCATCCCCGCCGGGACGTTCTTTTCCGTGATGCTGCCGCCCTTCATCCTGTCCACCGTCCTCATTCTCCTTTGCTGCCTGCTGTTCCCCAAGGACCGGCTTACGGTGCCGGAGGCGCAGGTCGTCGTAGACCGCCGCCGGGCCGCGGTCTACGGCGGGCTCTTCTGTCTGGCCGTCGCTATGGTGCTGCGGCTGATCCCCTACGGTCCCGGTCTGGCCGTCATCGTTCTGGCGCTCTGGTTTCTGGACCGGCATGCGCTGAAGTCCGTGGACTGGGGGCTTCTGGCCACCTTTGCCGCTTTCTTCACCTTTTCGGGCAACCTTGCCCGGATGGAGCCTGTCCGGATGCTGTTTGTCCGGCTCTTATCCCACGGGACCATGCTGATCTCCGCCCTCACCTGCCAGATCATCAGCAACGTCCCCGCCGCGATCCTCCTCAGCCGTTTCACGCAGGATGCCCGCGGGCTTCTGGTGGGCGTCAACGTAGGCGGCGCCGGGACACTGGTGGCCTCTCTGGCCAGCCTCATCACCTTCCGGGAATACACCCGCCGCGTCCCCGGCGGCGCCAAACGCTTTCTCATCCTCTTTTCCGCCATCAGCTTCGCTTTTCTGGCAGTTCTTCTGGCTGCCATGTCCTTTCTGGGCTGAGCCGCCGGAGCCTGAGCGCCGAAAAACAAAACAGCTACCGCAAGTGAGCGAAAAGGTTTATTTTTGTGGTACTGTCTCCAAGGTCGTGAAAGTCAACGCCGGTTCGTTTGTAGAAGAACTGGCCGCAAAGGGATATTGCAATCCGACCCAGTTCGAAGCCGTGATTCTTCGGAGAGGTCCGGCAAAAGCAAAGCCGAACCGCGCCGCCGGGCCGCGGCGATAACAAAGCCCCGACGCTTGGCGTCGAGGCTTTGAAAATAACGGATCAATGGGTAAAAATTTGCAGGGTCGTCGTCAGTTCCCGTCCCGGGGAGCGGATCAGCTTCCCCTGATAAGCCAGCGCGGTGGAGCCGCCGCCATCCAGATTGACCGCCTCCACGCAGCCCAGCTGGAGCATCAGCTCCCGAAGCTGCTGAATGGAAGCGGAGCCGGTGGAGACGATGACCAGCTTGCCGTCCGCCAGCTTGCCAAGGGCGGTGCGGGACGTTACCGCGGAGGTAAAGCGCGCCTCCTGGAAGCCCGGCTCCAGCGTGGTGCAGATCGCGCCGTTTTCAACCAGACGGGGGCCGCCGCTGACCATGGCGGTGATCTCCTCCATGGGGAAGCCGCTGGTGTCGGAATCGGTCAGTCCGGGAGTCAGGGTCACAGACGTTCCCACGGCTGGCTCACGATACCAAGAGGTAGAGGTAAAGTCATTTCCAAATACCATGACGTAGCCGTCGGCGGGGATCGCCACGGTCTCGCCCGCCGTGACAGTTCTGACATCGGTGATCACGCCGCCCGCAACGGTGGTTGCCGTGCCGTCGATCTTGATGGGTACGCTTCCGCCAAACGCCGGGGTGTAAACCACAGACAGGTCGCTCCCCTGGGTCTTGCTGTTCATTTCATAGCAGGCCCAGGAGTTTCTGCCGCCCCTGACATAGAAAAATACGGCGGGCCGTCCCACATAGACCGCTCCGAAGCCGGTAAATCCGAAAGACGTCAGTCCAGAAACGCCATACAGGAACGTTCCGTCTGCCATAACGTGGCCCACGGGGAATTTATCCTGCCCGGAATAGGCGGCAAAGAAATTCGCGTTGACGATCACATCCGCGCCGGAAGCGGACACGATGCTGCTGAAAGGCGCGGAAGCGCCCAGCTTCTGGTTCACCATGGCGGCCCGGACGCTGACGCCGGGGGCGGAGGTGTCCACCGTGATCACATCGGCACTGACGGAGCCGGAGGGCAGCGCGTAGGTCTTTGTCACACGGGACACAGCGCCGGAACTGGCGCTCTGCTCAGGCTTTGGCGCGCCGGTATTCCGCAGAGAGGAATGGACATAGGACTCCTGCCCGCCGCCGATCAGGCCCTGTGCCCGGCCTTCTTCCCATGTAAATACGCCTTTTTTCGCAAGGCTTTCCGCAAGGGTGGCACTTCCGTCAGCCAGAGACGTCGTCAGGGCGCTGACGGACAGATCCACCAGATCCCCGCGATAGAGCGCATACTGCTTTTGGAGGATGCAGTCAGCGCTGGCGCGGGTCATCATGCCGATCTCCACGGCTTTATCCAGCGACGCGGCAAAGGTGAAATCTCCCGCGCCGTCATCGTAGCCCAATGCCCGCAGTAAAAATGTGACATAGTGCTTGAAGCTCAGAGCGCCGTTGGGCTGGAAGGTCGTGGCGCTCACGCCGGTGGTATAGCCCTGCGCGAACGCGTAGCCCGTATAGGCGCTGGACTTTCCGGCCGCCACATCGGAGAAGGGGCAGGGGCCGTCAAAGGACAGCGCGGCGTCCTCCTCGCCAAGCATACGGGTCAGCATGATAATGCCGTGTAAACGGGTGGCGGAGCCTCCCAGATCGTAGCCGCTGCCGGTGCCGAGGAACAGCCCCAGCGCGTTAAGCCGGTTGGCGTTGGTCTCGTCCACGGCGGCCCGCGCGGGGACGCTTATGCTCAGAGACAGGACCAGTGTCAAAGCCAGCGCAAGCGTGCGCATACAGTTTTTACATCGCGTCATAAATTTCGGCTGCCCCTATCCATTGAGAGCAGCCATCCTCCCTTATTGTATTGTCCATATGATACTCCCAGTTTCATTCTGCGTTTCCGCATCCCCCCTCCTTTGAAAACGCGGGGTTTGGACAGTCGGGGCCGCAAGATCGAATTGGGATATATGATATGCGAAGATCACAAAAGCATGAGCGGCAAAGCCACGAAAAACGCCGGAACGAGGATCATGACAAGATCCTTCAGAATACGGCCCCTGTTTGCGGGAAGGCCGGAATCGATCTGCTCGATGTGGGAAAAAAGGTCAGAAACCCCAGCGCACAGACCGGCGAACGCGGCAGCACCGAAAATCAGATACCAAGCGATCATAGCGGAAACGGAAGCGTCAAGAGGCCGGGAACCACGCCCAGACCGGGCGGAAACCCGCTCCAACCGGCGCAGACACATTCCCGCGGCCTCCCCTTCTCACCTCGTATCGCAGTCAAGCTGTCGCTCGATCCATGTCATCAGCAGTTTCACGATGCGCTCCTGCTCATTCTCCGTCAGCTCCCGTCCCACCGGGACGTGATACCACTTATGCAGGCATCCGCGGCAGCAGCAGGCGCAGGCGTGCTGGGCGATAAACACCGGATGCCCGCGCATCGGCGTCTGCTTGCCGTCATTGGGGATGCTTGCCGGTGCAAGCCGCGTTCTGACGAAGTCGGCAGCGTGGCGCTGAATGGTCTCCATACCCTTGTCCGCTATGTACTGCCTGTCCTGCTCACTCAAATGGAACTTCGCGCGGAAGGCGGATCTTTGCAGACGGGCAAGCGCTTGCTCAACTGTCGCCATGGTCCCAGTCTCTATGATCCCGCAGCACAAAGGTCAGCTTTTCCCGCAGTTCCTCACTGAACCCATCGAGTTCCGCGGTGGAGATCACGCCGTCAGACAGCAGGCTCAATAGGTTCAGCTCCATATCGCTGCGGCTCATGCGCATCACCACGCCGCCCCGCCTTTTGTCCTCGCGCATGCGTCTTTCCAGCTCCCAGAACTTCTCGGATGCTGGACCGGTCCTTGAGAGCAGAGCGATATATTCGCGGTTCAACCGCTCCATATAGGCTTCCTGCCAGATGGGGAGACGGGATCTGAAAAGTCTCCAGTCCGCTTCCTTGATTTTATCTGCGGCACTCATTCCATCACCTTCCATCCCAACTCCTGTATTTTACGAATGAGATCACCCTTGTCCATTGTTCCGTCAGCAAAGGCCTGCTGAAGGCCCGGACCGAACGAGATGCTTGGAACGCCGGAATTGCCGTGCATATCTGCCAGTTCATTTGGCTTCCAACCGCGCAGGCACCACAAGCGGCTTCCATTGTGATACTGCACGATGAGCCGCATAAGCGTATCTTGCTGCTTTTCCGTCAGACAGACGCCTACCTCATGCAGTTCATTTTCCAGGTTTTGAATGATTTCCGTTGTGTGCAGACGGCCAATATTTTCATTCCATCTATGCTGACGCATGATTTTTTCCGCTTCTGTACCGCTGTATTCTTCCAGCAGAGCGGAATATGTGGCAGGGACTTTTTTATAATACTCCAGATCAAACCGCTCGCTCAAATTGAGGAATGAAAACGTCCCCAACTTCTTCCCGCGATTTTCGTTGGGATACGCTTTGCGCTGTCTTGGCGCACATTCCTCTGCGGTAGATTCCAGATTTCCGATGAAATCCGCCAGTGATTTTTCCACTGCCGATGCGGACGGTGCCGCATAAGAGAGGAAATTGTCAGGAACACAGTACGGATGATTGCCGAGTCCTTCCATCAACGCATAGAAGGAAAGCATCTTGCCATAACCGGTGCCAATCAGTTCCTTCGATACGATGTGCCGATCCAGATCGTTGTGAGGCTCCTCCGTGTACAGTTCTTCGATTTCGTAAACCTGATAGGGCTGTACCTCCCGGCGGACGATGGCGGAAAAAGCAACGAGATCCTGTCGGCGAATACGGGGCGCTTCGCTTTTTAACTCCTGATAAACCGACCACACATCGCGCAGGGCGATGGCACCATACAGATTCGCGCAGGCGGCAAATAGCGAATGGAGAAAATCGCACGCCTCTGTCGATAACCTAGCCTGCGTGTACAGCCGTTTCAGTGATTTCTCGGACAATGGCTTCGGGTATGACATATACAGTACCTCCGCTTTCTATGTTCAGCGTTCATCCCGGTCGAAACATTTCTTGTGGTATATCTACCATAGCACAGAATCGGGCTAATAAAAAGAGCAAACGTTGCTGATGAGTCTTTATAGGTTTGTTTGCTCCCAAAAAAGAACAGGGGCTTACCACCATTTTAGTATGCGGAAGTAAAAACTTCAACAACGCAATTTTTTAATGGATGAAAAAATGTGGCTGCTATCAATGATAGCGGTCACACTGTTTTCTTCACGGAGAGATTAAAGTTTTTCATAAAAAGCAACACAGGATCTCAAACAGCCATAGGCAGGCTTTCCATGTTCATAACCCACAAATACGCAGTTATGATGCTCGGCGTCCTCATAGAGCTGCCCGTGCTTGATGCAGTGGTTGATGATCTCCGCGTCAATGCCGCGGCTCCGCAGATATGCAAAAACACGCCGGTTGTCGGCGTGTTTGGGTGGGAGGGTAAATTCAGTTTTCGGGAGCGGTGCGATTGGCTCTGATTTGGGCGGCACACGGGGCGGTTCCCCAAGGATACGCTGCACGGCATCCAGAAAGGAAAGCCTCTCCACGCGGGTCAGATAGTCCAGCGCATTCGTGCCGCCGATGTTCCGCGACCACCAGCACCATTTTCCATTGGAGATTTTCAGGCTGTCGTGGGTGCGGGTGGCATAGGTGTCTCCGCCGATATGCACCAGTTCCTCCGGCTCAAACCGCCGCAGGTAGGTCAATAGGTCCATCTCGCGGGCGGTGGCGATCTGGTCTTTTGATAGGTAGGGTATGGGAAATCACCTCCGGGCATCAGAAAAGCCGTCTGCATTTCTGCAAACGGCTTCTGAGTAATATGAATCGCTTATTGATCGCTCTTTTTCAGCATTTTTTGCTCAGCGCTTTCCAATGCGGCAATGTAGTCCTTTTCACCTCTGGATAATTCGGCGGACTGAAGCTCTTTGTATTTTCGGTATTCCTCCTTGGCTTTTTTCTCTGCTGCGGCCGCGCTGATTTTTCCTGCATGAGTCAAGATCTCATGTTTAGAGAGCTTGAGGAATCCATCCAGAGTGTCGATCCAATCGGACATATACATGGGAATGCGGCGGCGTGCCTGCATCTCTGCGAGATCAAGGTAAGCCGATACAATGTCATGATGCCGGGGTCAAAAGTATAGGAAATTTCTGAAAATGGAATAAGCAGCCAACCTTACCACCCCCAAATCTATTG
>ENA-UEPJ01002659-UEPJ01002659.1-human-gut-metagenome-genome-assembly--contig:-NODE-2659-length-17757-cov-9.778507_pt1 | contig 17757 bp, 15 predicted proteins | sample MGYA00242890_ERZ507896 | MGnify/ENA primary metagenome ERZ507896 (study PRJEB26167, sample SAMN06115508) | human gut metagenome | host: Homo sapiens | place: China:Qinghai | collected 2015-08-20... | reverse complement strand
GTACCACTTGCGCTCGACTTCAGCGGGCTTTACGAGAGTAGTGCTCATATCTATTTCCTCCTGATAAGCTTTTTGTACGTTTCAGGCACCCTTTTGGGGCGCGAGTGTCAGTATACAACACAAAAACGCGCCTGTCAACATGATTTTTGGATTTTTTCAGCGGAATTTTTTGAAACTCTCAAAATCGCTTGTTTTCTCTTGAATCCTCTTGATTTCTAAATTTCGATTTTTGCAAAAGTTTTTTGCCCGCCCCGGCATATTTTTGCCATTTGCCCGCTACAAATCCCGCTGCGGTTGTGGTATACTATAAAGGATATGGGCGGCGTACAGCTGCCCTTGCCAACACAAGGAGAATACATCCATGCCAAATGAGATCGACCGCACTTCCTCGGCGCAGCGCCGCAGCTCCAAACTGCTGACGGCGATGGCCATTTTCATCTGTCTGGGCATCGCAGCCTACATGGTGCTTACCCTGCTGGTGAACCGGCAGACCCCCGCGACACCCGACACCCACTATACCGGCACGAACGGCGTCTCTGTCTACTACGACAGCAGCGTGTGGAGGGTGTGCCGCATGACCGAGGACGCAACCCTCGGCACCGTGCTGGAACTTGCCACCGCCGATACGGCAGACAGCGAGGATTATCAGGCCGTGCTGCTGCAGCGCGGCACCGCCGACAGCTACGACAACTTTATTGAGGATTCGGAAGCCGACCTCAAGCAGGCCTACGGCGTCATCAAGCCCCGCAAGGTCAACCTGACCGTGGAGGGTACGACGGTAGAGGCGGTGCGCTGTGATATCCGCACCTACTACGCCGTGCTGGCGACCATCACCTACGACAGCGGCGATGTGGTCTATGTTTCGGCGCTGACAAAGCTGGCGTCCATCAGCGATGTGGTCAATCTGGTAGAAAGCGTGAGCCTGTCATGAGTGATCTTCGTGCAATGCAGCGGCTTTGCGGCCTGATGCGCAAGGCCGTGCAGGACTATGAAATGATCGCCCCTGGCGACCGGGTAATGGTGGGCGTTTCCGGCGGCAAGGACAGCGTGGCGCTGACCATCGGCCTTTCCATGCTGCGCAAGTACATCGGCTTCGATTACGAGGTGGTGGCGGTCACGCTGGACCCGCAGTTCGACCATCAGCCCATGGACTACTCGGCGCTGGCAGAGCTGTTCCGGCAGCACGGCATCCCCTACGAGGTGCGCCGCACCGAAATCGGCCCTGTGGTGTTCGAGTACCGCAAGGAGAAGAACCCCTGCGCCCTGTGCGCCAAGCTGCGGCGGGGTGCGCTGCACACCGCCGCGCAGGAGCTGGGCTGCAACAAGGTGGCGCTGGGACATCATCTGGACGATGCCGTGGAGACCTTTTATATGAACCTCTGGCGGGAGGGGCGCATCGGCTGCTTCTCGCCGGTGACCTACCTCTCCCAGCGGGACCTCACCCTCATTCGCCCCATGCTGCTGGCAACGGAGTACGAGGTGCAGTGCGCTGTGCGGGAGACGGGTTTGCCCATCGTGAAGAGCCGCTGCCCCGCCGACGGCGTTACCGTGCGGGAACAGACCAAGGAATTTGTGCAGGAGCGCTGCCGCACCGACCACGCCTTCCGGCAAAAGACTCTCCATGCTTTGCAGGAGAGCGGCATTGACGGCTGGCGTCCCGTCCACACGGGCCGGGGCAGCTTTATCGTACCAAAAAAGGAAACAGATCATGCAGAAACAACCATTTGAAAAACACGTCTGGGCCGAGATCGACCTCGAGGCCCTTCGGTATAATTTCCGGGAGGTAAAAGCCCGGGCAGGGGAACTGCCCCTGTGCGCAGTGGTCAAGGCGGACAGCTACGGCCACGGCGCGGTACAGTGCGCCCGGGTGTTCGCCGAGGAGGGCGCCGCATGGCTGGCGGTCAGCTGCCTGACCGAAGCTGTGCAGCTGCGCAAGGCGGGGCAGACTTTGCCCATCCTCATTCTGGGTCATGTGCAGCCCGCCTACGCCGCCGCCCTGATCCAGAACGACATCACCGTGGCCTGCTACTCCCTTGCGCAGGCACGCGCCCTGAGCGAAGCTGCCGTGGCGGCGGGCGGCAGGGTGCACATCCACCTCAAGGCCGACACCGGTATGGGGCGCATCGGCTTTGCCCTGCGCACCGATTTTGACGCCGCCATTCTGGAGATGCTGGAAGCCTGTGCGCTGCCCGGGCTGGAAATGACCGGCCTGTTCCAGCATTTTTCCGTGGCCGATGATACCGCCCCGGAAAATGTGGCCTATACCGCCGAACAGCACGCACTGTTCGTGAAAGCCTTCCACGCACTGAAGGCCGCCGGGCGGGAGCCTGCCCTTGTACACTGCGATAACTCTGCCGGGGTCATGCTGCACCCGGACTGGCCGGAGGGGTTGCCCCGGGAGCGCTGCATGGCGCGCCCCGGCATCATCTTGTACGGCTACGACCCCAGCGACGAGGTACGCTTTGGGCGCTTTAAGCCGGTGATGACCCTCAAGACCGTGGTGAGCATGATCAAGGAGATGCAGCCCGGCCAGTGCGCCAGCTACGGCCGCCGCTTTACCGCCGAAAAGCCCACCAAGGTAGCCACCCTTTGCACCGGCTATGCCGACGGCTACCCCCGGCTTTTGAGCTGCGGCAAAGGCATGGTGGAGATCCACGGCAAGGCCTGCCCTGTGCTGGGGCGGGTGTGCATGGATCAGATGATGGTGGACGTGACCGATGTACCGGAAGTGCGCGAGGACGATGAAGCCATTCTGTGGGGCGGCACCGTGAGCGACACCGCAGAGACCATTGCCCGCAAGACCGATACCATCCCCTACGAAGTGCTGTGCGGCGTATCCCGCCGCGTGCCCCGCGTCTACCGCGACCATGGACAGATCGTGGCCGTGGAGGACTGGATCTTAGAAGCATAAAGCTGCCCGGAGGAACTACATGGCAAGAGACAACATCCGCAACTTCTGCATCATTGCACATATCGACCACGGCAAATCCACCCTGTCCGACCGCATTCTGGAACTGACCAAGAGCGTGGACGAGCGCACTATGGAAGACCAGATCCTGGACAACATGGATATTGAGCGCGAGCGCGGCATTACCATCAAGGCGCGTGCCGTGACCATGAACTATACCGCAAAGGACGGCAAGACCTACGAGTTCAATCTGATCGACACCCCGGGTCATGTGGACTTTGCCTACGAGGTCAGCCGCAGTCTGGCTGCCTGCGAGGGCGCTATTCTGGTGGTGGATGCCACGCAGGGCGTGGAAGCGCAGACGCTGGCCAACACCTATATGGCACTGGAGCACGATCTGGAACTGGTGCCCATCCTGAACAAGATCGACCTGCCCAGTGCCCACCCGGACGAGGTGGCGCAGGAGGTAGAGGACGTGATCGGTCTGCCCTGCATGGATGCGCCCCGCGTTTCCGCCAAGACCGGCCTGAACATCGATCAGGTGCTGGAGCGTGTGGTCAGTGATATCCCCGCTCCCACCGGAGACCCGGACGCACCTTTAAAGGCGCTGATCTTCGACAGCATCTACGACAGCTACAAGGGCGTCATCGTCTACATCCGCGTGTTCGAGGGCACAGTGAAGCCCGGCGACACCATCCGCATGATGGCTACCGGCGCAGAGTTCACGCTGGTGGAAGTGGGTCACATGGGCGCCACCGCCCTGACTCCCTGCGCCCAACTGCAGGCCGGTGAGGTAGGCTACCTGACCGCCAGCATCAAGACGGTGCAGGACACCCGCGTGGGTGATACCGTCACGCTGGCAGAGCGCCCCACCGCAGAAGCACTGCCCGGCTACCGTCAGGTCAAGCCCATGGTGTTCTGCGGCATCTATCCCGCCGACGGTGCCAAGTACCCCGACCTGAAGGACGCGCTGGAAAAATTGCAGCTGAACGACGCCTCCCTGACCTTTGAGCTGGAGACCAGCGCCGCGCTGGGCTTTGGCTTCCGCTGCGGCTTCTTGGGTCTGCTGCACATGGAGATCATCACCGAGCGTCTGGAGCGGGAGTTTGATCTGGATATCATCACCACCACCCCCAGCGTGCGCTACCGTCTGACCCTGACCGATGGCACAGTGGAAATGATCGACAACCCTTCCAGCTACCCGGACCCCAGCAACATCGTCAAGCAGGAAGAGCCCTTTGTGGATGTGCATCTGTACACTCCCAACGACTATGTGGGCGGCCTGATGGATCTTTGCCAGAGCAAGCGCGGCGTGCTGATCGATATGAAGTATCTGGACGATGTGCGGGTGGACCTGCACTACGCGCTGCCGCTGGGCGAGATCGTGTACGACTTCTTCGACGCCATCAAGAGCCGCAGCCGGGGCTACGCCAGCTACGACTACGAGTTCAAGGAGTACCGCGAGAGCGATCTGGTCAAGCTGGACTTTTTGCTCAACGGCGACCCCGTGGACGCACTGTCCATGATCGTGTTCCGGGACAACGCCTACGCCAAGGGACGCCGCATCTGCGAAAAGCTGCGGGACAACATCCCGCGTAACCTGTTCGAGATCCCGGTGCAGGCAGCCATCGGCGGCAAGATCATTGCCCGCGAGACGGTCAAGGCCATGCGCAAGGACGTGCTGGCCAAGTGTTATGGCGGCGATATCTCCCGTAAAAAGAAGCTGCTGGAAAAGCAGAAGGAAGGCAAAAAGAAGATGCGTCAGCTGGGCAGCGTTTCCCTGCCGAGCGAAGCTTTTACCGCCGTGCTCAAGCTGGACAGCGACGACGATTGATCCGCAAATATACAAAAAAGGGATGCTGCGCTGCGGCATCTCTTTTTTATGGGAAACTCCCAAATGTGAAATCCGCTCATGGCAGAGATGCACTCTTTGCTTTTTACTCTAAATATGTTATAATTTATTCATATATCAGTTTTTGTATCCGCTCAATTCCATTCCCGGCAGAAAGGATGTGGCCTTTATCAAAGCAAAGCACGGAAAAGGCGCAGCGCAAAACGGCAGACACAGCGGCAGCTGCGCACAGGCACCTGCTTCCCGGTGGAAGCAGGTGCTGCTGACGCTGCTGATCTTTATTGCCCTGCTCGCCCTGATGGGCGGGGTGCTGTGGCAGAACATCTGCTATAACCGCACCCACTATACGGCAGAGTTTTATCAGGTGCATTCCCGCAAGCTGACCCGGAGCTGCCGGGTCGTTTTTCTCACCGATGTACATCTGCGGGAGTATGGGCAGGATAACTGTGATCTGGTGCAGGATATCCGCAGCCTTGCCCCGGATCTGATCCTGCTGGGCGGCGACCTTGTGACCTACGGCGAGGGTTCCGGTTACGATAATATGCTCTCCCTGTGCAGCCAGCTGAACGAGATCGCGCCGGTATGCGGGGTGCTGGGCAACCATGAGGACGAGCTGTATTTTCTGGACGGCGATCAGGCTTTGGTGGAAAAGTTCACCGCCGCCGGGGTGACCATCCTGCGCAATCAGGAAGCGCGCTATACCGTCCGCGACAATGTCATCAGCATTCTGGGTGTGGAGGGCAGCCCGGAGGACTTTTATAATTACGGAGCAAGCACCTTTATGGACAGCGTGGAGCCGCAGACAGACTACGATCTACGCATCTGTCTGGCACACGTTCCCACCTACTTTCCTGAGCATCTGGAAAATTATTCCTTTGAACTGGGTCTGGCCGGGCACACCCACGGCGGCATCGTCCGTCTGCCGAAGATCGGCCCGCTTTATAGCGCCGAGGAGGGCTTTCTGCCCGACTATGCCGGTGGCAGCTATGGGCTTGCCAACAACGCCACCCTCATCGTAAGCCGGGGACTGGGCGATTCCAGCCGGGTGCCCCGCATCAACAACGTGCCGGAGCTTTCGGTCATTGACATCGACTAAGCAGCCTGCGCAGAGCGCACAGGCCGCTGCAAAAGGGTAGAATGCCATGGATGACATCAAAGAAAAGATCAAACAGGCGCTGCGCCATATCTGGACAAATAAATACCGTCTGTTTCTCTGCCTGCTGACCTTGTGCTGTCTGTTCGGGCTGGTTCACTATTTCAAAAGTGCGGACAGCGCCACCGCCAGCATCTCCTTCAATTACTCCGAGGCGGCGCTTGGCATGAACCCCAACAAGACCCGCTTCAACGCCTACGAGATCGTGTCGGACGAGGTGATGGAACGCGCCATCCGGCGGGTGGGCTTGCAGGACAGCCTGACAGCGTCCCAGCTGGCGGAGTGTCTTTATCTCAGCCCGGAAGGCACCGGCAGCGCCAATGGCAGCGAGTACATCAGCACCAACTACTATCTTTCCATCAATACCCGCAAACTGGAGCTTGGCAGCCGCAAGCCCATGGATCTTTTGCAGAGCGTGTGCGAGTCCTACCGGGAGATCTTTCAGAGCAGCTACTGCGATAACCAGAGTCTGCTGAAGGAAAAGCTGGAAGTGACCACCGATTGCGAGCCTTACCTGCGGCTGAACGAGCTGGAGGTGCGCGCTGAGGGGCTGAACCGCTACCTGAACACCCGCCTGCAGGAGAACAAAAGCTTTACGGACGATGCGAACCCGGATTCCTCCACCAACAACTTTACTACGATGGGCAAAAAGATCAACAATCTGGTGGATTACGATCTGCCCAATGCCATGGCCTTTGTGATCGAAGGCGGCGTTGCCCGGGATCCGTCCATGCTGACCAGTATTCTGGAATACAAGAACAAGATCGACGATATTGACATGCGCAAGAAACAAGCCTATTATGATGCAGACAAAAAGGGAATTTCCATCTACGAAAAATCCATGACTTCCATCATGATGATTCCCACCGTGGATGAGACCAGCGAATACTATATGTCCCGTACCAAGACCGCCATGGACGCGCTGGCGCGGGCGGCAGATAGTGCCCTGGCCGATGCCACCGGTTACCAGACCGAGATCGTGAGCACGAATTATGTGATCCAGAAGATCCGGGAGCTGGATGCCGGACAGCCGCGTCTGGCCGAAGCACAGGCCATGGTGAACAAGCTGGAAAACGCCATCAACGAGATCTCGGAGGAGCTGTTTGTACTGGATAAAGCGTATATCAAGTACAAATCCCAGAACTATATCACCTTTAGCTATGGCGCAGTCTCCTTTCTGCAGCGCCTGAGCCTGAAAAAGACGCTGATGGAGTCCGTTGCCGTCATGCTGGGCGGCGCATGGCTGCTCCAGCAGCGCAAACGCAGAAAGGCAGGAAAACGCAAATGAAAAAGTTTGAGATCCTGCGCTATCTGAAGCGTTTCAGCATCCTGATCTTTCTGGTGTCGCTGGCAGGTGCCGCCGCCATCTATCTGTATGCGGATGGCAAGCAACAGTACACCGCGTCGGTCATCATCCGCTATACCAACGACGGCATTTCCGACGGCTACACCCCGGACGGCAGCGATCTGGATGTCAACGAGATCTATTCCTCCACGGTTATCTCGCAGGCCATGGACGCGCTGGGCGCTTCCGGGCGGCTGAGCACCATCCGCTCCAACATCTCGGTGACCCCGGTGATCTCGGACGAGCAGCAGACCATCAATGATGCGCTGCTGGATAAGGGCGAAGAGGTGACCTATTTCCCCGATACTTACAAGGTGAGCCTTGTGGTGGACGGGTCACAGGGTGCAGGCTACGCCCGCAATATGCTGGATGCCATCATCCAGAGCTACTGTACCTATTATACGGAAAAATATGTGGAGCAGAAGCTTTCGCTCAACCCATCCTCCGGCTTGCTGGACAACGGCTACGACTACTACGAGTGCATTCGCATTCTGGAAAACGATACCAATGAGATGCAGGCCTATCTGCAGAACAAGCAGGAAAGTTACCCGGACTTCCGTTCTTCCCGCACCGGCTACACCTATGCAGACCTGTGCGATATCTATACCGATTTTAAAAAATACACCATTCCGGAACTGTACGCCTATGTGCTCAATGGCCCGCAGGTGCGGGATGGCACGGTGCTGCAGGAGTATCTGGCCAACTGCATCGAGACCGCAAAGCAGACCGAACAGATCACCACCGAGCAGCGGGACAGTCTGTGGGGACTGACGGATCAGTATGTGTACAAGAACGCCGACCTGCTGAAAAACTACTTTACCGACCGGGGCGAGGTGGTGTCCTCGGACTACATCTTGGGCAACATTGAGCTGGAGGGCGCAGGCGAAAAGGCGCAGACCACCTACGACGGTCTGGTGCTGAAGCTGGTGTCGCTGGAACAGCAGGTGGTTGCCAGCCAGATCGACCGGCAGTTCCAGGAGGAGATCCTGCAAAGCTTCCGCAATATGGATTTTGGCGGCACGGACGAGCAGCACGCCAAGATGGAAAGCCTGATCAATGATTACGAGACAGAGCTGAAAAAATACTACGAGATCATCAATACCAGCAGCAAGGAACTGAACCTGTACATCAGCGCGGATTATCTGAAGATGATCAGCTCGGTGCAGGTGGCTGCCGCTATCAACGTCAAGCTGTATCTGATGCTGGCGCTGGTGCTGTTCTTCGTCATCGGCTGCTGCGGTGCCGTTCTGCTGGGCCGTATCTCCGATATTGTGGATTACCTGCTGTATGTGGACAAAAAGACCGGGCTGCCCAACCGCGAAAAGCTCAATGTTTATATCAGCAGTATGGCAGACCGCATCCTGCCGGAAGATTATACCTGCTTTGCTTTGCAGCTGGATAATCTGTCCGATATGAGCCGCCGCTTCGGCTACCATGTAGGTGATGGCATCCTGAAGGATTTTTCCGGTCTGCTGCAGCTGATGGGTGATACCGACGGCGTGGTTGGCTACAACGGCGTGGGCAAGTTCCTTGCCTTCTTTGGTGAGTGCAGCAGCCGGAAGGCAGAGGTCGTGATCCGCATCCTGCAAAGTCAGGTGGACGAGTACAACAAGCTGAACCCGGAGTACCCCATCCTGTTCACCGCCGCATGGGCGACCTCCTCGGAGGATGATATCTATAATGTGCGGGATCTGGTGCGCACGGCGCAGAAAAAGATGTCCCTGATCGCAGAGGAGGGCGGCTCTGCCCTTGCCGGGATCGAAAGAGGTGGAGTATGATCCGCAACCGACGCGCTTACCAGTTGATCCAATGCCGCACCCACAGCCGTCTGCTGGCGGGTGCTGCCGCCGTGTGCGCCGCAGCCTGCGGCCACGCAGACCTTGCGTTGTACCATCTGCTGCACCGGGGCGGTGCACCGCTGCCGGACAGCACACAGGCCGACCGTGCTGCGCTGACAGCATTGTGTCCGAAGCCCGCAGCGGAGGGGGAATGCCCGCCGCTGCCGCCGCAGGACCCGGCGGTGACGCTTTCGGTCATCGTGCCGGTGTATAACGGCGAAGCCACCATTGCTGCTTGTCTGGACAGCATTTTGCAGCAGGATACCGACTGCACCGTGCAGCTGATCGTGGTGGACAGCGATTCCACCGACGGTACAGCCGCTGTGCTGGAACGCTACCGGGCACAGCCCGGGGTGGTGCTGTGCAATTGCATCGCACCCCGCAGCGCTGCTGCCGCCCGCAACGAAGGGCTGCGCCATGCCGTGGGGCGCTGGCTGATGTTCGTGGACAGCGATGATCTGTTATTGCCCGGTGCAATCCGTACCCTGCTGGAGGCCGCACAGCGCCTTGATGCCGATGTGGTGCAGGGCGGCTGGCAGTACCTATACACGGATGGCAGCTACGGTCCGGTGCAGTGCTACCCGGCGGCGGTCTACATCGGTAACGCTGCGCCGGAGCGATTTGAGCTGCCCGGAATGCCATGGGGTAAAATCTACCGGCGGGAGCTGTTTGCACAGGTGCGCTTTCCGGCTTACTATACCTGCTTTGAGGATACCATCATCCATTTTCTGGTGTTCCGTCAGGCAAAAGCAGTGGTCTCTGTGCCGGAGGTCGTCTACCTGTGGCGCAAAAACCCCAAGGGGCTTACCGCCACCAGCCAGCACCGCCCTGCAGCCGTGCAGAGCTACTGGATCATGGAGCAGCTGCTGGCGCAGGATGCCGCGCTGGGCTTGCCCCACGATGCCCTGTACCGCTGCAGCCTGACGCTGCAGCTTTCGGCTTTTTGCTATGCCACCATATCTGGATTGCCGCAGGAAACGCAGCAGGCCGTTTTCCGGCTGTGCTGCGCACTGTATGCCAAGGCGCTGCCGCAGGAGAGCGCACTGCCCCGCCGTGCTCGCTGGGGCACCCGTGCGCTGCGGCAGCAGGACTTTGGGCTGTGGTGCCGCTACGGCAGAAGATTTCAGTTGTTATAATGTGAGGAGTACCCCATGATACGAGTGCTGCATTCGGTCAGCAATATGGACCGCGGCGGGATCGAGACCATGCTGATGAACTACTACCGGCATATCGACCGCGACAAGGTCCAGTTTGATTTTATCGTCAACAAGAAAAAGCCCGGCGACTACGATGACGAGATCCGCCGTCTGGGCGGGCACATCTACCAAAGCCCGGGACTTGACCCGCTGCATTACCCGGCGTATCTGCGCTTTGTGCAGCAGACTGTGACCGCAGATCCCCGCATCCGCATCCTGCACGCCCACAACGAGGCGATGGGGCTGTACGCCCTGAAGGGCGCCGAGAAGGCGGGGCTGCAAGTGCGCATTGCCCACGCCCATAATATCTGGATCGTCCGGGACTACAAGTGGCCGCTGAAGATGTTCTGCAAGCAGCTGCTGCCCGGTGCCGCCACCCACCTGTGGGCCTGCGGACGGGATGCGGGCATCTACTACTTTGGAAAAGCAGACTGGGAGCGCCGGGGACAGATCATTCCCAACGCCATTGAGCCGGAGACTTTCCGGTTCGACTCCGCCGTCCGCGCTGAAATGCGGGCGCGCTACGGGCTGGAAGACCGGGTGGTGCTGGGCCATGTAGGACGCTTTGACGTCCGCAAGAACCACGAGCGTCTGTTGGAGATCTTTGCCGCCTTTTTGCAGCTGGAGCCCCGGGCGATGCTGGTGCTTATCGGCACCGGCAGGCTGGAGCAGGCTGTCCGCGCACAGGCACAGACACTGGGCATCACAGACCATATCCTGTTTGCCGGGCTGCAAAGCAATGTGGCAGACTGGTACCAGCTGATGGATCTCTTCGTCATGCCTTCCCGCTTCGAGGGTCTGCCGGTGGTGGGCATCGAGGCGCAGGCTGCCGGGCTGGGGTGCGTATTTTCGGACGCAGTGCCGGAGGAAGTGCTGCTTTCGCCCCACGCCATCCAGATCCCGCTTTCTGCCAGCAATGCAGACTGGGCGGCAGGCTTGCAGCGGATGCTCCAACAGCCCTGTGACCGCTCTGCCGGTGCAGCGCTGATCCGGCAGGCGGGCTACGATATCAACATTGCCGCCGCCCGCTTACAGCAGCAGTATTTGCAGCTGGGCGAAAGGTAAGGACGGAATGCAACAAACTACCAAACGTCTGGATCACATCGACATCGCCAAGGCAGTTGGCCTGCTGCTGGTGATCTACGGTCATACCTTTCGGATGTCCATGCGTGCCGCACATCCATGGTGTGCGTTCTCTTATACCTTTGTTTACCGGTTCCACGTCCCGCTGCTGTTTCTGCTCTCCGGTATGGGCTGCACCCTGACCGCGCAGAAGAACCGCAGCTTTTCCGCCCGGCAGTTCGTGCGCAAAAAGGCACACAGCCTGCTGCTGCCATGGGGTATATATTCGGCTTTTTTGTACTTTTTGTTTTATCTGGCAGATCTGGTGCCGCCGGTGCGGGCGCTGCTGTCCGGCAGCGCATACCAGCTAAAACAGCCTGCGGAATATCTCTGGTTGGTGCTGCGCAACGAGAACCCCTATGGTTTTCATCTGTGGTATCTGCCTACGCTGTTCTGGTTTGTCCTCACGGCATGGCTGTTGGACAAAGCCTTGTCCCCGGCGGCAGCCCGGGCGGCAAAGCTGGTGTTGGTGGTGGCGCTGCCCGCGTGCTATCAGCTGCTTTTCACAGGCTGGTTCTGGGCAGTGAAAAGTTATTTTCAGCAGGGGGCGTTTTTCTTTCTGGGCTGTGTGCTCCCGCGTGAAAAGGCCGAACAGCACGCAAAGCCGCTGATGCTTTTTGGCGCCTTGTGCGGTCTATGGGTGGTGTGGGGACTGCTGTTCCCCACTATGGTCTGGCCTGACGGCCTGCTTGCAGAGGCTGTGTGCACATGGGTGGACTATTTTAAGGTCAGCGGGTTCTGTGTGGGCATCTGGGCGGCGTGTGTGCTGTTGCAAAAGCCCCTGCGGCGGCTGGTTCCGCTGGGGCAGAACACCATGCTGTTCTATCTGTATCACCAGCCCTTTTGCTGCGCAGTGCCGGGGCTTGTGCTGTATGAAAAACTGGGCGTTTCTGCGGGCGGGACAGTTCTCGTATGCGGTGCGGTCAGTCTGGTAATGCCGTACCTGTTCTGCCGTCTTGCCGGTCGGCTGCATCTGCGGCCGCTGCTGCGGCGGCTTGGTCTGCCGGGATAATCATTTCAAGGAGTTGGGATCATGCCCTGTATCTCGTTTATACTGCCCATTTATAATATGGAACGCCTGCTGCCCCGTGCGCTGCGCTCATTGCGGGCGCAGACCCTGACCGGCTTCGAGGCTATTCTTATCAACGATGGCTCCAAGGACGGCAGCGCCGCGCTGTGCGCGCAGGCTGCTGCCGAGGACGCACGGTTTCGCTTTATTGACCAGCCCAACGGCGGCGTAGCTGCTGCCCGCAACGCGGGGCTGGATGCCGCCCGGGGAGAATATATCTTCTTTCTGGACCCGGACGATTGGGTGGAGCCGGACGCCGCAGAGGTGCTGTACCATGCCGCTCAGGATGCGGATGCGGACTGCGTGGAGTTCGGGCTGTATCTGGATAGTTATGATGAAACCGACCAGCTGCTGCACACACAGACCAGCAGCTGCGCCCTCTCCGGCGTGTACCGGGGCGAGCCCTTCAAGGAGCATTTTGATGAGATGGCGTCCTCGTATCTGGTCATCAACAAGCTGTTCCGCCGGGCGTTTCTGGAGCAGTACCATCTGCGCTTTCCCTGCCATCAGCTGGGAGAGGATGGGCTGTTTTATGTAGCCTTTTATCGCAATGACCCCGGCTGTCTGGTAATGCTGGAAAAGCCGCTATACCACTACATGATCGCCCGGCAGGGCAGTCTGTCCAACCGCTACCACCCGGAGCGGCTGGAGGATAACTTCTATCTCAGTGACGCCGTGTGGGACACCGTTGCCGCATGGGGCTTGCAGAACAGCCCCATGCACCGCGCAAAGGCCAATTACTGCACCGTCCGCGACCTGATGATGGGGGTCAAGAACCTTGGCAGCAGTCCGCTTTCCCTTGCAGAGCAGACTGCATGGCTGCGCAGCACCCTGCAAAAGCCCCGCGTGCGCACAGCGGTGCGCAGCACCCCGCTACACGCCATGCAGAGCCGGAACGACCGGGTAAAGCTGCTGCTGCTCAAGCTGCGGCTGTGCCGCGCGGTGCTGCTGCTTTCGGGTGTAAATCAGCGCAAGAATACCTGAAGAGGAACGCAAAAAGCCCCCGCTGCCAGCTGGCAGCGGGGGGATTTGTTACCGATTTAAATGAAAATCAGCGCTTAGTTCTGCTTCATGCGAGCGAAGCAGTCGGAGCAGTAGACCGGACGGTCCTCACGGGGCTGGAAGGGAACCTTGCAAGCCTTGCCGCAAGCTGCGCAGACAGCATCGAACATCTGACGCTCACCGCTGTTGCTGCGTGCGCCGCCGTTCTTGCGGGCGTCACGGCAGGGCTTGCAGCGCTGGGGCTGATTCTCGAAGCCGCGAGATGCGTAGAACTCCTGCTCACCAGCAGTCCAAACAAATTCCTTACCGCAGTCCTTGCAGACCAGAGTCTTGTCTTCAAACATAGTAGTATCTCCTCTTTAGTTAGTTCTTGCCCACGGAAGGATTGTAACCATACCTTTGGTTTTGGGACCATCGCGCTGATCAGTAAGCTTACCAGGGGCTTGAATGAATAGACGTCCTCCAATTGAGGACTTTTCTATTGTACCGTTCTTTTTGAAATTTGTCAACCAAAAAACAACCATTCGCCTTGTTATTTGTATAGATAGCACAATCCGACAGGGCTGTTTTGGGTAAAATAACTGCCGGAAGTCAGAAAAGTGGAATGCTGCACAGTCTTTTCGCAGCGGCAGCTTTTGGACGCAGACGATTGGAAATGGCCTCCGCTTGCGCTCTGGCCATAAATAAAGGAAGATTTGTTTATACTTCGCGTTTGTTGCGGCCTGCGGGCCGCAACAAACGCATTTTCACAGAAGGGGCCGTAAAGGAAAACGGGGAATTTTCCCACCGAGAAGTCGTTTACGGTTGGGATCTATCTCGTGAAAAAGTGGTTCAGAAACACCCGCAGGTGTTTCTGAACCACAAATTAAAAATAATCTTTCCGCTGAAAATGGCCAGAGCGCAGCGGAGGCCATTCAAATCGTCCTATACAAAAAGAGGCTGCCGCACATTCCGTGCGGCAGCCCCTGCAAAGCCCTTTGGGAAACGATTACTTCTCGACGACTTCCTTGGTGTCGCGGGCGATCATCAGCTCCTCGTCGGTAGCGATGACCAGAGTGCGCACCTTTGCGCCCCAGGCAGTGATCTCGCACACATCGCCCACGGGGTGCTTGTTCTTCTCGGTATCGATGCGGATGCCACAGCTTCCGTTTTGGGGAACTCTTACTGCACCCGGTGACGAAAATCACAACGAAACAGAGCAGAATTATCTTATCGAAGAGGGATTCCGCATGTTAGATACTTTCGGAAACCACGCTTCATATTGTATGATGTCTCTCGGCAACGAACTTTGGGGAAGTAAAGAACGCATGGCAGAAATAATAACCGGATACCGATGTATTGATGACCGCCATCTCTACACCCAAGGGTCAAACAATTTCCAGCATACTCCTGTGCTGCTCCCGGAAGATGACTTTTTTGTAGGCGTACGTTTCAGCAAGAACAGACTTATACGCGGCTCTTACGGTATGTGTGATGCTCCTCTCGGACATATTCAGTGGGACGAACCATCCACAATGCATAATTATGATGAAGATATTGTTCCAAGTGACACCAACGACGCAAACGCTGCAGGCGATGGCGAAGAGATAGAGATACAATACGGAACCGGAGTAAAAAAAGTCAAAGCTGCAAGTGCCGACGGCCCGCTTATCCCACATATTCCTGTTGTGACACATGAAATCGGCCAGTATGCCGTATATCCTAATTTCAGAGAGATAGACAAATACAAAGGTGTACTTAAAGCACGTAACTTTGAAGTATTCCGTGACAATCTCGAAAAGAAGGGCATGCTCAATCAGGCTGACGACTTCTTCTACACAAGTGGAATGCTTTCTGTACAGTGTTATAAGGAGGAACTTGAAGCAGCGGCAAGAAGTAATCTCGTAGCCGGTTATCAGATTCTTGACCTTCAGGATTTTCCTGGTCAAGGAACAGCTCTTGTCGGAATACTCGATGCCTTCATGGACAGCAAGGGGCATGTGACACCTGAGGAATGGGCAGGTTTTTGCTCAGATGCCATACTCTTAGCACAGTTTAAAAAGTATGTATACACGTCAGGCGAAGAATTTACGGCTGATATGGCTATCAGATACTACAATCCTGAAAAACTTGTTGATAAAAAACTCCACTGGGAGCTTATCGCAAGAGACGTAAATACATCGGATGCAACCGGATTTGCCGTAAACGGTGAGACTACAGTAGTAAAATCAGGTGACGTGGTTATCCCTGACGGCACAAGAGAACTCGCTGAACTCGGAAGTATCTCATTTACTTTCCCTGAAAGCACAAAAACCGTCATATATGACCTTGTACTTACTGTCAATGGTACAGCTTACAAAAACAAATATGAGCTTTACTGTTATCCTGCAAATGATGATGTTATTTCACTTGAAAATATAGCCAGTCTTGGCGAAGGTGACAATCAGGTATTTATAACAAATGTATTTTCAAGTGCAAAATCACTTCTAAATCAGGGCAAAAAAGTATTATTTATGCCGAATGAAGTCACTGAAAGCCTTGAAGGTTTTTACTGCACTGATTTCTGGTGCTATCCAATGTTCAGGGATATTTGTGAATGGATGAAAAAGCCTGTTGCTGTCGGAACAATGGGACTTCTTATAGATACAAAACATCCTGCTTTAAAAGATTTCCCGACACACAAATATGCAACACCTCAGTGGTACCAGATTGTATCACACAGCAGATGTGCAATTCTCGATGATGTGACAGATAAAGATTACAGACCTATCGTACAGATGGTTGACAACTTTGAAAGAAATCATAAACTAGGTATTCTTTTTGAAGGAAAAGCCGGAAATGGAAAACTCATGGTATGTACTTCAAAACTCGGAGAAATTTCTGAAAGAACAGAAGTAAAACAATTTGTAAAATCACTTGTCACTTACCTTACATCAGATGAGTTTGCTCCTGAAAACGAACTGGATATAGATAAAATTGAAAAGATTTTTTAAAGCCCGGAAAATTGATTTTATTAAAAGCCCACTCGAACGCAACAAACTCAGATGGAACAAATAAATGTGAAACAGCCACAGATTATCACGATTTTAACGTATTCTCTGTGGCTGTTTTTTATATTTGGGATTTTGCCTTGCATCATATAAACATTTACTTCAACATTTACTTCACAAACCTGTTCAAACATCCTGCTACCTCAAATCTGCGGGGTTTGCTCATGTTAGGAACACTTCCCCTGCTTGTAAGTGCAGAAACTCCCTTTGTGTCTATGAGATTTTGAACATCATCGATAAGCGTCTTTATCGAAATCTCTTTTCCCCCATACTTTCTTATCAGACATTATTCTGACCATATCACTTCTTACTAATTCATCACATTTCTTATTATTATTGATATAATCCATAAACTCAGCATATAGTTTCTCAATATACAAGGATGCATTCTGAATATCCTTATCATCGATATATGTATTAATTATAACTTTCATTAAATTATAATATGTAGATTCAAATTCTTTATTTTTATCATTCTCGTATATCCTAAGCATATTGGGTAAAGCCCTTATCAGACATTCAGATGCTTTTCGATAATTTTCAACCATATCATAACTATATGCTGCTCCTTCCCATATATCAATAATCTCATCATCTGCTAATACGGACATATGGATTTTATTTTCAGCTAATAATTCATAATTACATTTTCTTTTATATTTCTTTATTTCATCATAATCATATTTTCCATATTCTATATTTTTAGCTATAATATCATAAATATAACTTCTTAAGAATTCGGCATCCTTTTCCATATGATTTTCTGTATTCTTATCTACATACTTTTTTACTTGCTTTCCCTCATTATTTTCTATATGCTTTTCTTCTTTATCCATCTCCAAATATTCCCCGGCATATTTTTCTAAAGAATATTTTCTTACAAATTCATTATAAATGTCCAGTGCTTTGCGACACTTTTTCATCATATCCTTATGTTCAGATGATGTATATCCGATTTCCGCTAACCTAGCATAGAATAGGACGATATAATAATCGCGTTCATATCCATCTTTATAACTTTTATATTTCTCTATTGAATCTTCTAATATTCCAACTTGAAATTTTTCATAATTTTTTCCAAATGTTTTATCTACAATTTGAATTATTTCTCTGCCATCAGGCATTTCTTTTTTCAAATATTCCCTGATAAATTCATGGAGTTTTTCTGGTATGGTCTCGTTGGGGCTGCTGGACGGAAGGCTACGTTTCGAAGGGCCTGTCATAAAGGAAAAAACTTCTTTTG
>ENA-UEPJ01002649-UEPJ01002649.1-human-gut-metagenome-genome-assembly--contig:-NODE-2649-length-17821-cov-7.236812_pt1 | contig 17821 bp, 13 predicted proteins | sample MGYA00242890_ERZ507896 | MGnify/ENA primary metagenome ERZ507896 (study PRJEB26167, sample SAMN06115508) | human gut metagenome | host: Homo sapiens | place: China:Qinghai | collected 2015-08-20... | reverse complement strand
CGGCCGAAGGCCGTGCCCGTTGGCGACGGATGGAGCCTTACGGGCATCGACAGCAACGCGCGACCGGATGGCGGCCGAAGGCCGTGCCCGTTGGCGACGGATGGAGCCTTACGGGCATCGACAGCAACGCGCGACCGGATGGCGGCCGAAGGCCGTGCCCGTTGGCGACGGATGGAGCCTTACGGGCATCGACAGCAACGCGCGACCGGATGGCGGCCGAAGGCCGTGCCCGTTGGCGACGGATGGAGCCTTACGGGCATCGACAGCAACGCGCGACCGGATGGCGGCCGAAGGCCGTGCCCGTTGGCGACGGATGGAGCCTTACGGGCATCGACAGCAACGCGCGACCGGATGGCGGCCGGAGGCCGTGCCCCGTTTTTTACAGATAGGGCGAGAACAGCCAGCAGGCGGCGTCACGCAGTTTGAGGATCAAAAGGCGTTCCTGCAGGTCTTTCAGGGTCACTTCGCGGCTGCGGGCGATGGTCATGTCCATGTGCAGGGCCATGGCGGTATGGAACTCGGGATCGAAGATCTCCATGTTCAGCTCAAAGTTCAGGCGCATGCTGCGGGCGTCCAGGTTGGCGGAACCGATCTGGCAGTAATAGCCGTCCACGGCCAGCAGTTTGGTGTGGGCAAAGGGCGGCGGCTGGAACCACACGCGCACGCCCGCTTCCAGCAGGACGGGCAGCAGGCGGAAGCTGGCCCAGTGGACGAAGGGCAGGTTGTTCTTGCCGGGCAGCACCACACGCACGCTGACCCCGCGCTGGGCGGCGCTGCGCAGCGCCGCGATGAGCTCGTGCGACGGCAGGAAATAGGGCGTCATGATGCGCACCGTATGCTGGGCGCTGCCGATGACCCCGCAATACAGGTCATTGAGCGGATCGGCCTCGGTGCCGGGGCCGTCCAGGACCATGCGGCACAGGCTGTCCCCGGACATGATGTTGCTGCTGGGCAGCAGGCTGCGCTGGTCGAATTTGCCGGTGGCAAAACCCCAGTCCAGCAAAAAGGCCCGGCGCAGCTGGTCCACGATGGGACCTTCGCAGCGGAAGTGCAGGTCCTGCACACAGCCGGGATGCTTGCTGAGGATGTGGTTGTCCGCGATGTTCATGCCGCCGGTAAAGGCCGTATCATCGCAGATGAGCAGCTTGCGGTGGTTGCGCAGGTTCAGGCTGAGGCTGGGCGGGAAAAGGCGGGGCGGCAAAAAGCGGGCCAGCTGGCCGCCGGCCTGGGGGATGCGCTTCCAGGGTTTGCGCAGCGAATAGACGGCGCCGCCGAAGCCGTCCACCAGCAGGCGCACATCCACGCCGCGCCGGGCGGCATGGCACAGGGCCTCGGTGAAGCTCTCGCCCACGCTGCCGCCGCGGAAGATGTAGGTAGAGAGGAAGACCTGCTTGCTGGCCCGGTTGATGGCGTGCAGCATGGCCGGATAGGCTTCGTTGCCGTTGCGCAGGGGCAGGATGCCGTTGCCGCTGCACAGGGTCTGGCCTGTCAGGCGGCGGCCCAGGATCTCCAGGGGCCATTCCTGCGGCGGCGCGATGGCCGTCCGGTGGCAGACGACTTCGGGATGGTGGGCGTAGTCAGGTTCGATGGCGGCCATCTTGCGCATAAGGCGGGCCGCCAGGCTTTCGGCACGGCTGATGCCGAACAGGCAGTACAGCACGATGCCGACGCCGGGCAAAAAAAGGACCGTCACGATCCAGCCCAGCGCCGAGCGCGGATCGCGCTTGTGGAGCAGGGCATGGCAGACGGCCCCCCAGGACAGAAGGTGCGCTGCCACAAGGCCTAAAGTTCCCAGTGTCAGCACGGCGGATCGCTAGCGGCGGACAGCCAGCAGCGGAATGTCGGTATTGCGCAGCACGCGCTCGGTGATGGAACCGATGAGCATGTCGGCCAGGCCGTCACGGCCGTCGGTGTACATGACGATCATGTCCACGCCTTCCTCATGGCCCACGGTGACGATGGTGTCGGCGGCCAGGCCTTCACGCACGATATAGCGGCAGGCCACGCCTTCCTTTTTCAGGGCATCGGCCAGCGGCGCCAGCAGGGTCTCGGCCTTGGCGGTATTGGAACGTTCCAGTTCGGTATGGGCAGCGCCGCCCACCAGGTTGGGCAGGGCTTCGGTCACATGCAGCAGGATGATCTCGCCGGAGCACAGGGTCTTGGCATGGCGCAGAGCCTTGGCAGCGCGTTCGCCGGAATTTTTGCCGCTCACGGGCACGAGGACACGTTGGTAGATCATGTGGGCTCCTTGGATTGGGATGGCATTGCCCCAGAGGGCATTTCAACTAGGCATTGTCGCACGACAGGCCGATTTGTGCAAGCCTGCCGGGGCCGGGACGCCGTCATCAAAAAAAGCCCGTTCCGGGGAACAGGCTTTTTGATGACGATAGCGCGGCAAGGCCTACTGACGGACGACCAGCACGGGCAACGGGGTGTTGCGCAGCACATGCTCGGTGATGGAACCGAACAGTCTGTCGGTCAGGTCGTCACGACCGTCCGAGAACATGACGATGGCTTCGGCGTCCATTTCCTTGGCGGCCTTGACGATGGTCTCCACGGGCAGACCGTGGCGGATGACGGTCTGATAGGGGATGCCGGCATTGTCCAGTTCGGCGGCGAGAGGAGCCAGGAGGGCTTCGGCCTTGACGGCGATGTCCTGCTGGTCGCGCATGATGTTGGGCATGGGGGATCCCACGCTGGGCGCCACGGCGTGCAGCAGGATGATCTCCTTGGGATCAAGCTTCCTGGCCTGGCTCAGGGCCTTGAGGGCGCGTTCTCCGGAATGCTTGCCGCTCACGGGCAGAAGGACACGTTCGTAACTCATGTGGACTCCTTGCATAAAATAAGAGATGGCCCTTGTGGGCATTGAAGATTTAGTCTGGCACGACTTGCCCCTTTGTGCAAGAGGGCCTGTCGCGGCCTCCGCGCCGGGGCCGGGAACGAAAAGGGCCGGTCAGCAGGACCGGCCCCGGTATGCGTATCAGGAACCCATGGAGATGCGGTGGCGTTCCACCGCCGTGGCCAGTTCGGGCAGCAGGTCGGTCACGGCCTGCAGATCCTTGGCGCGTCCGGCGCTCTCCACACAGCGGGCCATGCGGCCCAGTACCCGGAAACCGTAGCTTTCGGCCTCGGCGGCCAGGCGTCCGGCGGCGTCGGCCACCAGATGCAGACGGCGCTGTTCCAGGGCATAACCGGCCTCCGCCAGATATTTGTCCATACGCCACATGAGAGCGGGCAACGGATCCTCGGGGTCGTCCGGCGGCTGGGGCCGCTGGGGCATGGGCGGCACGGGCATGCGCGGCGTGGGGGCCACGGGCCGGGACGCCGTGCGGCGTTCGATCCAGGGATTGGTCGTGGCGGGGATGTCCGCCGTGGTTCCCGGCGTCTCTTCCCGCGGAGCATCCTTCCTGGGCATGGGGCGCGGTGTGCCCTGCCGTTCCTGCGCGGTCGCGGCCGGAGTCTGCGGGCTCCTGGCTTCTTCCTTGTCCTGGGGCTGGCCGTTGCCCGTGTGGAAACGGGAAAGGAAGCGCATCAGGGTGTTGGCCGCAGCCCTGGTCCGGCTGGTCTCTTCCCGGCCGCTGGCAAGAAGGGTAGTGCTGTCCGGCGTCATGTCCGGCAGGCTGGAAACGTCCTTGCTGCCGGGCACGGCCTGGGGCGTCTCTTCCACAGGCGCGCCGGGGAAGGCAGGCTGCGTCCCGGCGGCCGGGCCGGTACTGCTGCTCTTGCGGGGCTGCGGCGTGATGAGGGCCGATTTGTCCGTGGGCACCAGACTGGGCTTGCCCAGCTTGCGGGCGATCTCGTCCGGGCTGACGTCCCGGCGCAGGGGGCGGACCGTGACGACGGTCTCCACCGGAGCGGATACCGCTTCCTCCTGCCGGGGGGCAGGACGGTCGACCGGGGTGCCGATGGGCATGGGCTCGCCGACCCATTCACCGGCATGGCGCAGGCTGGGGCTCACATAGCCACCGGCAAGGGGACTGGCGGCCGCCTCGACAGACGGGAAGGCAGGAGCCCTCGTGGCAGAGGCGGCCTGTGCATCGGCGACCGGAGCTTCCGTACGCTCCTTTTCGTCGACCGTGGCTCCCGTCGCGTCATCGGCCGAGGCCGCAGCGGCAGCATCCGCCGTCTCCTGCTGGGGCAGGGGCTCTTCCCGCGTCATATCGGCCGCCGGTGCGGCGGGTCCTGCTTCCTTCACCGGAGCTTCCGGCATGGCAGCCTCGTTCGTTTCCGCCATTTCCGCCACCGGCACGGACGGGAAGTCCGGCGCCGCAGGTGCGGGGGCCGGGGCGACGTCTTCGGCCGCCTCGGGAGCGTTTTCATTTTCCTGCACAGGGCTGTCCGCGGGCGCGGCTTCCTCTGGCTGTACGGCATCGGACACCGGCGCTTCGTCAGCATCCGTACGCACGTCGCCGGTCTGTACGTCATCAGCGGGCGGGGCCTGTTCGGCCGCAACTTCCCGGGCCGGAGCCGGGAACGCCGGAGTGCTCGGGGGCACCGCGGCGGCTTCGTCCCGTGCGGGGGGCGTCACGTCAGTGTCGGCCACCGTTTCCGCACCAGCTTCATCCGTGCTGTCCATTTCATCGGACAGAGCTTCAGCAGCGACATCGGCCGGGGCAGCATCCGCCGTTTCCTGCTGGGGCAGGGGCTCTTCCCGCGTCATATCGGCCGCCGGTGCGGCGGGTACTTCTTCCTTCACCGGGGCTTCCGGTATGGCAGCCTCGTTCGTTTCCGCCGTTTCCGGCATCGGTACGGACGGGAAGTCCGGCGCCGCAGGCGCGGGGGCCGGGGCGACGTCTTCGGCCGCCTCGGGAGCGTTTTCATTTTCCTGCACAGGGCTCTCCGCGGACGCGGCTTCCTCCGGCTGCACGGCATCGGCCACAGGCCGGGCGGTCTGGGCTGCGGGCGTATCGAGGCGCATGTCGTCCGTCAGGGGGAGGGGCTCCGTCTGGGCCGTATCCGCTGCAGCGGCCGCCGGAGCGGCGAACAGGTCAGGCAGATCCGCGCTTGCCGCGGCAGGAGCGGCCGGGGCCGTCTGCTGCGGGATATCATCGGTGGACAGGAGCAGGTCGGGCATGCCCTGGTCTGCCTGGGGGGCCGCGGCGGGGCCGAACAGGTCGGGCAGGGGGGCATCGGCCTGTCTGGTCTCGGGCAGGGGCGCACCCAGGTCGGCCACATCGTCATGGCTGCCCAGGATCTCGAGCACGGTCTCGCGCAGGGCGTCTTCCGAGACGGGCAGGGTCAGGGCATGGCTGAAACCGGCATGGGCCAGCGCATCCCACTGGCTCTGGTCGGGCGTCAGGGCCACGGCGCCGAAGGGGCCGGTCCTTTCGGCAAGGCTGTGGTAGCGGCGCAGCAGCGGCGCGGCGTCCACGGAAGCCTCGGGGCCGCAGACCAGCAGCACGGCAGCCGGTGTCCGGCCCTTGCGGGCCCCGGTTGCCAGACCGTGGGCCAGGGTGCCTGTCTCGTGGCAGGTGCAGGGCAGGTCGCGCAGCATGGCGCCCAGCTCGTGACGGGTGGCGGCATCGGGAGCGCAGACCAGGACCGTGGGCAGGTCCTCGCCGTCAGAAGCTTCCGGGAGATGCAGCTGCAGGGTGAAGATGACGGACGTGCCGCGGGGGCCGCTCTCCACGCCCAGGAAACCGCCGTGGGACGAAGAGAGTTCCCAGATACGGGCCAGGAGCGATGCGGAACGCTGTTCCGGGGGCAGGCCCGTGCCCGTGTCGCGCACCTGGAAGAGCAGATGTCCGGGGTGCTTGCTGTCCGGCACACGACGCACGGCAAAATGGATCTTGCCCCCCTTGGTGGCCCGCAGGGCATCTTCCAGCAACAGGCGGAGAACGTCTTCCAGTTCCCCGGCGGGGCCTTCGTAAAGCTGTTCGAGGTCGGCCGGGACATGCCAGCCCAGGGCGATGCCGGATTTTTCCGCCAGCGGGCGGCAGGTGTCATGGGCCTGCCGCAGCGTCTTGCGCAGATCGAAGACACGCTTTTCAGCGCGGGCCGTATCCGCGGGAGCCGGTGCCGCGGGTGCGGCAGCATCCCCGGCCGGGTCGTGCAGCAGGTTCAGGGCTTGCCGGGCACGGCGGCCCATGTTCTCCACACGGGAGCGGACATCATGGGGCAGGGCGCATTGTTCGAGCTGGCGGTTCTGTTCCACGATCTCGCGCAGGGGCGCGGCAAGGGCCTGCTCCAGACGCCGGATGGCCGTGGCGGAGGCGCTTTCGGCTTCCACGGTTGCCGGAGCGGGGGCAGGCTGGCTGAGGCCGGTCATGAGCGGCAGGGTGTTGCCGTCGGTATCCAGCAGGCGCAGGTTGGGGTCCGTGATGGTCTGGTTCCGGGCGGGGCGGCCCGGTGCCAGAGGATCGGCAGGTTCGGCGGAGGTGCCCGCTTCACGGCCGGGGGCGCTCATGCCCGCGATGATCAGGGCGCTGAGGGCCGTCCCCCACAGAGGCAGGGTGCCCTGGACGAAGGGCGGGAGCAGCGTCCCGAGGTCAAGGACGGCCAGCCCGGCCCCCAGTGCGGCCACGAGGCAGCCCAGCAGGAAACGGCGGGCTCCCGGCACGCCCATGAGCCAGGCGCCGAGCGTGGTGGGCACGAAGATCAGGGCCAGCATGGGCCAGAGCGGCAGGAAGCGCCCCAGCCAGCTGAAGTCGGGCCAGAGGGGCAGCAGGGCCAGCACGGCGCCGGGCAGGGAAAGCAGCAGGTACTGGATGTCCAGCAGGCGGGAATGGCTGGCGGTCTGCATCAGGTGCCGGGCCAGATGGGCCAGGAACATGAGGGCCAGGCCGGGGGCCATGGCGCTGACGGCGTCGGCGGGCGTGATGTTGCCGGCACCCAGGTCAGGCCCGCCCAGCACGGCATGGGTCAGGGCGGCGCCCACATACAGGGCCGTCCAGAAGCGCCACTGGCCGCGCTCGGTGATGCCGCGCAGCAGGGCCAGCAGCATGACCACGGCCAGGGCCAGCATGACGCCGGGGCCGAGCAGGCTTTCCGGCGCGCCCGCCAGATTGTCCAGGCTGCGCAGGGTGGGCGCGAACCAGAGGGGCGGCTGCCCGTCCAGACGGATGAAGCAGACCTGCGGCGTTTCCGCGGGCAGGGGCAGCGGCAGCAGGTTGCGCCAGTTGGCCTGGCTCTCCTGCCAGGTGGTCTGGCGGGAAAGCGGGTCGATGTCGGGCGTATAGAGGACGGCTCCGGCCGGGACGCCCTGGCCGAGGTCGAGCATCAGGGACTCGGTGCGCTCCGTCCCGGCGGCGGGGATCTCCAGACGCAGCCAGGTCACGCCGCTGCTGCGGGGCAGGGTCCTGGGATGCAGCGGCTGGAAAGAGGGCATCATGCCCGGCGTGGCCACTTCTTCCACGCTCATGTCGCCGTCCGTATCCAGAAAAGCCGAAAGGTAGGGCAGGATGCCCAGCTGTCCCGCGGCGGTGCCCTGGGGCGTCGCGGACAGGCTCACGGGCAGGGCGGGCGTGGGCGCGGGGGCCGGGGGCGGTGTCGGGACCGCCGGACAGGTGGCGGCCAGGCTCAGGACGAGCAGGAGCGGAATGACGATTAGGGCCAGCCTGCGGGAGCCGGCCTGTAGGGGAAGAAGGGGGTACGTCATGCTTTTTTACCTTGAGGGACATCTCCGTCACGGGGGAGACGGCCCGGGAAATACCGGGACGGCAGCAGGGACGGGAAGAGCGGACCGGTGGTCTGCGGACCACGGAAGGCACAGGGGCCGGTGGGCTGCCCCGGCCCGGGGGCGGGGCAGCCGGAACCGGATCAGTGCAGATGCTTGATCAGCTCCGAGACGGGCGTCCCGTCAGGGGCGTGGGCGTTGGGATCGGCGGCCAGCAGCTTGCGCCAGGCGGCTTCGGCCTCGTCTTTGCGCTTGAGGTCGTAGTAAAGGACGATGCCCTGATTGAACAGGGCGTTCCTGTGCCCGGGCTGGACGCGCTCCGCCTCGCGGAAGGCCTTGAGGGCATCCTCGAAGCGGTGGAGCTCGCGGTACATGATGCCCAGGTCGGTCAGGACGTTGGCATTGCCGGGCTTCAGGCGCAGGGCGTTCTCATAGGCCGTGACGGCCGCGGAGGGGTTCTGGTTGTCGAACTGGAAGTTGCCCAGCTTGATCCAGTTCTCCGCCTTGTTGGGTTCCTTGACCACGGCTTCCTGCAGTTTGAGCAGGGCACTGTTCAGTTCGGGGGAAAGGCCGGCCTTGGCCTGCTGTTGGGGGGCCGCCTGCTGCTGTGCGGGCTGCTGGGCCGGAGCGGCCGCCTGGGGCCGGGGAGCGGGGGCCTGACGGCTGTCCATGAAGCCGGGCAGCATGCTGCCGATGCACAGGCCCAGGGCAAGGGCCACCACCACGCTGACCAGACAGGTGGTGAGGGAAACGGTGGTGACTCGGGCCGGGGCCGCCGTCTGGGCCTGATCCTGTGCGGGGGCCTGGGGCTTGTCCTTGACCGGCGCGGGCTGCTGGGAAGTCTTTTTCTTGGCCATGATCGCTCCTCTGCGTGCATGAAAGTGCCGCTGTCACGGCGGCTTCGTCCTGTGCGCTGTTCCTTGCGCTGTGAAAGTGGGGGCAAGAGTAGCCGCAGGCAGGTAAAGAGGCAAGTCTGCCCTGCCTGCGGCCCTGTCCGGCATCCTGTGCCGGACCTAGTTGAAACTGAGGGTCGCGCGGCCCTGTTTGAGCATCATCCGGGCCAGCGGCAGGTCGCGCCACCACAGGGCGGCCTCGTTGCCCGCAAGGCCGGTCTGGCGGCTCTGGCCGCTGAGCAGGGCCGTGATGTCGCTGATGTCGTCCAGCACCAGGCTGTGCGCCGGGTCGGGGACGGCGGGCAGCAGGCAGCGCAGACGGGGCGCCATATGCAGGCGGCCGCCTGCCATGCGGCCCAGCAGGGCGCCCTGCCAGGTGAAGCCCTGCGGCAGCAGCAGGTCGGCATGGGCCGGGATGAAGCGTACCTGCTCGCCGTAGATGCGTGCCTCACCGGCGGGCAGACGGTCGGGATCGCAGCAGGGCCCGGCCAGGGCGCTGCGGGGCACCACCTGGCCCTGGGGCAGGGCAGAACGGGCATCGCGACGGCTGCGGCCACGGGCCGCGTTACGGGCGGCCGTGCGGGCATCGGGCTCGGCGGAGAGGGGCGGCAGTTCGGGCAGGGGGGCGTCCGCGGGCTTGCGCAGCAGGGCCACATAGAAGCCCTGGGCCGCCGAGCGTTCGCCGTCCACGCGCAGGGTGCCCTCGCCGCCGGGGCGCTGTTCCCAGACGAAGCCCTCGAAGGGCGTCAGGTGTTCGCGCACCAGTCCCAGCTCCCCTTCGGCAAAGCGCACCTGCGCTTCGTTCTCGTCATCGTTGGTGGTGCAGGTGGAGAAGACCACGCGGCCGCCGGGGCGCAGCAGGCGCGCGGCATGGGCCAGCAGCAGCTGTTGCAGGCCCACCAGGCCCTTGAGCTTGTCGCCCTGCCAGAGCTTGAGGACCTGGGGGTTCTTTTCCACCGTGCCCCAGCCGGAGCAGGGGGGATCCAGCTGGATGGCGTCCCAGGTGCCGGGCGTCAGGGGCAGGGCCTGGCCCTCGAAGGAGCAGGTGCCCACATGCGGCAGGTTGCAGGCGTGCAGGTTGGCCCGCAGGGTGGCCAGGCGGGCGCGGGAAAGCTCGTTGCCCAGCACGAAGCCGTCGGGGCCGGTGAGCTGGCCCAGGAAGCCCGTCTTGCTGCCCGGGCTCGCGCACATGTCCAGCACGGCTTCGCCCTGCCGCGGCGCCAGGGCCAGGGGCGGCAGCATGGAAGACCTGTCCTGGATATAGATGTAGCCGAAAAAGGCGGCCAGCGAGGAGCCCAGCGGCCGCGGTTCGCACAGCAGGCGGCGGCAGAAGGGCGAAAACGGCTCGGGTTCGAACTCATAGCCCTGGGCGCGCAGCAGGCTCTCCACCTGCGGCATCTGCTCCGGAGGGCAGACCAGACGAAAGGAACGCCCCGTGGGGCGGGAAGGATTGGCGGTACTCATGGGCCTTTCTTATCTGTTCCGTCTGGAGGGGGCAAGAGCGTCCGCGGCAGGGGGCCCCAAGGAGCGCAGGACCGCGCCGGAACAGCGGATACGGCTTTCAAGTTGCGCGGCAGGCCAAGTGTCGCTATAGTTCCGGTGCCGCAGGCCGTACGGTACCTGCCGCGACAGCGGCAGAGACCCCGGCCGGGCGAGCCCTCCTGTGCGAGGGTGGTCGACGTACGCAGAGAACTGCAAGGAGATTTTGAATGAAATTTGCCATGAAGCTGGCGTTTGCCGCCTGCCTGATGCTGGTGATGGGCCTCCAGGCCCAGGCTGCCCAGGCAAAGTCTTTCGTGCTGCTGCCTTTTGAGGTGCACGCGCCCCAGAACTACAGCTACCTGTCCAAGGCCGTGCCTTCCACGCTGATGGGTCGTCTCAGTGCCACGGGCGCTACGGGCACCATGGGCCCCCGTGCGGCCGGCTCCGCCGCCGAAGCCCGCAAGTTCATCGGCGGTGCCGACTATGCCCTGTGGGGCACGGTGAGCGTCATGGGCAATGACTGCACCATCGTCCTCAACAGCGTGGACAAGAAGGGCTCCACCTGGACCAATACGGCCCAGGGCCCCATGAGCGCCCTGAACGCCACGGTGCAGCGCCTCGCGGGCGCCTTCTCCTCCGAGGTGCTGGGCGTCGCCGGTGCCGCCGCTGCCAGCCGCGGCGGCCGTTCGGACATCATCCGCAACGAGACCGGCCAGACGGAATCCTACCTGAACCCCCAGTTCCGCTATCAGGGCAACTCCGCCGACGGTTCCCGCATCCGCAGCCAGCGCCTCAAGGACGAGATGGTGGACATGGCCGTGGCCGACTTCAACGGTGACGGCCGCAACGAGATCGCTATCCTGCACGACCATCGCCTGGTCATCTACAAGTGGGGCAACGACGGCCGTCTGGGCAAGCTGGGCGAGATCACCATCTCCCGCAGCAACCTGAACTTCTCCATGCGTGCCATCGACCTCAACCGCGACGGCGCCAAGGATCTGGTGGTGGCCACCTTCGAAGAAGAGAACAACCGCCCCTACACCTACTTCTACGGCTTCCGCGGCAACAAGTTCACGGAAGTGGCCAAGCGCTGCTCCTACTTCGCCAGCGTCATCAACCTGCCGCCTTCCTACCAGCCCACGCTGGTGGGCCAGGGCTGGGACTCCATCAAGCTGTTCGCCCCCGGCGTGCACATCATGGTCAAGCAGAACGGCTCCTATGGGCTGGGCCAGCGCATCAACCTGCCCAGCGGGGCCAACGTCTTCAACGTGGCCTGGCTCCCCGGCAAGAACGGTGACCAGCTGGTCATGCTGACCGACGACGAACGCCTGAAGATCTTCCAGGGCGCCAACCAGACCCTGATCCATACCACCATGGAACGTTTCTCCGGTTCCGCCACCGGCATGGAACACTACAAGGGCATGCCGGGCCTGGGCGTGGACCGCAACTACCAGATGCCCAGCAAGTACTTTGCTCCCATGCGCCTCATCGTGGCCGACATCGGTCATACCGGCGAATACACCCTGCTGGTCAACAAGCCCATCTCCACGGCGGCCCAGATCTTCGACCGCTACCGCTACTTCCCCCAGGGCGAAGTGCACGCCCTGTTCTGGGATGGCGTGGGCCTGGGCCTGAAGTGGAAGACCCGCCGCATCCGCGGTTCCGTGGCGGCCGTGGACCTGGCCGACTTCAACAACGACGGTATCCTGGACCTGGTGGTGGGCCTGAACACCTCGCCCGATCTGGGTGTGGGCAGCCGTCAGTGCATCGTCACCGCCTATCCGCTGGACGTGTCGCAGATGAACCCCAACGCTCCTGCCGACCTCAGCGATTTTGAAGTGACCCCCAACTACTAACACGTAAGAGGATGCAGCCCCGTTCCGTGTCGCAGCGGCACGGGACGGGGCTTTTTCAGCAGCTCCGGCTGCCGGAAAGTTTTCCGTATGTCTATTTTTCAGGGAGGAGAGGTTGTGCGCATCCTGGTTATCGGTTCTGGCGGGCGTGAGCACGCCCTGGTGTGGAAGCTCAAGCAGAGCCCTCGGGTAAGTGAAGTTTTTGTGGCCCCCGGCAACGGTGGTACGGCCCGTGAGGGCGCCATCAACGTGGCCGTGGACGCCGGAGACCTGGACGGTCTGGTGGAACTGGCCCGCAAGGAAAAGATCGACCTGGTGGTGCCCGGTCCCGAACTGCCCCTGACCAAGGGCATCACCGACCGCATGCGTGAGGCCGGCATCCCCTGTTTCGGCCCGGATGCCTACTGTGCCCGTCTGGAAGGCAGCAAGGCCTTCGCCAAGGACGTCATGAACCGCGCCGGTGTGCCCACGGCCCACAGCCAGGTCTTCACCGATCCCGACAAAGCCAAGAACGCCGTGGTCAAACTGGGCGCCCCCCTGGTGGTCAAGGCCGACGGCCTGGCTGCCGGCAAGGGCGTGGTGGTGGCCATGACCACCCAGGAAGCCCTGGATGCCGTGGACGACATCATGTGCAAGCGTGCGCACGGTGCCGCCGGTGCCAAGCTCGTCATCGAGGAGTTCCTCGTGGGCGAGGAAGCCTCCTTCCTGTGCCTGTGCGACGGCAAGACCGCCGTGCCCCTGCCTTCCGCCCAGGACCACAAGGCCGCCTATGACGGCGACCAGGGCCCCAATACCGGCGGCATGGGCGCCTACAGCCCCGCCCCCATCCTGCCCTACAACGAGGCCGAAGCCATGGCCGATACGGTCATCCGTCCCATCCTGGCCGCGCTGGCCAAGGACGGCCATCCCTTCGTGGGCGTGCTCTATGCCGGTCTGATGATGACCGAGAACGGCCCCAAGGTGCTGGAATACAACACCCGTTTCGGTGACCCCGAATGCCAGCCCCTGCTGATGCGTCTGGAAGGCGATCTGGTGCAGATCATGCTGGACTGCATCGAGGGCAAGCTCCGTCCCGAGAGCCTCACCCACACCTCCCAGACCGCTCTGGGCGTGGTGGTGGCCGCCGAAGGCTATCCGCACGCCTATCCCAAGGGCATGGTCATCGAAGGTCTGGACGAAGCCGACGCCCTGCCCGGCGTCAAGGTCTTCCACAGCGGCACCAGCATGGACGGCGACAAGACCCTTTCCAGCGGCGGCCGCGTGCTTTGCGTGACCGCGCTGGGCGATACCCTGGCCGACGCCCAGGCCCGTGCCTATGAGGGCGTGAAGGCCATCCGCATGGACAAGAGCTTCCACCGCAGCGATATCGGCCAGAAGGGCATCCGCCGTCTGGAACAGCTGGCGCAGGAAGAAAAGTAAGCAACCGCGGCCTTATGCCGCCATAAAGGAACATCTATGGCTCAAGTCGTCATCATGATGGGCTCCAAGTCCGATGAAGAAAAGGTCAGCCCCTGCGTGGACGTGCTGCGTTCGCTGGGCATCTCCTATCTCTTCACGGTCAGCTCCGCCCACCGTACCCCCGAGCGCACGGAAAAGATCCTGCGCGAACAGGAAGCCGCCGGCGCCAAGGTCTTCATCTGCGCCGCCGGCATGGCCGCACACCTGGCCGGTGCCGTGGCCGCCCGCACCACCCGTCCCGTCATCGGCATCCCGGTCTCCGGCGGCCTGATGGGCGGCATGGACGCCATGCTCGCCACTGTGCAGATGCCTCCCGGATTCCCCGTGGCCACCGTGGCCATGGACAAGGCCGGTGCCCGCAACGCCGCCTGGCTGGCCGCCCAGATCCTGGCCGTGGCCGATCCCGCGCTGGATGAAAAGATCCGCGCCGCCCGCGCCAAGATGCAGGCCGGTGTGGAAGAAGCCGCCGCCGAGATCGAAGCCAAGTACGGCTGCTAGCCGGCCGGTACATCAGCAAACAAAAAGCCCTCCGTTCGCGGAGGGCTTTTTGCTTGGCAGCGGCCTGGCTGCATCACATATCCTGAAACAGAAAATCCCGGAGACGGGGAGCTGCCCGCTTCCCACACCTGTCCGTCATGCGGATCGTCCCGGTCCATGCCCGGATGGCGGCTCCTCCGGCCAATGACGGGGACCGGCCGGTCAGACCGGAGAAAGGTTTTTTCGGGGCGGGGGAGAGTTTGAGAAGGGGAGGGGCAGTTTTTGTCCAAAAAACGCCTTTCTCCCTCTCAACGAAGCATCATTGCCCTAAAAACAGCATTTGCCGTCCAGACTGCAGGCCGCGCCCTGGGCGACGGGGCTTTTGCGGACACCGTGCAGGGCATCGTCCAGCTTGGCCCGGACGCTGGCGTAGTCGCTGTAACCGCGGGCCAGCAGGGTGCGCTGGCCGTCGTGCTCCAGATACAGGGTCGGATAAAGGAGGAATTCGCCCATGACCTCCTCGGCTTCGGCGGCGTCATGCCGGGCGGCGCTCCGGATGGCGGGGTCCGCCATGGCGGCGGTCAGGGCGTCGGCGGGCGTCCCCGCAGGCAGCCAGGCGGCCGCGATGGCAGCCTGTTCCCCGGCGGCCATGACATCACGGCCCTGGGCATAGAAGGCCATCTGGAAGGCCTCCATCTGTTCCAGCTCGTGACCGGGGGCCAGATGGCGCAGGGCGGCCAGGGGCAGGTTCATGGCCGGGGAATGCATGAGCAGGTCCGGGCCCGTACCGGCCACGGCCTGTTCCAGAGCTTGGCGGAAATGTTCCGTGGATTGGCCGGTGGTCTCCTGCAGGCGGGCGAAGAATTCCCGGATGGTGGGGTATTCTTCCAGCATACCGGTGAGGGGCTGGGGCTCGTCCATGAGGTTGCCGCCCAGCACGCGCACGGGCAGTTCGGGATGTTCCGCAGCCAGGCGGCGCATGACCGGCGCGAAGCCGTAGCACCAGGGACAAAATACGTCGGTGAGATAGAGGAGGTTCATGGCCGCAGCATACGCTTTTGGCCGGGGAAGGAAAGGCCCGGCCGGGAGCCGTGCGGGCGGGGAAGGAGGGGCGGCCCTTTGTCGTGGTGGGGAGATGGAAAAACTTTTTTGATTTTTTTGTTGACAGAGGGGCTGCTTTTTGGCAATGTACCTTCTTGCCGAGGGGCTGTAGCTCAGTTGGGAGAGCGCTTGAATGGCATTCAAGAGGTCAGGAGTTCAATTCTCCTCAGCTCCACCAAAAAGGAAATCAGGGTTTGCGGAAATGCAGACCCTTTTTTCGTTTCTGGCCACAGAAACACAGACAGCAAAAAGCCGGGGCTCTGATGAGCCCCGGCTTTTTTGTATCCGGCTGGAGGCGGGCCGTGTCCCCGCCCTGTGGCAGCCTTACTTGACGGTGATGATGTCCGAGGCGGCGATGGTCTCGGGCGTCAGTTCCTGGCCAAGGCCGGGCAGTTCGGGAACGGTGTAGCGGCCCTTGCTGGGCATGTCGTTGTGGATGCAGGTCCTGATGTTGGGTTCCAGCAGGGCATAGCGGTGCAGTTCGTGGATCATGAAGTTGGGGATGGCCGCTTCCATGTGCAGGGCGGCTGCGGTGGAGATGGGGCCGCCGCAGACATGGATCTGGACGGTGACGTCATAGACGTGGGCCATGTCGCAGATCTTCTTGACTTCGGAGATACCGCCGCAGGTGCAGATGTCCGGCTGGATGACGCTCAGGCTGCCGTCTTCCAGGAAGGGGCGGTAACCCCAGCGCCAGTAGATGCGTTCACCGGAGGCCAGCGGGATGTTCACATGGTCGGCCACCTGCTTCATCATCTTGGGGTTCAGGGGCATGACGGGCTCTTCGTAGTACAGGACGCCCAGCTCCTCGATCATGCGGCCGAACTGGATGGCCGGTGCCGCCGAGGTGAAGGAGTGCATCTCCACGATGATGTCCACATCGGGACCGATGGCGTCGCGCATGGCTTTCAGGCGGGCATAGCCCAGGCGCAGGATGTTGTCCGGCAGCAGGCCCTTGAGGTCACGCTGGTTCCAGTTGCCCTGTTCGTCCATGGCCAGCACATCCACCTTGATACTGGAGCTGGCTGGCGTAGGCCCGGATGCTGTCACGGCTTTTGCCGCCCAGCAGGACATACAGAGGCACGTTGAGGGCCTTGCCCTTGATGTCCCACATGGCGATGTCGAGGCCGCTCATGGCTGCGGAGAAGATACCGCCGCCCTGGCCCCAGAAGGTCTTGCGCAGCATCTTTTCCCAGATGGCTTCCGTATCCATGGGGTTCATGCCGATCAGCAGGGCGGACAAATCCTTGGCCACGCCGATGCCGCCGGAGGCGCCGACGCCGTAGGCGAGGCCCACTTCACCGAAGCCGCTGATGCCTTCATCCGTGTTGACCCGGACGACGGTGGGGCGCCATTTGCTGATGGCGGAAGAAAAATCGTTGGCGACATCGATGATATCGATACTGGTGATTTTCATTACAGGCTCCTTGAAGTCTGGATTGATTTGATTTTATTTAATATTTCTGGATAACGAGGATGGCTGCCGCCAGCGTCGCTGCCGCACCGGTGAAGACCAGGCACAGCAGGCCGCCGCTGAACTGGCCCGTCAGGGTGATGAACAGGCCGATCAGGGCCGGGGCCAGCGCGGCCAGACCATTGGCGAAACCGTTCATGATGCCGGAGGCCGTGGACATGGACGAGCCGGGCACGAGGCTCTGCAGGAGGGTCCAGGCGACAGGGGTACCCATGGTGCAGAAAGCCACGGAGCAGGAGAGCAGGACGGCGGAAGCGTACTTGTTGTCCACCGAGGCGCCGAAGTAGACGCACAGGCCGGCGAACAGCATGGCGCACATGAGGATGGGCGCACTGCGGCCGACCTTGTCGGCCAGGATGCCGCTGGAAGCCTTGCAGAAGATGGAAAGGACGAAGGGCAGGGAGGCCACCAGCCCATCTCGCTCTAGGAGAAGCCGCGGGCGGTCTTCAGATAGCTGGGCAGCCAGGTGATGAGGCCCCAGTACATGCACTGCAGGCACAGGTACCAGAACACCAGCAGCCAGTAGCGGTAGTTGCCCGCAAAGGCCTTGAAGCGCACGGCAACGGGGATCTTTTCTTCGGCGGAGGCAGGGGCCTGCTCCTGACCGGCTTCGATGTGGGCCAGTTCCGCGGCGTTGATGCCCTTGGCCTGACGGGGGGTGTCCGCCACATGGCACCAGAGCAGGTACAGGGAGATGAGGCCCAGCACGAGGCAGACATGGAAGTTCATGCGCCAGCCGTGGGTCCCGATGAGCCAGGCAAAGAAGGGCATGGCGATGGCAGGCGCAACGGACTGCCCCACGACCCAGGCTGCATTGGCCCGTCCCCGTTCCTGTTTGGGGAACCAGTTTTTGATAAAGACACTTTGCAGGGGATAGTAAAAGCCCTCACCAATGCCCAGTATGATTCTACTGACGATGATCAGCATGAAGGATGTGGCGATACCACCAATGAAGAGGGATATCGTCCACAGTACGATGCAGAGCATCATGCTTTTACGCGGTCCAAGATAGTCCCCGATAGGCGAAAGGACGACATTGGATATCCCGTATGCCGCAAGGAAGACGGACATCATCATGCCTATGCGTACGGGCGTATCCTTGATGCCCATTTCAAGGAGGAAAGGATCGTTAGCCGCAAGTACAGATACGTTCACTCTGTCGAGATAGGCTATAAAAATACCTATAAAAAGGCATATAACGATTATAAAACGCTTCTTTGTTGGATTTTGCTGTATAGAATTTGCATTTTCCATATGCATCTCCAATTGTTATGATTTTGATTTTCCTGTACGCTCTAGAGCAAATACGATTCATCAGATCTTATTTGGGAGTATCCATGAAAAAACAGGGGATGTACAATTTTTTTTGTTGATCGATGCATCACTTCTGCTTAGAGAATGTCCGGCATACATCTTGCTATACCAGTTTTCTCCAAAGGATACAGGCCAAAGCAAGGTAAAGTAGCCC
>ENA-UEPJ01002642-UEPJ01002642.1-human-gut-metagenome-genome-assembly--contig:-NODE-2642-length-17856-cov-4.802070_pt1 | contig 17856 bp, 10 predicted proteins | sample MGYA00242890_ERZ507896 | MGnify/ENA primary metagenome ERZ507896 (study PRJEB26167, sample SAMN06115508) | human gut metagenome | host: Homo sapiens | place: China:Qinghai | collected 2015-08-20... | reverse complement strand
CTTTATAATAATAATGAACTTCCGTCACTTGATGCCCATCCATTTCCAGACTTTCAACTTTCTTCACGGCTTCCGGAGATTTTAAGTCGTAAATATGTCCGCAATACCTGCATAAGAAATGAGAGTGAACAGAAGTATCCGCATCAAAATTTGTATTCTTCTCATCAATCGTGAGCATCAATGCAGCTCCCTGTTCCGAAAACAATCTCAAAGTGTTGTATACCGTCGTTTTCGAAAGTGTCGGCATAGAAGGAGATAACGCTGTATAGATATCATCAGCCGAAGGATGAATGGGATGATTCATCAAATATTCCATGATCGCTATGCGCTGCATGGAAGGCTTTATATTATGCTCTAACAATCGTTCGTATGGTTTCATAAGTTCTCCCTCTTTTCAAAGTTGTATTCATTACAATTATAAATCTGATGCAAATATAGAAAGTCCCAATATCATTTCCAAATAAAATCAATATTTTTTTTGCAGATATGTATTACTAAATTCTTCCATACAAAAAAGGCCATCTTAATAAAGATGACCTTTAGACATTGATATACCTCTATTTTGCCTTAATTCTTGTTGGTTTTAGCCTCTTCGATTATTGATTCAGGTACTTTTTCGCAACGGACATATTTATTCACGTCACTATCATCATCTTTTACAGTCCAAATCATGGAACCGGATTCTAGCAAATCCGTTACGATATAGTCATTGTTCCAGTCACCATTACCAAAATCATATTCACCACTAATAACATATCCCAGATAAGGATCGTTTTCTATATTAAAAGAACCAGTAATATAACGTGCATACATACTGTCAAACTTCTGATACATTTCAAAAGTCAGTTCTCTACGATTAAAAGTTATATAGCAATATGTACCTTCTGCCAGAGCTTGTCCGTTCCATTCAGAAAGTTGCCACGTTCCGTTTAAATTAGCAGCAGTGACCGGCAAGGCAGGAATCTCTACCTTTTCATCGTCGTCACAGGATGCGAAACAAAGCACGAAGGCGAATAAAGCCATTAATTTGAAAATATTCTTCATGTCTTCTTTTTATTTTTATTGTTACTTAATACAGTTTACTTTTATATTCAATGTTCGGTCTGACGGTTGCCCTTCCACTCCCTCTATAATAATAGGAAAAGTAAATGAACGACCTTTTTCCACAGGAATCAGTGAGGCGTCTATTGTAATCACAACGTCGGCTTCACTACCCGGACTGATTACTTCCGGCTCGGTACGAAAAGTTGCAAACTCAGGAATAACAGCAGCCGACAAACGCAATGATTGGTTTCCGCTGTTACCACACAGGATTCGTTCGGAAGGACGCTTTCCCGCATTTACTTCCCGAAATTCTATCCGGTTTTGTTTCAGTCTCAATTTACCCATCTTATATGGATAACGTCCCCATTCATCCGCTCCCGGCAACACATTACCTATTAATGTAAGGCGTGCCACAGGCATTTTGTCCGAAGAAGACAGATAAACAAAAGCATTCGTGTCTATCGTTCCGGGATGATTCTTCGGATGATAAGTCAATACTACAACTCTCGTTTCACCGGGAGATATCTCCCCTGTACGTACATCTGCTACCGCACATCCACAAGTAGTTCTTACACGGGTAAGATTTATGGCTTTGCCACTTACATTAGTACATGTGAAACGATACATTTTTGGAGCATCATCTTCGGTTAATGTCCCGATATTCAGCACAGTCTTGTCAAAACGCAGAATATGTTCCGCTCCTTTTATCAACGGCGGATTTATCAGCGTATCTGTTTTTTCCTGTGGAGTGAAATGGACATTCCGGGCTTCAACCGCCCGGAATTGTCCGATGACTACACATAATAAAAAGAATCGTATCCAAGTAACTGGTTTCATTGAATATTAAAATTACATCCAACCATTATCATTAGCCTTCTTGCGAACGGTAACAGTAATGGATTGTTCGCTTCCATTGCTTACTTTCACTGTAATACGGGTTGCACCGGTTTTTACCCCGGATACTGTCATAAACGTACCATTGACAGATACTGAAGCGACAGTTGTATCACCCGATGTGCAGGTATAAGTTAGATTCTCTCCATTAACAAAATAGCAGGCAAGGTTTAAAGTCGATGCTGCACCTTCTGCTACATACATATTGGGTACTACCATATCAGAACCATTACCCTCAATATTGTTAAGCAACATTCCGGCATCCAGCAAACCTGCTCCCATCTTGCCCACATATTTCGATAACTCTACTCTAGTAGCGGAAGCTCCGGATGAGATGTGGTTACGATAGTAAGCCTTCACTTCTCCTGTATTATACCAGCTATCGAGTGGTTTTGTAGATGATTTCAATAGTTCGACAAACTCACTTGCTTTAAAATGACGACGTTGTTTGACAGCATACGACAACCCCAATGCTGCAACTCCTGATACATGCGGACAAGCCATAGATGTACCATCCATAAATCCATAGGTCGCATTACCGTTTTGTATCCAAGTCGAGAGAATAGAACCGGAATGGATTCCTTCTTCCCAACCTTCAGGGTCATCTTGCCCCACCGGATTGTAATATTCCGTATCACCACCTGGAGCAGATATCGTGACTTCCTTTCCATAGTTGCTATATGAGGCCGGAGTAAAATCGGCCGCTACCGCACTGACAGATATACATTTGGAATAAGCAGCAGGAAATGCAGCCATTCCCGCATATTCGTTTCCGGAAGCGAAAATTGCCAGTCCACCGTCTATCACCCCATTGGGCGAACCGGCATTATTGATAAAGTAGTCCAATGCATCTTTTTCCAACGGATACAATTTTTCCCATTCTTCTTCCGATCCCGGACCGGGAGTATATCCTTCAATCAGATTGGCCAAGGAAGAGTTGTATCCCCAGCTACACTGAAGAATGACTGCGCCATTATCAGCCGCATATTTTATAGCCCTTGCTTCAGCATCCAAGGTAACACCGGCTTCACCCGCAAACACTTGACATGACATAATTTTCACTCCGGAGTTTTTGGAACCATCGCCACCGGCAATACCGCAAACACCTTCGCCATTATTATTCATAGCAGCAATAGTACCTGCAACGTGCGTCCCGTGTCCCGTGTCAACTGCATCCATCCACGAAATGATTCCTGAATTGCTCACGAAATTGTAGCCATATTTATCGTCCTTATATCCGTTACCGTCAGCATCCTTATCTGCATAAAGTTCTTCCTTTTCATTGATCCACATATTACCTTTCAAATCAGGATGGGTATACATCACACCTTCATCCAGCACAGCAACAATGATAGAAGGATCGCCCGTACACTTCTTCCATGCTTCCATACAACCGACATCACACCCCGGCCTGGAACCATTTTTCAATACGTTCTGATTGTCAAAAGGGTTATTGCCACTGTTATTATAATGCCATTGATATGCCAATCCGGGATCGGAGAAGGTGCTTCCTGTCGTAACAGTACGTGTTGCCGCCTTCTGTCGCAATGCACTCTCACTAACATAACTCCGATAGCCATCAACTCTGTAAGCACGCTGAATGTGACTGTTAGCCTGTACTTTAGCTACTTCGCCTAATTTAGCAAGACGACCGGCGGCTTCCTTCAAGTCTGTATTTTCATCAAACTTTACCCGATACCACAAATGTAATCCTGAAGTACGGGTACGTTCTTCATTTTTAGTGTCTACCGGAAATATACGTTCAAAATGATATGTACCCAGAATATCCAACACTTCGTCAGTAGAAGGAATCCCGGAACGGGTCATAGCCCCCCCACTTCTTGTTGCAACTGTGAGAGCCTGATCAAGAATCTCTGTCATTGCAGGATCGAATTTAATCAGCAATTCACCGGAAGTGACATCAGCCGGAAGCTGAACTTCCGTCCCCCCTGTTGGGGTAGACGGTTGTTCGATCACTTCTTGTTCCGAGCATGAAGCCAGCATCAAGGCAAACAGTGCTGTATATAAGAAATTTTTCTTCATTGTTCTTATTTAAAATTATTCTTGTTAATGATATTTACTCTATAGCCCTGCTAGTCTGTAGTTCCCGACAATACAAATTTTCTAAAATACAACGGATAAGCGACACCGCTAACAATTTGATTTGTCCCAGGGTCTGTACTTCCGTAATAATAAGAAAAATCGTAGTTTACGATATCCACATTATTGAATCCCACTGTATTTCCTTTTGAGTTTCTGCCGTCTTCTTGCTGATTGAATATCATGCTTTCGGGTCCCCAATATACAAAGTAAGGATGGAATAGCAACCAATTAGGCAAAGCACCTGTCAGGAAGTTCAAATTAATATGAACTGTACGGGCAAACGGTAACACACGCGGAATATCCTGCCCGCTTACTGGAGTCTGCTTCCGATATCTTACCTGATTGTCGGTCGTCAACAGCCACTGGCAAGTATCTCTAGATATCTTATCCATGAATATGGATGGCTTGGCAGTCAACTCATCTTTACTGAAGAAATCATCCGATTGATAAGTTTCCGGTTTATCTGCAGCTCTCAATGCCGCTCTCACCTCTGCGTCTGTAGGTAATTCTCCCTCCAAGAAGTTGTATGACATTTGCAATGAAATCAGTTTATCCCAAGTCAATAACTTCAAGAAAGCTTCTCTTTCAGGTTGTCCTTGAGAAATATCAACATGCAGACCGACATCCCTACCATTGTATTGGTTGTTCCCATCAATCAAGCTCATATCTTTCAGTGTTTCCGTAGCACGACATCCGGTTAATGTCAAATATCTCAAGTGCGGGAAATTCTTTTCGTTCACCACATCTGTAACTACAGACAACGACTGGAAATTATTACTTGCCAAATCCAAATTCTCCAGTTTCTTACCCAATTTAATAAAATTCTCAGGGAGAGCATTTATACCAAAAGAGAATATTGTCAGATCCTTCAGATACTCCAATTCGCAAATTTCTTCTCCTAAAGAAATAGTACGTATTTGTCGGTTGGCATTACTCTGAACTGAAAATGATTCCAGGTATTTCAGATGACGAATTTCTTTGGGGAATGTTTCACCGTCTTGCAAATCAATCATTGCATAACTTACAGACCTCACACGCCCTACAGCTTCAGTAGGAACTATTCCATCTTTTATTTCTTTATCAGTAGCTTCCCAAAGGGTTACAAAACTCCAGTTCATCATACTTTCACTGGTATCAAAACTCATCATGCTCTGGAGTTTGCTATTGATAGTAATAATAGCCAATGAGTCACCGGCACGATTATCCTCAATCTTCATAGCTGCTTTTTGTGTTACAGTCAACACTACAGCATCTATTTTATTACCGTTATTGTCCACCAATTGGTCATTCTCATCTACTGGAACCAGATGGATCTTTGCCACACGGGTATAGGGAGCCACATTCATTCCCCAACGGAAATCCACTTTAAGAGTACGGGGACGTGCTCCTTTGTCTAAATTCACCGCTAGATCTTTATCCTTCGGCAATGTCACCCAACCGCTACGTTCTCCTTCTACCTCTCTTTTCTCCTCTTCAGTCATCGTAGCCTCTTCTGCGAAAGAATAATCCACACTTCCGATTTTGAAATTTACGTTAGTAGAGATAATTGATTTAAAGTGACGGTTATCGAATGCATCCGAACTGGGGATTTCCACTTCAGGTTCTTTCACCAAGATTTGCTTACCGAAACCGAACTGTGTAACCGTAACCAAGCTAGGCTCACGACCATTCATTGTGAAACTTATCTGTGCTGTACGCGCAACATTCGTCAGTGTAGAGTCTATGGTAAGTTCACATACCGCTGAACCAAAACCGTTTGCCGGTGAAACGGCAATCCAAGGTTTAGAAACGCGTACCACCCATTGATCATTAGATGAAACGGCGATCTTCTCTGTTCCTCCTTCTGCACCGATAGCTATTTCTTCTTTATCTACCGAAATGCCATCGATCCTTGTTTCGTCGTCATCCTTACATGAGGAGATGATCCCCATGCAAAGAATTAGTCCTAATGTTATTTTACTAAAATATTTCATTAATAGATTCTTTTATATTATCGTTCAATACCCAAAGCATCACAACCACGAATATCTTGTGTCTTATCATATAACAGAACATACATACCTGCCTCAATATAAGGACATACGCTAGTTACATCAATCGAGATGTTGGGATTGTCTGCAATATCCAATATATAAAGCTGCGGTGTCAGTTTCTCGTCTACTTTACGGATGTCGTTAGAACCAATTTGCAATTGGATCAAACTAGGGCAAGTAGTGATACCGGTCGGCCATTGGCGCAAGATACGATTGCCTTCCGCATCACGTTGATGGCGAATTCCGAAAGCTTTCAACTGGCTACTGTTCAACGGTTGCGTCGGGAACGAAGAGAAACAATTATAGCTAACGTCCATATTGCTCAAATAAGGTAAGGTAGTCGCCCGGAAGTCATCAGACAAGCTGGTCAATTTATTGAAACGCAAATCTATAGTAGTCAGCAAATACGTATTCTTATAGTTTCCGTCTTTTGGTTTCAATGAATTTTCCGGAATCGATGTCATTAAATTGTTGCTCAGGATAATTGTCGAAATCGGAGAACCGGTTGCAAACAGTTCTGTAGGGAACTTCTGGATTTCGTTATATGACAAGGTTACCGTTGAGGCATTAATACCTTTGTAATCATCCATCGAACAACTGATGTTACGTCCCTCCGAACCTATTTTATTATACGAGAAATCTACAGATCCCATCACATATACCGACTTGGCATTGAATATATTCGGAATATATTTCAGCTTATTATGAGAAAATCCTAAGCCTTCCACTTGATCGGTAAATGCACAGAAATCTTCCGGAATCTCTTCAATCTGATTGTAGTCTAACTTAAGGTCAGTCAGTTTAACATTGGTACCAAAAGCTTCCAGATGTCTTACCTTATTATGCACACAATCAAGTAAGCCTAGTTTCACCATCTTCTGTAAAGAAGCAGATGCGGGAAACTCTTCCAAATTATTATAACCCATATAAAAAATCTGAATTTTAGGTCCTGTATCCTCATCGTCAGCGAGTCGTGTCCAATCAGCTTTTAATTGGGCAGCACTAATGCCTCTGTTACATGCAATGTTCAATGACTGTAATTCAGGAAGATCATACAAGAAGTCCGGAAGCTGCGTCATATTCGGACAGTTATACAACTCTACATCCGTGAGATCTTTCAAATTACTCCAACTCAATTCTTCATTTTCATACTGTTTGGCATAATCCGAGTTGGCATCTTCCCAATCGACAGCAATATTATCATAGGTAAAAGGAGAATTAGCAAAATAGATAATCTGCAACTTGGTCAACCGTTGAATAGCCTTCGAAATAAACGTTATTCGATTGGTAAGATTACCGATTTGTGTATCTTTCAATGAAATACGGCTATCCTTCTTGATCGGTTTCATTTCAGGATTTCTATTAATGGCATCTTGTAGTAGGTCTGACAAATTCAAGCGTTGGTCATAGTCAAGGAACATTTTCTTATAGTGCATACGAATTCTATGCTTTCTTTCCTCGCTCATGTCCGGAGTCAGTTCTTCATCTCCAAATAATCTGCCGCTCACCGTTTCGCTATGTGTACCGAACGAAAGCACTTTTAATTCAGTTAATTGTCCGATAGCATCGGGTACTCTGCCTTTGGCACCGAAACCGGCAAGCGAGAGTCCGGTGACACGCCCATTATTATCCAAATCAACACCGGGTTGGTCACCCCACATATCAAGTTCTTTGTTGAAGTTCCAGTTTAAACTGTGAATAGTATTGTTTATCGTCCCACTATAATATCTCCAATTCTTTCCGTCCAAAGCTTCCCAAATGGCTTTCAGCGCTTTATAGTCTTTAATGTACTCCGCCGTTTCCTTCAATTGGATAGGGACGTTGGCATCTTTTGTCAATTTGTTGTCTATCACAGTAAAAGATTCTCCTCTTACAGATTGCGTTTCCAATTCCGATCTTTTGATACCGCTTTGTGAGTAGGTGGTATATGCTACTACCTGATAGGTACCGGCAGGAAGCCATACGGCAGAGTCGCATGTTGCTACACCTATATCCATATACTTATCATTGGCATTATCGGGATTTTGGTGTTCTTTAGAATCTTCTTTATAGGTGACTTTCATCCCCTTCAATTCTGTGGTGACACGATTAAAGGAATTCATCACCGTAACATCGACATAGCGAATATTGCTGAATAAGTATTCGCCGGCTGCACGTGTACTAATTCCTTCTTTCGACAATTTAAAGGTAACGGTTCCATGCGGAACTGCATCTACAGTCAATGCTTTTTCCAGCAATCCTCCACTTACAACTGTCAGTTCATTGTCATCGCCGGCAGGTCCTGCCAACAGTACCTCATCAAGACCGTCATACAAATAATAGCCGACAATCTTATAAGTACCGGCCAGTAATTGCAATTTGTCACTACGCAGACCATATTCCGCATTGTTCGCATTGTATGCGTTCAGAAGCAGAGTTTGTGAAACGGTGGTACCGTTATGCGTCATCACCACCTTTATCTTCTGTGCACTAGACATTGATTCAAGTTTGCCCACAGCACGAGTGGTTGTTCCTTTCTCAAAAGAGGTACTCTTATAGAGTTTAAACTGCACATAACCGTATTGGCTTTGCAGCTCCTCGTCATCATCGGAACATCCTGTCACTACCAACATTGTCAGCAGGCCGACAATAAAAGGCAGGAAGAATATTGAGTATATTTTATGTAGATTCATTTATAATCTATTATTCGTTATAATTATTCACAAGTAAAATATGCATTATATATTGATAACCAGCATATGCTTGCTACCGTCTTCTCCGGTAATTATTAAAAATACAGTTTTAGTTAAACTGCTTCCATTGCCCAACCATACATTCAAATTTTGCTTTCCGGTACTCCAATCTTCAGATATTTCAATATCTGAAGATGCATCAACTATCTTTTCGTCAACATCATAACATTTGAAATCAACTATACTGGATGTATTAAGTGTCACAAATATAGACTCCCCAATCGGCGGATTTTTTATATCAGAAATATCAGTTACCTCATATTGGGTAATGAAATAATTAGCACCTCCCATACTACCATCATAAGCTGTACAACTCACAGGAGCTAATTGGCTGGTAGTTACAGTAAAGGGCACATCTCCTCCACCGCCACTTCCGGCATTGCTGATTCTGACAATCAACATCAGTTTATTTCCCGATTCATCAGAGACTATTAAAAATACATCTTTACCGTTTGCAGCCTCTGTATAGATTGTTATGTCAGTTTCGCTTATTGGTTCAGTAACGCCATTGGCCTCTTGTTCATCTTCAAAGTAATAGCAAACTGAATTGCTCCAATTAAAAGGCATTTTTGCCACAGTAGCGACTGATGCAGGCTGTTTTATCTCAAAAATTCCTGTCACGCCATACTCTGACTTAAAGTAATCTGCATCGCCACCTGTATAAGACGTACAATCAATAGGATTATATGTTTGACCGTCTACCGCAGTAATGGCTAGTTCATCGCCACCGCCTTTCGTTTCTTTCTGAGTAAACTGAAGAACAAGATTAGACTGCTCATATTTATAAACCAAATCTTCACCGTCAATGATGGTCGCTTCCAAATTATCTTTGATATCTTCATATTGAGCACGTGAGAAGACAAGAACATATCCAACTCTTTCAGCCGGTTCGTACGAAGCAGGAGTATATTCGTCTACAATAAGTGTCGCTTTACCACCTTCACGTTCGCAACGCATCCATTCATTATAGCTGGCATCCATGATATACAAATCATTATTGTTGCTTCCTTTTTCAACGAATACTACCTCATAATCATCGTTCAATGTTTTAACAGTAAAAGGCACACGATTCTTAAGAGTCGTAGTACTGCCTCCGGTACCTGCCACTCCACCTGCGCTCTGAGTAAAAGTCTTTCCGTCCAAAGATACAGCCCAATCATACTTATTAGATGACGGAAGTGTCATTTCCAGTACACCCGGAGTCATACCATCATAAGAAACGTTGAAAGAATAGAATGCTTTTCCTTCTTCATCCGAGAACGTTATCACATTTTTATCTGAAGCCGGAACCGGATATTTTTCACGGTTATCATCTTCTATTATTTTCAAGCCACCACTTACTTTCTGATTAACCGGACCAACAAGAGAACCACCTTCGAGTTCCACCCATCCCGGCAGATTGGTAGCAGCAAAGCGGAAGTTTGCTTGCACACTAAATTTAGAAAAGTGTTGGTATCCTACTTTCAGTTCGTTAATCTCTACTCCTTCTTCATCGAATATTTTCAATTCATATCCTGCTGCCGAGCGCGTAACCTCACCGATCACAATAGTCTGACCACCCATTGTTAACTCCAACTTAGCCACACTTGCGTTATCGTTATTTTGGTTTTCATTAGTAGCCATGATTGTTACGGTTTGCGTTCCAGCAGTTCCGGATACTACAAACTCTTCCGTATCGTTGTTCTGAAACTTACACCAGATTGTTGATGATGCCAAACTCCAGTTAGTATTAGCCGTGAAAGTGAACTCTTTTTTCTCGCCTGCATTACAGACAATATTTTGTTTTTCCGGAAATATCGGAGTCACCGTATCATCATCATCGTCCGAACATGCCGTCAGGCAGAAAGTCATAAGTAAGCCAATGAAGAAGCAGCTCTTGCACAACATCTTCATGCAAGAATCTCCTAGTGGTTTTAAACTAAACTTTTTCATATCCATTTATATTTCTTGTTTTTTTAATATCCTTGTTCTTTTAATTTCTCCGCTTCTGCTTCGCTTATCCATTCGATCACATTGACAAACGTGCCAACCGTACCGTATGATGATCCATCTCTATTGTTCACGCTTAGCGTGACATACTGTAGGACGAAATTTTCGTTAGTACTGAAGTAAGAAGTATAAGCGGTAGGTTGATTCATCAGCAACTTGCCATCACCGTAAATAGTTCCGAAAGCCGTTGCTGTAGATGCACAAAGCTGTTCATCCATTTCAACTAGGGGTTCTTGAACATCCTCACGGTTGAAAGTGATTTCCGTATCGTATCCGTCATAGTAAAGACCATGTATGGCAATGGTATTTTCTTTGCCTTCTACGATATCCGAAGTTACCAAACGCAATTCTAAATTGTTCAAATAACTTGCAAAATAAGTCGAACTGACAACACAATAACCTGTAAAGTTTTTAATGTCAAACGGACGGATTTTCTGCATTACAACTTTTGCTTCAGTTCCATAGAGTCCCCATTGTTCCGTTTCAGGAATTACCAGTCGCAATGCAAAACCCAGCGAATCATTAATTTCCAGATTATCATAAATACCTTGTACCTCTAAATTGGTACTCCTTTCTCCCGCCTTAATGGTAACGGTATTCGACAGAATTTTATAATGCTTACCTTCCACGGCATTACTTTCGCGATCAATTACTTCGACAGCGAAGGTCCGGTCATGATCGGCAGCCACAGTAGCAGAGATCGGAACATTGAATATCTCATTCGTTTCTTGCACGGCATACGTATAAAGCGTGTCAGAAAACATAAGATAACTGGGTCCGTTGTATGCCACCTTGTCCTGATCGCATCCGGAAAGAGCCATCAGAGCAGCAACGGCTGCTATACATCCTAATAATAATTTCTTCATTATCATATGCTTTTAATCTATTTGTTACTTTCATTCGGTTGAACCTGCGAACCGGGAGCATCCAGTTCATGCTGCGGTATCGGCCATACAAATAATGGATCATCTGCTTCCACTTTCAAGCTGCTACCGTTAGCCAGTGACTGGTCTTGCGGCTTCCGTTCGAATCCTTTATGCCAACGTTTTAAATCATGGAGACGAAAACCTTCCATATAAAGTTCTTTCACACGCTCTGCTTCGATAACTTCCATTGCATTGGAAGCAGACAAAGCAGTAGAACCACCGTAAGTTGAATAACGTGCTGTACGGAGAGTCGTAATATCTTTTCCTGCACGACCATAGTCAGGTTGCGCTTGCTGCACATAAGCTTCAGCACGTATCAGATATTGTTCGGACAGACGAAGCACTTTAGGCATAGATACGTGAAGGATCTGGGCATTTGTAAATTCTTCATTGCCCAAATACTTAATCAACAAAGGCCAGGAAAGACCGTGGCTATAGCCGGTAGTGTATGTTTGAAAGAAACTTGACACACGTAAGTCGTTACTATCATACGAATTGATAGCCCAAGTTGCCGGTACATAATCCGGACGGTAGCTACTGTAATCATAGTTAAAAAAGATCTGCCCCAAACTACCACCATAAGAATTTACAGTAAAACCAACTTTCCAGATAGCTTCGGTAGAGAGGTCGCTAGTCCACATATATTTATAATAGCTGACGTTTTCGGACACATAATTTGTACAACTGGACAATAGGTAATAATTACTGTCTATTACTTTACTGGAATACTTAATAGCTTCATCCCATTTTCTCATATAAAGAGCTACACGTGCACGCAGTGCGTATACAGTATATTCATTAAAGAATGCAGCAGTGTTGTACAAAGCATCTTTGCCGGTAGGCTGGAAGTCTTTATCCAATGCCAGTAACTCAGCAGCAAGATCAAGATCGTCTAAGATAAACTGATAAGAATCTTTCAGCGAAGCACGCTTCATTTCTTCGTTTCCCTTATAATGTCTAGTCAAAATAACACCCAATTGATTGGCAGCATCTTCATCGCTTTCATAAGCCTTGCAGAAAAGTTTAACCAGTTCCGAATAGGCAATCGCACGGGCAAAATAGGCTTCACCGCAACACTGGTCAATCAGATCCAAATCATCATCATTAGTTGTGTTCTTTCTTACATTATCCACACGGTCGAGCAGAAAGTTACAGCGATTGATCACATTGTACAATGCAGCATAAACACCTTCAATATTGGTATTGGTTGCCAATATGTCTTTCCAACGCCAGATTTCTCCGTAAATATTCGTATTACCATTTACTCCATACACTAAGTCTGTCTGCAAATCGGGCAGCAATGTAAGACTCCCGGAATAAAGAGAACTACTTTTAAAAGCATCATAGATACCTATGACTGCTAGATTTACGTCATCTACCGTTTGGATTGCCTCATCGAAAGGTATAGAATCTTCAGGCATCTTATCCAAACATGAAGTAGTGGATAACACCACGGCAGCCAACAAGATATATAATTTAAATTTCTTAATCATCTTTCTTTTATATACTATTAGAATGTAACTTCAATACCCAAAGTGAATTGGCGCGAAGCCGGATACTGTGCTCTATAAATATTGCTTGCAACTTCGGGGTCTAGTCCGGTGAAGCCGGTCCAAGTCAGTAAATTCTGTCCTTGCAAATAGACACGTGCAGCTGAGAAGAAATTAGTTTTCTTCAACCACGGCTGCGGAAGTGCATATGCCAATGTCAGATTCTTCAAACGAAGGAAGGAAGTGTTTTCAAGAAAGCGATCGTCCAATCTCGCCACCACGTCGTAGCGGGGAATATCAGTAATATCACCGGGCTTTTTCCAACGATCATACAATAATCGTTTTGACTGATTATAGGCACTATAGATTCCGTTACTCTCTTCAAAGAAGCGGTCATTATTCATCACGTAGCGTTTCGCCATCCAACTAAATTGAGCTGACAACGAAAGACCTTTCCACATAAGAGTAGTTCCAAAACCACCCGCCCATGGAGAGTCGAATGTCTTACCGGTCATTACTTTATCTTCTTCACGGAATTCAGTAGTCAGTTCTCCGTCAGCAGTATACCACAATGCATCGCCATTGGCTGGATTCACACCGGCATAACGATTCATGAAGTATTCGTGTACAGAATGTCCCACTACGTATTTCAATCCGGTAGTAGAGTTAACATATTCTTCTACACCGTTGTAGAGTTCCAACAACTTATTCTTATTATAAGAGAAATTTGCACTAAGATTCCAAGTAAAATCTCTCGTACGGATGACGTCACCATCCACTGCCACTTCAACACCCCGGTTCATCATCGCACCGATATTATCCCAATGACCGGATTCACCGGATATGGCATAAGACTGAGGAACAAACATCAACATATTAGTGGTCTTCTTATGATAAAAATCGAAGTTTACATTCACTCGATTAAAGAGTCCGACACTCAAACCGATGTTGTTAGCCCAAGTCTGCTCCCAGCCTAGCTCTTCGTTTCCACTCTGCAAAGGAAACAGACCAGCTTGATCAAGGTAGTTAGCATTTCCAGAAACAAGCGCCAGATGATCGTAGTCAGGAATAGTGGAGTTACCGGATGTACCTGTGCTCAACTTAATCTGAGCACCAGTCAGCCATTCCACATCTTTCAAGAAAGCTTCGTTTTTTATGTTCCACATAAAGCCCAATGACCAGAAAGCCCCCCAGCGATGATCTTTACCAAAACGGGAAGAGGCATCTGTACGTGCAGCAACTTCCGCATAATACAAATCTTTGTAATTGTACTCGGTACGGAAGAAAAACGACATAAAAGAATGGGCTGTATTAGCATCTTGCCATGAAGAAGCCCGTGTACCGGCGGTTACATTTGTCAATCGGTCAATGGTCTGTCCTCTCGTTACTACTTGAAAACCGGTCGAACGATAGTCTATCCCTTCTTGTCCCAACATAAAGTTAAATGAATGATCCTCATTCAATGCCCATCGGTAATTTGCAGTAAGAGTTTCAGTCAAGTTTAGAATATCCGACGAACTGCGTCCGGCCCTTCCTGAATTATTATTAATAATGTAGCTCGGATAAGACTTCATAAAAGATGTAGAGTGAGCATAATCAGCACCGAATTGTGCCCGGACAGTCAAGTTCTTAACAGGAGTAATATCTGCAAAAACAGTTGACAACAACTTATATTTTTTATGTTCTACAGGGTTATTTGCCATCCACTCAATAGGGTTCTGTCCTGTCCCTTTCCAAGTTCCGTCATTTTCAGAAGCTAAAGAGCCATCAGCATTATAAGGATTCCAGTAAGGCAACATAAAGCGTGAACCGGAAATAGGAGTATAAAGTGCCATATCTCCTTCTTCAGCCTGCGCTATTTCCTCATAAGCCATCATCGTATTGGTACCTATTTTTAACCAGTTGCTGGCTTTTACCTCCGCATTGGCACGCATGTTATAACGACGGAAAGTTGAACTTTGGGCAATACCGTCCTGATCGTAAAATCCTCCTGAGACATAGTAGTTCAAACGATCGGTAGCACGGTTAACAGACAGTTCATAGCTCTGCAACGGTGCACGGTCGTTAAACACTTCATCCAGCCAATTAATATTAGTGCGGGAAAGCAGATTGTAATCTTTACCGGTATCCTGACCTATTTCCTTTTCAAATTGGATACGCTCCGGTGTATTCATCATCATCCAGTTATCATTCGACGCCAATTGTGAGAACCCCCACTGTCCGCGCAATGTCACTTTTGCTTTATCCATTGCCAATCCGCGTTTAGAAGTGATAACAACCACACCATTCGCTGCACGTGCACCATAAATAGAAGTGGAAGAAGCGTCCTTCAACACAGAGATAGACTCTATATCTCCCGGACTGATCGTATTAAAGTCAGCACTGGAAATAGGCACACCATCCAAAATAAACAACGGTGCCGTACCCGAATTAATTGAATTCGTACCTCGAATCTGGAAAACAGCCGCCTTACTAGGTTCTCCCGAGTTAGAGATTACAGATAATCCCGGTGTCTGTCCCTGCAGTGACTGATCAAAACCTGCAGCAGGCACATTTTCCATTTTTTCCGCTTTAACAGTGGATACGGCACCAGCAATCGTCCCTTTTTTACGAGTTCCATACGCTACTACCACTACCTCATCTATTAAAGCAGCATCTGAAACCAGACGAACATTCAGTGTTCCGGTTTTGGCACTAACCGCATGTGCCTGTGATTGCATACCGATATAAGAGAACAGCAAAGTAGCACTTGCCGTACCCTTAATCTCAAGAGTGTAATTACCATCAATGTCGGTAATTACACCATTTGTAGTACCCTTCTCTAAAATAGACACACCAACCATCGGCTCATTATCTTCTGCCGAAACAACATGTCCTTTTACCTTATATCCACTCTGTGCAAAAAGCATAAGAGGAATATTCAGTAGAGCAAAGAGTACAAACAAGAGAATTGATTTTCTCATCTTTGATACTTGAATTTAAATTAATGAATTGATTTATTTTTTACAGATTTATCTACAAAACGAAAACTTAGCATATTACGCTTCACGCATGAAACAGCAATATACTTCTCCCCTTGGAGCGACTTTGAAAAGTATACTTTTATCATCGTTCCAGGACAGACTATCAAATAGTCTATACAATATATAGAATAGGGAAATTAGCTTGGCTGGTTTTTAATATTACGCCATATGTCTAAATAAATGTCTTGTGTCGCTGCAATACTAATAAAGTGTATGTCCATCTCTCTAAAATTATAGATATTAATAAGTGCTTATCGTTTGTTTAGGTGTAAATTGCCTATAAAATTCTTTAATTTGGCTACAAATATAATTATAATAGTTAAATAGAAAAAACAAAAAGTCTCATTTTTTATACCAAATTTCCTCAAATGTCTTTTTATTGCATAATTAACAAAATATTAATAAACAAATAGATATATCCCATATAAACCGTCAAAAATAAGACCATCTTACTTTCCATTTGACATTCTTATTAGTTGCTTATGCAATAGTCATTAAAACGACATAAGACACCTCATTTTGAGGATTCAGAGTCAAAAGGGCAAAAATCCAAAACTATTTCCTATTTTTGTACCCACTTATATAATATCACACTTTCTCCGTTGTTTCAAGCAACTTTTTCACTTTTTTATTCGCAGTAACAAGAATATCATCACAAATCAATCCCTTGCTATGCAAATTTCTTATCAATGCGATAGCCATAGCTATATCTAATTTTTTTCTCATTGAATCTCCTATCGGTTCATCTCTTCTCATGTATAATAACACCTCTCTTTTAATTTGCACCCAAAGTTATATACTTCAGGTGCAAATATTTAATAGGGAGAAAAGCGAGCCTAAAAATATCAGGCTCATTCATTTTCTTTGGCATGTCAATGTTTATCTCCAGTTAACAACATTGGTGGTTATGGTTAGTAACCCACTCTGGACTTGCACCATCTTTCTTAGACCCATACGGGGAGTATCATTATCAAAAGCAGTCGCAACCCCGAAACCACCACGGTTCCTGTTTTGCATGGATAGTATCGCTCATAGTATGTCACATCAGGCTTTAAAAGCCCCTACTAGTCATGGCGTATCTGCGCTGCGGCGCAATGCGAAACTGCTCTACACGTCCAATGTAGTTATCATATTAAATTGTAATAGGCTTTGTCAGCCTGATATGCACACCGGATTCACGCATAAGATATGCATATCAGACCAACAAATATAGTAACTATAAATTCATGCTATTTTAACAATCAGTGATCCTTACTTTCTATCAATGCCTGTAGATACCACTCCACTCTTAATTTATTGTCATCTGACAAATTACGATAACATCGTACTAAATTCAATTCCTTTATATCCGTAACAAATAACTTGTCCTTATCCATAAGAAATACCTCATAAGGTTTCACACCCATTCCCCCGGTGATCGTGTCGATGTTGCCGGACAACTTCACGACCAACTTCACCGCCAGGAAGATTTACGTCACTTTCGACGAATTCGTGCAGCTCAAGGACCAGCAAAAAGAGTTTTTCACGTCGCCCCAGATGAAGAAGAAACCCCAGCTTTCGATCCGGGGCCGGGGCATCCTGATCCAGATCAAGGATACGCTCAAGGAGAACACGACCTACGC
>ENA-UEPJ01002613-UEPJ01002613.1-human-gut-metagenome-genome-assembly--contig:-NODE-2613-length-18009-cov-5.349877_pt1 | contig 18009 bp, 20 predicted proteins | sample MGYA00242890_ERZ507896 | MGnify/ENA primary metagenome ERZ507896 (study PRJEB26167, sample SAMN06115508) | human gut metagenome | host: Homo sapiens | place: China:Qinghai | collected 2015-08-20... | reverse complement strand
TACCGAAGTTATTTTCTTCCACTTTCTTCTGGGCACGTTCGATGGATTTGGAAATCATGCTGTGTTCGATCATTTCCTCTTAAAACCTTAGCAACTTCTGAAGCAAGACGACCTAATGTCTGTCCTTCTGCATCAACTACATACCATTTTCTTTCAATTTTTTCTGGACTAGCCATAAAAGTTTTCATTGATTTTCCTCCTAGAAATAATGTTATGAAATGCTTCCACCATGTGAATGTCCAGGACACATCGCTTCTTCATTAAATAAATTGTTTATAGTTTAAATGTCTCACCGGGGCTTTTGGTTCGACATTAATTCACTATCACAGACTTATGTATTATATTACACGAATCCTTGCGTGTCAAGAAAATATTTCTATATTCCGTTTATTTATATGACAAAGTCCTTTCGCCTTGCCTTGCATTCATTTTTGCCTTAGAGAAAAACTTATCCGTTCAGGCTGCAAATGAACTATTATACGAAATGGGTGAAAATACGCTCTCATAATGTCATATGACATTTTTCTCATACTCAATCCCCATCATCGTCAGTCCATGCGCCGGAGCCGTTGGTCCGGCAGCTGTGCGGTCTTTCTTCCCAAGGATCTGTGGTATCTCATCCGGCGCCATCTCGCCGCCGCCGACACGTATCAGCGTTCCTGCGATAATACGCACCATATTATATAAAAATCCGTTTCCGGTCACTCGGATGGTAATAATGTCATTCCCGTCTTTCTCCACCTCACAGGAATAAATCGTGCGCGTCGTTGTTTTGACCTGTGCCCCAACTGCACAAAAGCTCTTGAAATCATGCTCTCCCACAAGATACGATGCCGCCTGCTTCATTTTGTCCACATCCAGTTTGTGATGATAAAAATAAGTGTCCAGTCTGCGGTTCGGCATACGGAAAGTACGGTTTAAAATGCGGTACTCGTATGTTTTCCGGCTGACCTGATATCTCGGATGCCAGTCGGACGGAACTTCGCACGAATCCTGCACGACAATATCCTCCGGCAGCCTCTGATTTAATGCAAATGAAATTTTATCTGCCGGCATTCTTGTCTCCGTATCGAAAATAGCTACATTTCCCATGGAATGCACCCCGGAGTCCGTCCGGCTTGCACCGGTCACTGTGATTTCTTCCCCCAGCAGCTTTGACAGGTTTTCATTTAGTACCTGCTCAATGGTGCTTCCGTTCGGCTGTATCTGCCACCCGCAGTAATTCGTTCCATCATAGGCTACGATCAGTTTTACTCGCTTCATCCAATTTCCCTTTTCTTCATCTACACCTCTTCAGATAATTTTCGTATATCCAGTCACTTTACATTGGCCAAGGCAAAAATGTACGGCACAATAAGATCACGATAAAATACGCAAAGATGATTGCATAAGCCTTATGATCCACCGCCACATATTTCAACGGTTTCATCTTGGTACGTCCCTCACCGCCATTGTAGCAGCGTGCTTCCATTGCCATCGCAAGATCGTCTGCACGGCGGAATGCAGAGACAAAAAGCGGTACAAGAAGCGGTACCATGTTTTTTACTTTATGGATCAGATTTCCGCTCTCAAAATCTGCCCCACGCGCCATCTGTGCTTTCATGATTTTGTCCGTCTCCTCGATCAGGATCGGGATAAAACGCAGTGCAATAGACATCATCATAGCGATAGCATGCACCGGAATACTGATTTTGCTCAGTGGCATGAGTGACTTTTCCAGACCATCTGTCAACTGATTTGGTGTTGTCGTTAAAGTCATGATCGAAGTTCCCAGAATCAGGTATGTCAGTCGGATTGCCATCAACACTGCATTCTGCGCACCTTCTGCTGTGATCTTAAAAATCCACAACTGCACGATCGGTTCACCCGGTGTCAGGAACAGGTTGAATAATGCTGTGATAAGCATTAACACCATGATCGCCTTCAATCCTTTTACCATGAACTTAAACGGCACCTTTGATGTTTTGATCACTGCAAACAGAAATGCCGTAGCTGCAAGCAGCGCAGCAATTCCCTTAAAGCAGAACAGCGATATAATATAAATTAATGTTGCAAATAATTTTACTCTCGGGTCCAGTTTATGAATGACAGAATCTGCCGGATAATACTGGCCTAACGTAATATCTCTTAACATAAGTTCTCCTCTTCCAGATTGGAACCCCTGTGATTCGGTTCCCTTCCAAGTAAAACTTCCAGTAAGCTCTCCCTTGCCTCCGCAACGGTTGTAGCCTCCGTGTTTACATTCAGTCCTTTTTCTTTCAGTTCATGCATCAGATAGGTTACCTGCGGTGCTGCAAGCCCGATCTGTTCCAGTTCTTTGTAATGTTTGAACACTTCACACGGAGTATTGTCAAACATCACCTGTCCATGGTTCATCACAATGATACGTTCCACGTATTTTGCAACATCCTCCATGCTGTGGGAAACAAGGATGACCGTAATTCCTTTTTCCTTATGCATTCTTGCGATGAGATCTAGGATTTCATCTCTTCCTGCCGGATCTAAACCGGCGGTCGGCTCATCTAAGATCAGCACTTCCGGTTTCATTGCAAGTACACCCGCGATCGCAACTCTTCTTTTCTGCCCGCCGGAAAGGTCAAACGGCGACTGATAGTAAAGTTCCTCCGGCAGTCCTACGCTCCTCAATGCCTCAAATGCACGCAATCCTGCTTCTTCCTTGGACAATCCCTGATTTTTCGGTCCAAAACACACATCATCAAAAATGGTCGTCTCAAATAACTGATGCTCCGGGTACTGAAATACAAGTCCAACACGGTTTCGAAGTTCTCTCAGGTCAAAATCCTCGTCATAAATATCCTGACCATTAAAATAAATCGTCCCGGAAGTTGCCTTCACCAGACCGTTCAAATGCTGGATCAAAGTTGATTTTCCGGAACCGGTATGTCCGATCACACCGATAAACTGTCCGTCCTTGATCTCTAAGTTTACATCCTTAAGCGCCTGAATCTGGTAAGCAGTTCCCTCGCTGTATACATAATTTATCTTATCTAAAATGAGTGACATGGCACCCTCCATTATTTCTTTTCCGCTCAGGAAATCTTTCCCTACGGTATTCCACACTGTCTGCTTACGTCTATCCCGCGATTTTCATAATCGCGTCCACAAGTTCTTCTCTGGTCAAAACTCCCAATGGAATGTCAAGTCCTGACTGACGCAGCAGATCTGCTAACAATGTGATCTGTGGAACATCCAGCCTGTGCTCTTTTAATGTTCCCACCTGTGAAAAGATTTCACGCGGTGTTCCCTGCATGACAACATGTCCTTTATCCATGACATAAACATAATCTGCATCCACTACTTCTTCCATATAATGTGTGATGAGCAGAATTGTCACGCCTTTTTTCCGGTTCAGCTCATGCGCTGCATGTAATACTTCTTTTCGTCCATTCGGATCGAGCATGGCAGTCGGTTCATCTAACACGATGCATTTGGGTTCCATTGCCATAACACCCGCGATCGCCACACGCTGTTTCTGTCCACCGGAGAGTTTGTTCGGGGAATGGTGTCTGTACTGTAACATTCCAACTGATTTTAAACTTTCTTCCACTCTCTGCCAGATCTCATCCGTCGGAACTCCGATATTTTCCGGGCCGAATCCGACATCTTCTTCTACCACGCTGGCAATGATCTGATTATCCGGGTTCTGGAATACCATTCCGGCTGTTTTCCGCACTGGAAGGATATTTTCTTCCTGCGTCACATCTTTTCCGTCTACCCAGAGACTTCCCTCCGTCGGAGCAAGTAATGCATTGATATGTTTTGCCAACGTAGACTTTCCAGAACCGTTATGACCTAAAATAGCAATAAACTGCCCCGGCTGCACATCAAGGTCGATATGATCTAATGCTGTCTGGATGGATTCCACATTGCCTTCTTCGTCCCGGCGGATATATTCATGAACGAGCTGTTTTGCTTTGATGATTCCCATCCGTCTAATCCTCCCACTTTAATCGATGAAGCTGTCCCTCTAACTTCATATGGTCAAAATGATTCTGTCTGAGAGCTTCATACAAAACAATCGCAACAGAATTGGAAAGGTTCAGCGATCTTGTCTCCCCGATCATTGGAATCCGTACACAGGTATCCGGGTTCGCTTTTAAAATTTCTTCCGGGATTCCGGCACTTTCTTTTCCAAACATGATGAAGCAGTCCGGTTCATAGGACACGTCCGAATACACATGTCTTCCCTTTGTGGTTGCCATATAAATCTTCGCATTTGGATTTTTTTCACAGAAATCATCCCAGTTTACATAAGTTGTAACATCCAGATCTTTCCAGTAATCCATGCCTGCCCTTTTTAACGCTTTTTCATCCAGTCGGAAACCAAGCGGTTCGATCAGATGAAGTTTTGTTCCTGTCGCAACACAGGTTCTTCCGATATTTCCTGTATTTGCCGGTATTTCCGGTTCATATAATACAATATTTAACTCTGCCACTAATTTTTCTCCTCACGCAGTTCTTGAATGAAAATCTCCATGCGATCCAATGCCTTCTTTAAATCTTCCAGAGAATATGCATAAGAAATACGAAGATATCCCTCGCCACAGTCACCAAATGCGGTTCCCGGTACAACTGCCACTTTCTGCGAATTCAACAGTTTTGTTGCAAATTCTTCCGATGTCATGCCAAATTCCTTAATACATGGAAAAACATAGAACGCCCCAAACGGTTCAAAACAGGATAATCCCATTTCCTGAAAACGGTGCATCAGATAACGGCGTCTTCCATTATATTCTTCACGCATCTTCGCAACATCCTCATCTCCGTTCCGAAGTGCTTCAACTGCCGCATACTGGCTCGTCGTCGGTGCACACATGATCGCAAACTGATGGATCTTTAACATCTGCTTAATAATCACTTCCGGTCCACATGCATAACCTAATCTCCATCCGGTCATCGCATAGGATTTGGAAAATCCATTGATCAAAATGGTACGCTCTCTCATTCCCGGAAGCGATGCTATGGTAACATGATTATCACCTGTATAAGTCAGCTCTGAATAGATTTCATCGCTCAGCACAAACAGGTCATATTTTTTTACGATCTCTGCCACTTTTTCCAGATCTTCCTTCTCCATGATCGCTCCGGTTGGATTGTTTGGAAATGGAAGCACTAATAATTTTGTCTTTGGTGTGATAGCCGCCTCTAATTCTTCCGGTGTCAGGCGGAACTGATTTTCCGCCTTTAATTCAATGATCACCGGTGTTCCATTTGCAAGCACACAGCATGGGAGATAGGACACATAACTCGGCTGCGGGATCAGAACCTCATCTCCCGGATCAAGCATGGCACGCATTGCGATATCAATTGCTTCACTGCCTCCTACGGTCACCATGATCTCATTGTTGTAGTCATAGGATACACCAAAACGTCTTTTCAGATATTTATCAATTTCAATTTTTAATTCTTTCAGTCCTGCATTGGAAGTATAGAAAGTCCTTCCCTTTTCCAGCGAATAGATACCCTCGTCACGGATATGCCATGGTGTGTCAAAATCAGGCTCACCGACACCAAGCGAGATAGCATCTTTCATCTCATGGACAATGTCAAAAAACTTACGGATACCGGATGGCTGGATCGTTGTGATTGTTTTGCTTAACGGATTCCTCATATTACATCTCTATCCTTTCGTCTTTTGCCTGTTCTGCCATAACGGTTCCATGATCTTTATATTTCTTTAAAATAAAGTTTGTCTTAGTGCTTAAAACAGAATCCAATGGGGATAACTTATCAGAAACAAACTGTGAAACTTCACGAAGTGTTTTTCCTTCGATCGTTACCATGAAATCAAATCCTCCGGAAATCAGATATACAGAATTCACTTCCGGATAGTTGTAGATACGCTCAGCCACTTTGTCAAATCCCATACCGCGCTGAGGAGTAACACGAACCTCGATCAATGCTGTTACTTTTTCAATTCCGGCTTTGTCCCAGTCAATTAATGTATGATAACCGCAGATGATGTGTTCCTCTTCCATCTTTTGAAGCTCATTGACAACAGATGCCTCATCCACACCTAAAATAATTGCAAGTTCTTTTAAATCAATTCTACTGTTTTTCTCTATAAAAGTTAAAATTTTTTCACGCATAACCACAAATTCCTTTCTTTCCTTCCACATACATTACTTCATAGGATCGGATAATTTTTTACGTTTGTAATAATTATCTTCCGATCACTTTATATAACTCATCCGTCTTTGGTGGCTCTAAAAATCTTCGTTCATCCTCATTCAGCAGAACACGGTCATTTCCCGCGGTAGCTTTTCCGATGATTGTCGCTTTGATCCCTGCTTTTTCCAGTTCACGTACCAGATGATTTCCATCCTGTGCCGCCATCAGCATACACCCGCTGGAGATCAAAAGATAAGGATTCACTCCGAAAAATTCACAAACCTCTACTGTTTCCTGACGAATTGGTATCTTCTTTAAGTCGATTTCCAGTCCGACGCCAGATGCTTCTGCCATTTCCCACAGAGCTCCGAAAATTCCGCCCTCTGTCACGTCATGCATTGCACTAACGCCAGACGTCACGGCGACTGCGGCCTCAGACTGTACAGAAATATATGCATCCAACGCTTTTGCATTCTCAATAAAAGGAACTGCAAAATGCGTTTTTAATTCTTCCTCTTTTTCTTTTGCAATAATGGAAGTACCTTCAATTCCAATCCATTTGCTGACTAAAATATCCATGCCCGGTCTTGCACCTGCAGTGGAGATCAGATGTCCTTTTTTCACTTTTCCGACTCCACAGACACTGATGACCGGCTGGTTTACCACTCTTGTAACCTCGGTATGTCCGCCCATGACCTGCACATTTGCTTTTGCGCAGGCTTCCTCCACCTGCTTCATCATCAGGCACAGATCCTGTTCGCAGACAGAAGTTGGCAAAAGTACCGTAAGAAGTACTCCGACTGGTTCCGCCCCTGCACTCGCAAGATCATTCACCGTGATCTGGATTGCAAGCGTTCCGATATCCTTCGCTGTTCCCGTGATCGGATCAGTCGACATCACAAGTGTCTCATCCTCCGCAAGCTGCACTGCTGCACAGTCCTCGCCAACTCCGGCTCCCAAAACCACTTCTGGTCTCATCGTATGAATTTGTTTAAAAACAGAACGTTTCAGCACGTTCTCCGGTACTTTTCCAACTTTCATAATCTTTTATCTACTGTCCTTCTGTTGTTGTATTTCCTGTAATCTGGCTCTCATCCACGGTTCCAAGGATCGCTGCTGCTTCCGCAGAGCTGTCCGCCGGTGCCTCCGCCGGAGCTTCTGATGGTGTCTGTCCTGCTCCGCTATACTGGGCTACCGTTGCATAAATGGTCGCCTCATCGCCGGTTGCCAATGCTGCATTGACCGCTGCCGTTGCATTCGGATCCGCAGATGCAGTTCCTACATTCACGATCTTAGGAGATGATTTGTAAGTGCTCTTATTAATTGCATCTCTGCTCTGCTCCACGCCGTCGACTGTTACGATTTTCCACAGTCTTGCCACATATCCCATATGTTTGCCCTGAGTTGTAGAAATAGAACCGACCGCATCCCCGGTTGCCACAAACTGTGTGCCAGGATCTTCCTCAGAAACGACCTCGCTCTCATATGTTACCTTGCGGTTGGAAGGTCTGGTCTCCTGTCCGTATATGTTAAAATAAATGTCTTTTCCAACCGTATACCCCTCGATATAAATCGGTGCATCCAGATTATTGACAAATTTTAAATCCTTGTAATCTCCTGCAATTGCAGCATCCATAGATGGTTTTACATAGGTTACGATCATGGAATGGTTTGAGCGCTGTGTCACCTCAAGTTCCGCCTTTAACACTGCGTTGTATAACGTTGTTGACACCTGACATACACCGCCGCCATAAGACTGCACGGTCTGTCCATTCTCGTAAGCACCTGCAAGTTCATAACCGCCCGCTGCCGTCAACGGTCCGATCGTCTGTCCAACAGAGAACTCCTCTCCCGGATATAATACGGTTCCATTGATCTTGCCTGCTGCCACACTGATATTAGCACATCTTCCGGCAGATGAAGTACTGTAATTGGTCGTGTAACTGCCAAGCAGATCTTTTACCTTTGCCAGTTCTTCCTTCGTACCTTCCGGCTCCACAACTTCTGCCACAAGGTCAATCGAGGCATCCGTGCCATCCCAATTGTTTTTTAAGTAATCTTCAATCGTCATCAGGGATTTTTCCACATTTACTTCAACGCCGGAACTTCCCTCAATAAACTGAAACTGCCCATTCTCACGGATCAGTCCGTTGTCAACTGCTTCATTGTTCAGTTTTTCTGCTTTTGCAGTCAATACTTCCCTTGCTGCTGTCTCATTTAATCCTAACGGAAGTTCAAATACTTTGCTTCCATGTTCCAGATCTTTTTTATCTTTATATCGTTTGATCAGATTGCCATTTCGTCCAACCGCAAGTGCTTCCTGCACTGCATTGGTATTCTGAAATGTGATGCCAAGCTCCTGTGCACTCACTTCCACACTTTTTCCATTGGCATTCAGTGTCAAAACAGCATCATCCACGCTCTGTGCATATGCACTGATGGCATCCCCAGCTTCTTCCTCTGTCATGCCGCCGACATAGACATTTCCGATATAAACGCCATCTGCAATTTTATGATCCTCTGCTGTCTCTGCCTTTGTGACTGCCCTGTTTCCTGCAAAACCGATACACAATGCAGTCAACGTAAACAACGAAATCCATTTCATCCATTTTTTTGAAATATTATTCATAGCTGATCTCTTTCTCTTTTCTTTACATCGCAGTGCAAGCCCGACAAATCACAGATTTTCGGGCTGACGGGCATTCGCCCTATCATTCAATTAAAATATCATCTTTTTTGTGCAAGCACAACAGATGATATTTTAATCTCATGGCACTGCTCATTGCTTACGCACATTTTACCCTATTGTCCGGCTGATTTTCAAGGTGCATAACCACGAATATGATTGACTGCCCTCCGGAATTTTAGTATATTTTACATGAAAGCGGCAAGCACGGTTGTAATAAGCATTGTAGCAACTACAATAATCACAATTGCAGCCATTAATTTTTGATTTTTTTTCTTACCAAAATTATACATAGAACTACCTCTTTCTATTCTTGAATTTATACAAAAGAAAGGACATACAACATGGCATTTCCATTCTTAGGACTCTTTATTATCTTTCTTTCGGTTGCTGCCTATTATCGCAAGCGTGCGACTGCCCAGCAAAAGAAAGTGACGGAAGATTTCTGGAGCCGTGAAGATCAGGCGAACCAGATCCGCCGCAAGGATATCAGCAATCTTCCCTATATTACCATACCCTTGGAAAAATTTCCAATAGGTATCTCTGATGATGAAGAATTAACGGATTACGAAAACGATCTGAAAAATCTTGCCTCAAGAAAAATTTTAAATCTGAGCCATCAGAGCAATACGGACTTAAAGCTCGCCTATGGTCCTGCGAATCTTCCTGTTTTGTCAGAATATGACCAGAATTATACCACCCTTTTACGGAATCTTGTCGCCTATGCAGACTGCCTGATCAAAAACGGATTTGAAGCAGAAGCCGTTCCGGTTCTGGAATTCGGCATATCCATTGATTCTGACATCCGCGCCAATTATACGCTCCTCGCAGGACTTTACAGGGAACAGGGAAATGCGTCCAAAATCCAGGAGCTGATCAATAAGGCATCCTCACTTGATTCTATGATGAGATCTGCCATCTTAGAGCAGTTACACACCATACAAAACTCGTAATTTTACAGAACCACCGCAATGAGAGTCGTAAAGCTCATTCGGCTGGTTCTTTTTTCATTTTTCCATATTGTGCAATAAGCTGATCGGTAAGCCTTGAGATTTCACTGCGCGTTGCATCCTCATAAATTTCCGGCATTGGAATTCCGTGAAATTCCACAAACTGTTTCAGATATTTGATCTGTTGTGGTGTCGCCGGGGACTGTTTTTTCACTTTATATTGCAACGGATATGGTCGAAACGCCTCCGTTGCTCCTGCCTCATACATTTTTTGCATTTGTTCAAAAATCTGCTGCGTTTCCATCACATCATTCAGTGCACGGTGTGCATGAACACGCTCGATCCCAAAATAGCTGCACAGACTTGCAAGATCTTTTTTCTGTTCCTGTGGCAGAAATTTTCTTGCCAGTTTTAATGTATCTACTGCATTCCGCTCAAAAGTACGCTTGTGATTCACCGCCCACTGCTTCAAAAAACTGTAGTCAAAAATCACATTCTGTCCCACCAGAATATCCTCTCCGATGAAATCAAAAAATGCGGCAAGCGTTGCATCCGTCTCTTTTCCCTGCGCAGCCATCTCATTTGTAATGCCTGTCAATGAAATTACTTTTTCCGATAACTCCCGCTTTGGATTGATGATCTCCGAAAAAGTAGCCGTCACGACATTTCCACGTACCCTTGCAGCCCCAGTCTCCAGAATACGGTCTGTCTTTGCATTCAGCCCTGTCATTTCCAGGTCGATCACCACGTAATCAGTTAACATAACTTCGCCTTTCCCGCACTTTTTGCCTCCTCAGCCATGCTGACTGCCGTCACCTCTGTCACATGCGCCTGATGATCCAACGGATCACGGTTTTCATAGTCAAACAGCATATAAACCGGCTGTTTCAGGCGTGCCGGGATTTCATTCAGTGCTTTCTTGCTCTTTTCTGGGAAACGGTAATGGAATGGTTCCACATGGGATTTCACGCCGTTTTTGCAGTAATATCTTGTCTGCTCCTTAAACTCTGCCGGTGATGGTGCCCAGGACGGTCTGCTCTTGCAGTTTTCGCGGTAATAAAGATCAAATGTAAGACTCTCTTCGAGCATTAGCAATACCGTATCCTCACTCTTTCTCTCCCGCATAAACTCCAACAGTATCTCTGCTCTGCGGATTCTGGAATGGCTCATCCCGAAATATCCTTTTTCCTCATAAAAAACACCAAGCTCCTGAAACATTGCAAAGGCACTGTCAAACAATGGTTCCATCACTTTCATCGTAATTTCAAACTGTCCGCTGTTGTAATAGACCTCCAGCATCTCTTCTACCTGTTTGATCTTCAACACATCGTCAAAACTAAGCCACTTCGTTTTCATCACTTCATACGGTGTTTTCGCATGGTAAACAATCTCGTATTCTGCCGCATGCTCATACATGTAAGAGCCCTTCAACACTTTCAAAAATCCAAGTTGCAACTGATTCGGCTTCAGTTCATAAATTTCATCAAACGATTTTGCAAAGGTCGCATAATCTTCATAAGGAAGCCCTGCGATCAGGTCGAGATGTTCGTGGATATTTTCACCGTCCTGGATTTTTCGAACAATATCCTTTAAAAGTTCCAGTTTCATTGTCCTGTGGATTTCCCGGATGGTTGTCTCATTCGTGGACTGTACGCCAATCTCCAACTGGATCAGACCCGGACGCATATCATGGATCAGCGCCAGTTCCTCCTCATTTAAAAGGTCGGCAGAAATCTCGAAATGGAAGTTCGTAATCCCATTGTCATGTTCTTTTACGAATCGCCAGATTTCCATGGCATGATCGTGTCTGCAGTTAAAAGTACGATCTACAAACTTCACCTGTGGCACTTTTTTTTCGATAAAAAATGCCAGTTCTTTTTTCACCAGTTCCATATCACGGAAACGCAGTTTTTTATCTATGGATGACAGACAGTAGCTGCAGTTGAATGGACAGCCACGGCTTGATTCATAGTAGATAATACGATTTTCAAAGTTTTCAATGTGATCGTAGCAAAATGGGATTTCTGACATATCCATCGGTTCCTGTGGCGGTGTAAAAACTGTCTTCCCATTGTCCCGATCGCAGAATGCAATTCCCCTGATTTCCTCCAGAGAGCCTGTATGGTTTACATAATATCTACACAACTGTTCAAATGTGCGCTCACCCTCTCCGATCATCACACCTGTCACCTGTGGATGTTCCGCAAAAAAAGTTTCGACCTCATAGGAAACTTCCGGGCCACCTACCCAGATTGGAACTTCCGGGCACAGCTTATGATACTCTGTGATCAGCTCCTCCACATAATCCATATTCCAGATATAGCAGGAAAAGCACAGCACATCCGGTTTTGCTTTATAAATCTGTTCTAAAATATAATCCACCCTGTTATTGATCGTATACTCACCAATCGCAATCTGATCCTGATAGTCTTTGGCATAGGCTCTTAAACTGTAAACCGCCAGATTGGAATGGATATATTTTGCGTTGATCGCTGTTAAAAATATTTTCATGTCCTGTCTCTTTCTGTAAAATGATTATGCTCATTATAAGACAAAACGGAGTAGTTCTCAACCTCTTCTGAGACTACTCCGCATTTGTATTTCACCTATTATCTTTTTTCAAAACCTGTCCTACATCATTGCGTAGCGGAATACTACATCAAATCCTGCAATCCAGAGTAAAATAGCACCACCCACATAAGCTTTTCTCTTATGTTCAAACCCGAAATGATATCCGGTATAGGTACCCATAATGACAACTGCAATGGTCAGGCAGACGATCATGATCAAAATCACCATCAGATTTGTTTCCAGAAAACCAAATGCAATTCCTGTAAGGAGTGTGTAAATGCTTGTCACTGCTGCCATACGCCAGAAACGTTTAAAACCGAGATTCTCCTCCCTGTGCTCATTCACATGCTCATTCCTGATTGCTTTTACAATCAGTCTGACACCCAGGCAGAAGAAAATAACCGCTGCAATGACAGTTCCAATAAAACGCTCATTTCTGGCAAGATCATTGATATAAAGTAATCCCGCCAGAACATTACCAATATAAAGTGCTGCCAACTGCCAGATGGCAATGAGTCCGCATACTAATGTCAGATGTTTTTTATCTATTTTCGCTACAAGTGATCCCTGGCACTCCATACCGGCAAAAATATCCAGCGATATGCCTACCAGGATCAACAGATTTTCTATCCAGTTCATGAACCCTCCCGCTTCTGTCTGCTGCTGCGATCGACAGACTTGTCCTAATAACCTTTCTAATCACTATTATACCCTGTTTCGGCTTTTTTTCCATAGACAATGCCTGATGATTGTATGTTGTTTCCACTGAAAAACTAAGATATGTTTCTTTTTATGGAAAAATACTGCATAACCTAAAAAGTGCCGCACATCATGTGCAGCACGTATACTTTCTTCATCTCCTACATCTCTGCGATAATATCATCCATAGAACGTTTGATGATATAATCATAAATCTCTGCAAGCTCCTTTGGAGAAATCGTCATTCCCGATTGGATCCATGTAATTACAACATAGCACATGGACTGTGCATAATACTCTGCGATCCGCTTTGGCGTCAGCCACGAATACTTCTGTTTCTTACCTGTATGGACACCGTCTATCACCTTCAAAAGAATCTTCTCCACACAGCTCTGTGCAATCTCTCCGAATGAGTTCTGTCCCTCCAGCTTTATTGCGCGCGAATAAAATTCACTGTCTTTTTCGATGTTTGTAAAAAGAAGTACCAGTCCCTCACTGATCATCCCATTCTGGATCAGCGGTTCGATCGGATCGAGCAGATCTGTCGTAATGATCCACTCTAACAATTCATACTTATCCTGAAAATGATTATAAAATGTCGGCCGGATAACACCCGCCAGATCAGTGATCTCTTTAATTGTAATCTTCTCAATTGGATGCTTCTTGGCAAGTTCCTTAAAGCTTTCCGCCAAGAGTGTATCAATTGCACTCTTTCCCTGTCCTGTCATAATTACCTCATGCCTAATGTATTACCATTTTTGTAATAATAATGCTTCTTGTATCCGGATCATCGCGAAGATTCAGCATCTCGCCTGTTTCTACTACCTTGACAACCGGTCTTAAGAAAAACCGTTCAAAATTCTTCGCAACCACGCCATGCATCCCATTGGACAATTCAACTTCACATCCTACCGGGTACACTGCGATTTTCTCTACAAACAATTCTATAAGCTTCGGATCAAATAAGCTGCCTGATCCTGCCATCAGGTATTCCATTGCATCTGAAGGTGACAGATTTTCCCTTCCGCGATGAAGTGATACCATATCGTCATATTGTTCCACAAGCCGGATGATCCTTGCATACAACGGAATATGCTCTCCACTCTTTCCCAGCGGGTAGCCGGTTCCATCGTAATTTTCATGATGCTGCATGACACCCGCATATACGAGTGTAGAAAAATGATAGTTACCTTTTAAATAATCTGCTCCCAGCTCCGGATGTTTCCGCAAAAGCTGTGTCTCCTCTTCTGTCAATGCATGATCTGCATTGATGATCCCTATGTCAAGGAACTTCTTTCCTATATCATGAAGAATCGCCGCCGTCGTAAGCTGATACAATGATTCTTCATTCATTCCGTAATTCGCTCCGAGCAGCACTGACATCATGGCAACATTAATGGAATGGTAATAAATGTAATCATCATAATTCTTGATATCTAACACATTGCACATAATGTCTCCATTGCTCAAAATGTTCTCCACAATGCGCTCGATCGTCTTTTGTATTTTAATTTCACTGACCGGCATATCTTCTTCTGCATCTGAGGCCGCATCAAATGCAAACATGTCATGCACTACTTTCAGTGCCTGACTCCTCACCTGCGGATTTAAAACCTGCTGGATCTCTATGCCCTGCGTAAATTCATCATCAATGTATATCCCTGGAAACCCTAAAAATTCAAGATTGGAAATATATTCTTCCGAGAGAAGCAGGTGTTTTGCAAGTAACAGTCTTCCCGCTCCATCGTAAATATCCTGACCAAGTGCCATTCCAGGCGTCAGTTTACTCGTTGGTAAATAACGCATATATGTTTCCTTTCAATTTTAAAAAAAGAATATTTCTATATTAGCTCATTTATTCATCAAATTCAACTGTTACAAAATATCCCTTTTCCGTTTCTTTTACATCTACAACTTTTCCCTCTCCGGATCTGATCCTGTTTCCAACAGGATAATTTGCAGACATCGCATATGCTTTTCCCAATGTGTAATAATAAGAGTTTGGCAGTTTTCCCTCTGTGATCGGGATCACCTGTCCTATTTCTACCAGACCTGTGCGTTCCATTTTAAATTCTTCCTGCCTCATGCCCTGCCTCCAACAGACACAAAATTTTTACGTGTCATTCATATAATATTATAGTATAATAAAAGAACATTCACAAGTTAAAAGGATTAATTTACATAAAATACTTACGCACACAAGGAGCCTTATGAGAGAAAGAGAAGAAGTTTTCGACCATTTTATCACTGCAGTCATTAATACCTTAAACGCAGATGAGATTTACGATGCCGCAATCGAAGCATTGCAGGATATCCTGCAGCCGGACGGACTTTTACTGATGATGAACCAGAACACACGCCACGTTTTTTCCGTCATCCGTAACTATGGCGATATTGCCTATACAAAATCCTACAGTGTTCCCACCGACTCTATGCTGCAGGAACTGAAAGATGCCCCAAATCTGACCATGCTCGATGATTCCAGAAAACACATCCTTGCCCTTATGACTCCAAGACAGCGTGAATGGCTGAACATAGAAAATATTACTGCTATTTACACCCTCAAATACAACCAGGTCATTATCGGATTCCTCTATATTGCAACCCATGATGGGCAGGACCTTACTCCAGAAGAAATCAAATATCTGGAAAAAATATGTTATTATTCCTCCTACGCACTGCGCAATGCCAACCTGTATCAGAATGCATACCGCGCATCTATTACCGATGACCTTACTTCTTTGTACAACCGAAAACACGCCTTTGAATGTATTGACCATGTATGCCAGCATCAGAAGCCATCCACACTGATCGTGCTCGATATTGATGATTTCAAACTGTATAACGAATTGTATGGTGCACAGGAAAGCGATAACCTGATCCACCGCTTTGCGCAGGTCATTCTTCAGGAAATTTCATCAAAAGACATCGGTTTCCGTTTTGGTGCGGATGAATTTCTGATTTTAAAAGCGGGAACGGATATAGATGAAGCCTGCAGCTGCTGCAAACGTATAGTGGACGCCATCACGGATGCCACTCCTGCCAACACCGTCTGGGATATCACGATCACCTGCGGAATATCTGTATTCCCTGATATTTCCACTGATGCTGCTTCCTTTCTGCACAACGCAGAACAGGCCATCTATTATGGAAAGCAGGCTGGAAAAGGAAATATTGAAGTTTACCGCCCTGGAATAGATGAACGCTCCCACGATCCGGATATCCGTGCCGCATATGAGCGTGTTGCCCCAACCATTTATGCACTCACGGCCGCCATTGATGCCAAGGACAGTTACACCTTCATCCACTCCATGAATGTTTCCAAATATGCCGTTATACTTGCAGAAGCACTCGGAATGAATTCCAACGACATTGAGATCATCCGCGATGCTGGTCTTTTACACGACATCGGAAAAATCAGTATTCCGGAACGCATCTTGCAGAAAACCTCAAAGCTTACTGACGAGGAATATGCCATTATGAAAACACATGTGGAAAATTCCACAAAGATGATCCGCTATCTGCCAGACATGGATTATGTGATTCCGGCAGTTGTCGGTCACCATGAGCGTTATGACGGCACCGGTTATCCCCGCGGACTCGCCGGCCAAAATATTCCTTATATGGCAAGGATTCTCACGATTGCAGACTGTTTTGATGCAATGACCGCCAAACGTCCTTATAAGCAGGCACTTTCTGTGGAATACGCTGTCAATGAGCTTGAAAAAAACAGCGGTACGCAATTTGATCCTGTGCTTGTCAAAAAATTTGTGGAACTCATCCATGAAGGAAAAATTTCGATTGCATAACCGGAGTTTCACTTACCGTGGAGCAGCAGATTTTGTGGTGCTTTTATAGGTTGTGAAGGGCAGATATAAGCGTCCTTTCACAAGTCGTGATTTTACAGGTTTATGAAAAGAAAAACGGTACAGACGAAATATGATGTTCCTGTTCGCCGGGCATTCCGCTGGGCTTCTGAACAACAATCATGTTCAGCTGAAGCTTCCATGATTGTTAGAATCCCAGCTCCATGGCTCACAAAGGAAATCATATTTGTCTGTACCGTTTTTCTTTCATTTACGTTACGAATGACTTGTGAGAGGACGCTTATACATGCCCGATCAACGTCATGAATCGCACCACAAAATCTGCAATTTACGTTATGGAACTCACGGTTATGGGATGAGTGCCTGTAAAATCCAAAGTGTTCACCTCCTCAAACTGAAAGTTTTGCTTTATAGAAATTACTTATGCTGTAAAAAATTATAAACTCTTTGATTGAAATCCTTAGCTTCTTCGTAAGCAGCATGTCCTAAATCATCATACATAAAGATTTCACAACCGAGTTTTTTTGCAATTTCCAAAGAAGCCTCTCCACTTACCACTTTATCCTGCATGCCTCCAATTACAAACACCGGGCATTGAATTTTATCTAATTCGTCATAAGCTTTACAACTAAGGCAAGCTTTTGCCAACGCGATAAATCTTGGTACATTCTTTGGTTTCTGCAAAACCGCTAATAATGACATAAACGGTTTGTATCGTTTCACATAAATGTCAGAATACATCTTTTCAGCCATATCTGTAATCAGCCTTTTCATATTATTCTGTTCCGTAATATGAATCCAATCATTGACTGTCCTTTCGACTGTTTCATTATTTTTCGAAAGTGTTACTGCGAGGACTAACTGATTTACTAAATCTGGTCTGTCTATGCAAGATATTGAGCAATCATACCACCTTGTGATACACCAAAGATATCAGCATTTGTAATCTTTAATGTATCCATCGCCATTGCTATATCTGTCGCTAAGTTTCTTACTGTTATGCTATCGCTAATATTTTCTCTGCGATCAAACAGATAAACTTTATAATCTCTTGCAAACATTCGATACATACACGCCACAAGCCTTTTCAAACCATTGCTTGAAGTCATCTCCCAAGTTCCAGAGCTCAATATACTGATAGATG
>ENA-UEPJ01002607-UEPJ01002607.1-human-gut-metagenome-genome-assembly--contig:-NODE-2607-length-18042-cov-4.932981_pt1 | contig 18042 bp, 10 predicted proteins | sample MGYA00242890_ERZ507896 | MGnify/ENA primary metagenome ERZ507896 (study PRJEB26167, sample SAMN06115508) | human gut metagenome | host: Homo sapiens | place: China:Qinghai | collected 2015-08-20... | reverse complement strand
AGGTGTTTTGATTCTTATGATGTTCGCATATGTATTTACATATCCGAAGTATAAGACGGAACAGGTACTTGCAGCATTTTTTGGCGTGTTCTATGTTGCTGTGATGTTGTCGTATGTGTATCAGACACGTATGATTGAGGCAGGTGCCTACATTGTATGGCTTGTTTTTTTGTGCTCCTGGGGATGCGACACCTGTGCATACTGTGTAGGAATGTTGATTGGGAAACATAAAATGTCGCCCAAATTAAGTCCGAAGAAATCAGTGGAGGGCGCTGTCGGCGGTGTTGTAGGTGCAGCGCTTCTCACGATTATTTATGGCATGATCTTTAAAAGTGCCATGCAGATTGATCAGACACATGTCTGGATCATGGCAGGAATCAGTGCGGTTGGAGCTTTAATCTCTATGGTGGGGGATCTGACTGCATCCGCCATCAAGCGTAATTATGAGATCAAAGATTATGGAAAACTGATTCCGGGGCACGGTGGTATTTTAGACCGTTTTGACAGTGTGATCTTTACTGCACCAATCATTTATTTCCTTGCAGTGAACTTTATTAAATTATAAGATAAGGAAAACATAAAATATGAAAAAAATTGCAATTTTAGGTTCTACCGGTTCTATCGGTACACAGACACTCGATATTGTAAGAGAGCAGGGGGATATTCAGGTAGTTGCAATGGCTGCCGGAAGTAATATCAGTTTGTTAGAAGCGCAGATGAGAGAGTTCAAGCCATCACTTGTCAGTGTATGGAATGAAAAAAAGGCATCAGAACTTCGTACGAATACAAAAGACCTCGACATAAAAATCGTGTCCGGCATGGAAGGACTTCTTGAAGTATCGGTGATCCCGGAGAGTGAGATTTTAGTGACTGCAATTGTTGGTATGCTTGGAATCAGACCAACGATTGCTGCAATTAAAGCAGGAAAGAAAATTGCTTTGGCAAACAAGGAAACACTTGTCACTGCCGGACATATTATTATTCCGCTTGCAAAGGAATACAAGGTGCCAATTCTTCCGGTGGACAGCGAACACAGTGCGATTTTCCAGTCGTTGCAGGGTGCCGGAGATAATAAGATCAGCAGGATTTTACTGACAGCTTCCGGTGGACCGTTCCGTGGAAGAAAAGCAGATGAACTTAAGAATATTCAGGTGGAAGATGCCCTGAAACATCCAAACTGGAGCATGGGAAGAAAAATCACGATTGATTCTTCCACATTGGTAAATAAAGGACTGGAAGTGATGGAAGCAAAATGGCTCTTTGATGTGGCTTTAGATCAGATTCAGGTTGTAGTACATCCGCAGAGTGTCATTCATTCTGCTGTAGAGTATCAGGATGGAGCAGTGATCGCACAGCTTGGCACGCCGGATATGAGACTTCCAATCCAGTATGCACTTTATTATCCGGAGCGCCGGAATCTTTCGGGCAGGAGACTGGATCTGTTTGAAATTGCAGATCTTACCTTCGAGAAGCCGGATACCGATACATTTCGCGGGCTTGCACTTGCATATCAGGCAATGGAAAAGGGCGGAAATATTCCGACTGTGTACAATGCTGCCAATGAGAAAGCGGTCAGTCTGTTTTTAGACCGGAAGATTTCTTATCCGGAGATCACAGAGTTGATCGAGGCATGTATGGAAAATGCAGAGTTTATCGATCATCCGGATGTGGATGAAATTTTGGGGACAGAAGCAGCTGCTTATGAGTTTATTGAAAAAAAGATGAGTGCAAAATAAAACGCATTTAAAAATGCAACAAGACATCAGGAAAGGTTTTTTACATGAAAATTATTATCGCATTACTTATATTCAGCATTATTATCCTGTTTCATGAACTGGGACATTTTTTGCTTGCAAAGGCAAATGGAATCCGTGTCAATGAATTTTCACTTGGATTAGGACCTACACTTTTCGGAATCCAGAAAGGTGAGACAAAATACTCCATCAAACTGCTTCCATTTGGAGGAGCCTGCATGATGGAGGGAGAGGATTCGGAAAGCCAGGATAACAAAGCGTTTAACAACAAATCTGTCTGGGCAAGGATCAGCGTTGTAGCTGCGGGACCAATTTTTAATTTTATCATGGCCTTTATCTTCTCTTTTATCCTTGTCTGCTGCACCGGATATGATCTTCCGGTACTCTCAGATGTGAGTGAGGGTTATGCCGCAGAGGAAGCGGGACTTCAGGCAGGTGATACGATTGTAAAAATGGGAAACAAACATATTCATTTTTACCGTGAGGTGAGTGCATATTCCATGTACCATGCCGGAGAACCGGTAAAAGTAACTTATGAGAGGGATGGAGAACGTTACACAACGGAACTCACTCCAAAATATGATGAGACCACCGGAAGATATTTATATGGATTTATTGGAATGGCAGCCAGAGAGAAGACAACAAACAATGTATTCACGCTGGCAAAATACAGTGCTTACGAGGTGGAGTACTGGATCTATACGACACTTGGAAGCTTAAAGATGCTCTTTACCGGAGGCGTTACCGTCAATGATATGAGTGGTCCGGTAGGAATTGTCAGTGCAATCGGAGACAGCTATGAGCAGAGTGTTTCCTACGGCTACTTCTATGCATTCCTGCAAATGCTGTATATCAGTATCCTGCTATCTGCGAACCTTGGTGTCATGAACCTTCTGCCACTCCCCGCATTAGACGGCGGCAGACTTGTATTTTTGTTTGTAGAGGCGATTCGTGGCAAAAAAGTTGACCCGGAAAAAGAGGGCATGGTACATTTTGCCGGTATCATGATATTGTTTGCACTCATGATACTGATCATGTTTAACGACATTCGTAAGTTGTTTATATAGATTAGAAAAAGTTTCGCAATTATCCAGTAAGAATTTATACGAAAGGGAGAAGAACAATGACAAAAACAGTGCAGATCGGCAACCGCATCATTGGCGGCGGCAACCCGATTTTGATCCAGTCTATGACCAATACAAAAACCGAGAATGTGGAGGCAACTGCCGCACAGATCAATCAGCTTACAGCTGCCGGATGTGATATCATCCGCTGTGCAGTGCCTACGATGGATGCAGCGAAGGCATTAAAGGAGATTAAAAAACAGGTGCAGATTCCGGTCGTTGCAGACATTCATTTTGACTATCGTCTTGCAATTGCAGCAATGGAGAATGGAGCAGACAAGATCCGTATCAATCCGGGAAATATCGGAAGTGCGGAGCGTGTAAAGGCAGTGGTGGATGTCGCAAAAGAGCGCAACATTCCAATCCGTGTAGGGGTAAACAGTGGTTCCTTAGAAAAAAATCTGGTGGAGAAATACCATGGAGTGACGGCTGAGGGACTGGTAGAAAGTGCTTTGGATAAAGTGAAACTGATTGAAGATATGGGATATGATAATCTTGTCATCAGTATTAAATCTTCGGATGTTATGATGTGTGTGAAAGCACATGAACTGATCACAAGCCAGACCGATCATCCGCTGCATGTCGGGATCACGGAAGCCGGTACGATCATCAGCGGTAATATCAAGTCAGCCATCGGACTTGGATTGATCTTACATCAGGGAATCGGTGATACGATCCGGGTTTCCCTGACAGGTGATCCATTAGAGGAGATCAAATCTGCCAAATTAATTTTAAAAACACTTGGACTCCGCAAAGGCGGTGTGGAAGTAGTATCCTGTCCTACCTGTGGACGAACACAGATCAATCTGATCCAGCTGGCCAATCAGGTAGAAAATATGGTTGCCGACATTCCTCTTGACATTAAAGTTGCCGTTATGGGATGCGTTGTTAATGGTCCGGGAGAAGCAAAAGAGGCAGATATCGGAATCGCCGGAGGAATCGGAGAAGGACTTATTATCAAACATGGCGAGGTATTCAAAAAAGTGCCGGAGTCAGAACTTTTAGAGGCACTCCGCTATGAACTGTTACATTGGAATGAATAATTATGGCAAAACTATTTTTTGATGTCTTTCCGACACTGGATGTGTCCGGGGATATGAAGAAAATTTTATCTGAGATGGAAGTTACCAAGGTCGGGATGAATCATGAGAGAGATCATATCCGTGTCTATCTTCTGGGCAGTCATCTCATACACAAAAATAACATTACGCAGTTAGAAAGATCCATTGAGGAGCAGATATTTAAGGGGAAGCGGATGAATGTCCGTATTATCGAAAAGTATCAGCTCTCCGAGCAGTATACCGCCCGCACGCTGATGGATATGTATAAGGACAGTATTTTAGAAGAGTTAAAAGCCTACAGTCTGATGGAATACAATCTGCTGCGTGCTTCCAAAATGGAATTTACGGATGACAGTCATCTGCATCTTGTACTGGAAAATACGATCATTGCACAGACACGCTCCCATGAAATTGTGGAATTTTTAGAGAAAATCGTGTGTGAGCGCTGTGGCATGAACCTGATTGTTGACCTCGACTTTGAGGAGCCAAAGGAGAGCAAATACAAGAAAAACAGTGATCTTCAGATTCAGTTTGAAATCAAAAACATATTAAAAAATATCAATTTGAAGGATGAGGACGGAGAGACAGTTGCAGTTGCTTCAGATGCCAATGAAAAAAGTGCAGTTTCCGGTCAGACTACAACATCTGGAGACAGTGGTTCTACAGGTGGTGGAAACGCCGTAAAACCTGCAAAAAACGATGCAAAATCTGCAAATGGTGCAGGAAATACTGCAAAAAAACCATACGACGGACCGCGGAAAGAGTTTAAAAAACGTTATGATGGTGGTGGCTTTGGCGGAGGTAAAAAATCCGATAATCCGGATGTAATTTACGGTCGTGATATTGAGGATGGAGAAACCATCCCATTGGAGAAAATCGTGGGTGAGATGGGTGAAGTTACCATCCGCTGTCAGGTCATGACGGTTGAGACGAGGGAGATCCGTAACGAAAAGACAATCATTATCATGTCGGTCACAGATTTTACGGATTCCATTGTCCTGAAAATATTTACGAGAAATGAAGACAGGGATGAGCTTCTTGGCAATCTGAAAAAAGGGGCATTCTTAAAAATCAAAGGTGTCACGACAATCGATAAGTTTGACAGTGAATTAACAATCGGTTCGATCGTTGGGATTAAGAAGATTGCAGACTTTACGACCACCCGTATGGACACCAGTCCGGAGAAGCGTGTGGAATTGCACTGTCATACAAAGATGAGTGATATGGATGGTGTGTCCGAGTGTAAGGACATCGTAAAGCGTGCCATGAAATGGGGACATAAGGCGATTGCGATCACCGACCACGGCGATGTACAGGCATTCCCGGATGCAAACCATGCACTGAGTACGGATGACGATTTTAAGGTTATCTACGGTGTGGAAGCGTATCTGGTGGACGACTTGAAGGATATTATCACAGATTCGAAGGGACAGAGCCTCGATGAGACCTATGTGGTGTTTGATTTGGAGACGACCGGTTTCAGCCCCGATAAGAATAAGATTATTGAGATCGGTGCAGTGAAAGTAGTCGGTGGTGTCATTACAGACCGCTTTTCGACATTTGTAAACCCGGAAGTGCCAATTCCATTCCGAATCGAGGAATTGACCTCAATTAAGGATGATATGGTCATTGATGCACCGAAGATTGAGGAGATTCTGCCGGAATTTATGAAGTTCTGCGATGGTGCGATCATGGTTGCCCACAATGCGGAATTTGATATGAGTTTTATTAAGAAAAACTGCAAGGATCAGGGGATAGAGAGAGAGTTTACGATCATAGATACAGTGGCTCTTGCCAGAATTCTGCTACCGAACCTGAATCGTTTTAAACTCGATACCGTTGCAAAGGCATTGAATGTCTCACTGGAAAACCATCATCGTGCAGTTGACGATGCTGCCTGTACAGCAGAAATTTTTGTGAAATTTATTGAGATGTTAAAAGAACGCGGTATGGAAAATCTCGATGATGTGAACCATATGGTTTCCACCTCCCCGGAAACGGTCATGAAAATGCCGACCTACCATGCAATTATTCTGGCGACAAATGACATCGGACGTATCAATCTGTATCGTCTGGTTTCACTTTCACACCTCACGTATTATAATAAGAGGCCACGTGTGCCAAAAAGTGAATTTGTCAAATACAGAGAGGGACTTCTTTTAGGCTCTGCCTGTGAAGCTGGAGAATTATACCGTGCGATTGTGGGCGGAAGACCGCAGGAAGAGATCATAAGACTTGTAAAGTTCTATGATTATCTGGAGATACAGCCGCTTGGAAACAATGAGTTCATGTTGCGCAGTGACAAGGAGCCGGTGAATACGATGGAAGAGCTGCAGGATATCAACCGCAGGATCTGCAGACTGGGGGAGGAATTTAACAAGCTTGTGGTGGCTACCTGCGATGTGCATTTCCTTGACCCGGAAGATGAAATCTACCGCCGTATTATTATGGCAGGAAAGGGATTTAAGGATGCTGATGAGCAGGCTCCGTTATATCTCCGCACAACGGAGGAAATGTTAAAGGAATTCGAATATCTTGGAAGTACCAAAGCAGAAGAAGTTGTCATTACAAATCCGAACAAAATTGCGGATATGTGTGAGAAGATTGCACCGGTAAGACCGGATAAGTGTCCGCCGTTTATCGAGAATTCGGATCAGATGCTCCGTGATATCTGCTATAACAAGGCGCACAGCATGTATGGTGAAGAACTGCCTCCGATCGTAAAGGAGCGGCTTGACCGAGAATTAAATTCGATTATTTCCAATGGATATGCGGTAATGTATATTATCGCACAGAAGCTTGTATGGAAGTCGAACGAGGATGGTTACCTTGTAGGTTCCCGTGGTTCGGTAGGTTCCTCTTTTGCAGCGACCATGTCCGGTATCACGGAGGTAAATCCATTGCAGGCGCATTACCGTTGCGAATATTGCAAATACAGCGATTTTGATTCACCGGAAGTCAAGGCATTTTCCGGAAGAAGTGGTTGTGATATGCCGGATAAGATTTGTCCGGTGTGTGGCAAAAAGCTGGTAAAAGATGGATTTGATATTCCATTTGAGACCTTCCTTGGATTCAAGGGAAATAAAGAGCCGGATATCGACTTAAACTTTTCCGGTGAGTATCAGAGTAAAGCCCATGCTTACTGTGAGGTTATTTTCGGTTACGGACAGACGTTCCGTGCCGGAACGATTGGTACACTTGCGGACAAGACCGCATTTGGATATATCAAAAATTATTATGAAGAGCGTGGAATTCACAAGAGAAACTGTGAGATTGACCGTATTGTACAGGGATGTGTCGGCGTCCGGAGAACGACCGGACAGCATCCGGGAGGTATCGTTGTTCTTCCGGTGGGCGAGGAGATTAATACGTTTACTCCGGTACAGCATCCGGCAAACGATATGACGACTGCAACGGTTACGACTCATTTTGATTACCATTCCATCGACCATAACTTATTAAAACTGGACATTCTCGGACACGATGATCCGACCATGATCCGTATGTTACAGGACTTGACAGGACTTGATCCACAGACGATCCCTTTGGACGATCAGACAGTCATGTCGCTGTTTATGAATACCTCTGCATTGGGAGTAGAACCGGAAGACATCAACGGTATTCCCCTGGGATGTTTAGGAATCCCGGAGTTTGGAACAGATTTTGCGATGCAGATGGTTATTGATGCGAAACCGACCGAATTTTCGGATCTGATCCGAATTTCAGGACTTTCGCATGGTACGGATGTGTGGTTGGGAAATGCACAGACTTTAATTGAGCAGGGGATTGCAACGATTTCTACTGCAATCTGTACCCGTGATGATATTATGATTTATCTGATCAGTATGGGACTTGACAGTGAGCAGTCCTTTACCATTATGGAGTCTGTTCGAAAAGGTAAGGGATTAAAGGAAGAATGGAAGGAAGAGATGCGGGCACATAATGTACCGGAATGGTATATTGATTCGTGTTTAAAGATCAAGTATATGTTCCCGAAAGCACATGCGGCTGCCTACGTTATGATGGCGTGGCGTATTGCATACTGTAAAGTTTTTTATCCACTCGCCTATTATGCAGCATATTTTTCCATTCGTGCGACCGGTTTCAACTATGAGATCATGTGTCAGGGAAAAGAGCGTCTGGAATATTTTTATAAGGATTACACAAGAAGAAAAGACTCTCTTTCCAAAAAAGAGCAGGATGTCTACCGTGATATGCGGATCGTGCAGGAGATGTATGCGAGAGGTTTTGATTTTACGCCAATTGATATTTACCGTGCATTGCCGGACCGTTTCCAGATCATCGACGGAAAGCTTATGCCGGCGTTAAATACCATTGAAGGTATGGGTGACAATGCTGCAATTGCGGTTGCGGAGGCAGCAAAAGACGGAAAATTCTTATCCAAAGATGATTTCCGCCAGAGAACCAAGGTGACGAAATCTACCATTGATCTTATGGCAGATCTTGGACTGCTGGGCGATATGCCGGAGTCCAATCAGTTGTCGTTATTTGATTTTGCATAAATATTTGTTTTGCGGGATAAAGAAACGCCAGGAAAAAATGAAGTTTCCTGACGTTTCTTTTTTTGTAAAAAATTGCATTGTAACAACGCCTGCTTACGGATTGAAAATCTGTACATTGCCCGGGGCAGCAACAGATGTATAATAAGGGGTTTTGGTCGTAAAATCTTTAAAATAGACATAAGTGGAAGTTACATTAATGGCAGTGTAGTTGCCTTCTTTTAATTCCTGATAATTGCTTCCATCTGTATTAATACAACAGATGGCCGGATTTGTCTTATCATTTTTCTGAAAAAAGATTTTATCGCCTGTGACATTATAGCAGTCGACACGGCAGTCCGTGACCAGCGTTTTTTCACCATTTGTCAGATCGACTTTGGCAATGCGGTAATCGTTTTCACAGTCCATAAAATAAAGATTGTTTCCGTCTTTCACCGGCATCCAGCAGTTCCCCTCATAGATGACTTTTGCGTGGTCATTGGAAGTGTCCATCTCATAGATATTATGATTGTCTGTCAGTCCGTTATAATAAATATATTGTCCATCGGTACTTGCGGTAAAGTAGGACTGTTTTTCTACCTGCTCTTTTTCCTTGCCATCAATTTTGACTTTGTACAGCGTGGTTGCATCAGTGGTATCATAATGCAGATAGTACAGATAATTTCCAACCAGGGAAGCATACATACACGGATCATCATCTAAAATTTCAGGTTTTCCTTTTCCGTCAATGTCCAGCCGGCATAAGCTGTTGGTATTGACCGGGAGGAAGGAAAACGAATCAGCGCTTTTTCCCTTAAGTTTACAGTAATAAATGTAGTGGTCATCCACGTTGATGTAGCTGACACTCTGATCCTCTAACTTTTTGATGTTTGTGCCGTCCGGGTTCATGGAGTACAGACAGTAGTTGTCGGCAGGGTTGGCAAAGTAGACAATACCATCTTTTTCACAGAAATATCCTTCGTTATACAGATTTCCCGCAGTGTTGCCGTTGACATAACCGTCATTATACCGAATGCGGTTTATGTACCGGTAGAGGAAAACACACCCGGCAGCAAGAAGGATCACCAACACAAAAAGCAGCCATTTCCAGATTTTTTTCATAAGTAAATCACCTCTTTGATTTATAATCTTTATCTATAAAAAGTATAGCATTTCTGTATACCATGACGCAAGTGTTCTCTTGCAAGCAAACTGTGAATGTAATATATTATAAATAATAAATGGAAAGGCTTGGATTTTTTATGAGAGATTTATTGGAACTAAGAGATGAGATCGATCAGATCGACAGTCAGATCGTGGATCTGTATGAACGCAGAATGGCAATTTCAGAGGAAGTTGCTGAATATAAAATTGCTGTGGGAAAGAAAGTATTTGACAAGCAGCGTGAGGTTTCCAAGTTGGAAACATTGAGCAGAAAAGGAACTACGCCATTTTTAAAACATGGTATCCGTGAACTGTTCGAGCAGATCATGTCCATGAGCCGGAAGCGTCAGTATCAGCTTCTGACAGAACATGGTCAGACGGAAAAACCCGATTTTAAAGAAGTAGATCATCTGAATTACAAAAATGCTAAAATCGTATTTCAGGGAACAGAAGGCGCGTATTCCCAGCTTGCGCTGAATGAGTATTTCGGGGAGAATGCAGACAGTTATCATGTGGATACGTGGCGGGATGCGATGGAAGCCATCCAAAACGGGGAGGCCGATTACGCTGTATTCCCAATTGAGAATTCATCCGCCGGAATCGTTTCCGAGAACTATGATCTTATGGTGGAATACAATAATTATATCGTGGGAGAGCAGATCATCCGTATCGACCATGCACTTTTAGGTCTGCCGGAAGCAGACATGGACGATATCACCGACATTTATTCCCACCCTCAGGCGCTGATGCAGTGTTCAAAATACCTTGAGAGCCACAGAGACTGGGAAAAGCACAGTCTGAAAAATACGGCAATGTCTGCCCAGAAGATCAAAGAGGATGGAAAAAAGAACAAGGCAGCGATCGCAAGCACCCTGACTGCGGACATTTATGGTCTGAAAGTGCTTGACGAGGCAATCCAGAACAATAAAAACAATTATACAAAGTTTATCATTGTGGCGAACAAGAAGATTTTTGAATCGAGAGCCAATAAGATCAGTATCTCTTTTGAAGTTCCGCATGAGAGCGGTTCGCTGTACCATAAGCTGTCCCATTTTATCTACAACGGAATCAACATGAACAAGATCGAGTCCAGACCGGTGCAGGGAAAAGCGTGGGAGTACCGCTTCTTTGTTGACATTGAGGGAAATCTCAATGATGCAGCTGTACAGAATGCGCTGCGGGGGCTGACAGAGGAGACCATCCGATTGAAAATACTTGGCAATTATGTAAGTGCAGAAGGGAATGAATAAACTGATGAAAAGTCCAAAAAATTTGATTTTATATAAAGATTTTGAAAATGGAAAATTATTTTATAACATGACCTGGATCATGGAGAATTATGAAAATGAATATTATAATAAAGAGGATGTGGAGTCTCTTTTGTATGAGAGTTTGAACCAGTTAATGGAACTGGCAGTGAGTCATGGCTTTGAGGGGAATCTGTGGCACAGTTTTCTGGCATTTCTTCTTGTAAATAATGAGAATGCTTACAGCAAAGCCTGTGAGATCCGCGGAAAAGTGGAGGGCTCTGTCAATCAGATCATATTGCATGACTTTGAGATCATCAAATCGCTGTTTGATTTTGATTTTGGAAAACTTGCCTCTTATTTTGAGATGGACTGTATGGATGCCATCACTGATTATCAGAGCATGACAGGGAGCGGAAAGATTTTTAATAAGAGGATCAAGGAGCGCATCAATGAGTTGAAGTTAAATCTGGAAGCTTCCACAGATGTGTCCGGATTTAAAGATGCAGTGACGGCATTTTATAAAGATTTTGGCGTTGGCAAACTAGGACTTCACAAGGCATTCCGCATTCAGCACAGGGAAAAGGGAGATGTGGAGATCGTGCCGATCACAAATATTGCCCATGTGAAATTAGACGATCTGGTCGGCTATGAGCTTGCAAAACAGAAACTCATCGACAATACAGAAGCATTTGTCAACGGAAAGCAGGCAAATAACTGCCTGTTATATGGGGATGCCGGAACCGGAAAATCCACCAGTATCAAAGCCATTGCAAACCAGTACTATGACAGAGGCTTACGTCTAATCGAAGTGTACAAGCACCAGTTCTGTGATCTGAATGATGTCATCGCACAGATCAAAAACCGCAATTACAAGTTCATTATTTACATGGACGATCTCTCTTTTGAAGAGTTTGAGATCGAATATAAATATCTGAAGGCAGTGATCGAGGGCGGTCTTGAGAAAAAACCGGATAACGTACTGATCTATGCAACCTCCAACAGACGCCACCTGATCCGTGAAACATTTTCGGATAAAGAGGAAGTGCGTGAGGATATGCATACTTCCGATACTGTACAGGAAAAACTATCCCTGTATGCAAGATTTGGTGTTTCCATTTATTTTGGCGCACCGAACAAGAAGGAATTCCAGAATATTGTCAAAGTACTTGCAGAAAAATATCAGGTTTCCATGGATGAGGACACTTTGCTTGCTGAGGCCAATAAATGGGAGCTTTCCCACGGCGGATTATCCGGCAGGACGGCACAGCAATTTATCAACTATTTACTTGGAAAAGAATAAAAAATTGGTATAATAGAGATATACAAAAGAAATGAGGAGGCAGACATCTGGTGATTCATACATTCGCAGCAATTTATATTGGTTCTTATGAAGTAAGTATTAAAATATTTGAGATTTCAGGAAAGAAGAAAATCCGTGACATTGATTATATCCGGAGCAGGATCGAGCTCGGAAGAGATGCATATTCCAAGGGAAGTATTGGATATGAACTTGTGGAGGCGCTGTGTGATACGCTTGCCGAGTACAAAAAGATCATGGACGGCTACCGGGTGGACAGCTACGAAGCATATGCTGCCGCAGCCTTGAGAAACGCTGAAAATGAACTTTTTATCTTAGACCAGATCCGCATCAGGACAGGACTTCTCGTAAAAGTTTTAAGTAACTCTGAGCATCGCTTTATCAGTTATAAATCGGTTGCCATGCGGGAAGATTTTGAGCGTATGATCCAGAAAGGTGCAGCAGTTGTGGATGCCGGAGGCGGCGGTATGCAGATCACGGTATTCTCAAAGGGAAAAGTAGTCACAACACAGCATCTGGCACTCGGCACCATGCGTATGCGGGAGCAGCTTGCAAGAAAAAGTAATAATCTGGCACAGTATGAACTTCAGGTAGAAGAACTTGTTGACAAGGAACTTGAAGTTTTTAAAGCTATGTATCTTCAGGAGACGAAGATCAAATACCTGATCATCATCGGTGATTATATATCAGAGATCAGCAGAAAAGTAGAAAAAAACAAGGAAGATAATACCATAGAGGTAGCAAAGTTCTTAAAGTACATCAGAAAGCTGGATGAGAAGACATTAGAGGAAATCTCAGAGGAATTGAACCTTTCGAATGAGAGTGATGCGCTTGTCATTCCATATATGATGATCTTTAAATGCATGGCGGAGAGCATCGGCGCAGAGAGTCTCTGGGCACCGGGAACAAATGTCAGCGATGGTATCGCATTCCACTATGCACAGAAGAATAATATGATCCGGGTGGAACATGATTTTGAGGCGGATGTCTTATCTGCCGCAAGAAATCTTTCCGAGCGTTACATGAGTTACACCCCACATATTGATGCACTGACGCAGATGGCAACCCTTATTTTTGATACGATGAAAAAAGTACATGGACTTGGCAGAAGAGAACGGCTGCTTTTGCAGGTGGCTGCCATTTTACATGACTGCGGAAAATATATCAGTTTTGCCAACGGTCCGTCCTGCTCCTATGATATTATTATGGCTTCCGAGATTATCGGACTGACACACAAAGAGCGTGAGATCATTGCAAACACAGTATTATATAATACATGGTCGCTTCCTGACTATGAAGATCTCGCAGATAAACTGGATCATGACAGTTATCTGACCGTTGCAAAACTTTCTGCAATCCTTCGTGTATCCAATGCAATGGACCGGAGCCACAAGCAGAAGTTTAAGAATGTGAAGGCGGCGGTCAAGGGTAGAGAGCTTGTGATCACAATTGAGACAATGGATGATATTGCTTTGGAAAAAGCACTGTTTGATGCCAAAACGGCATACTTTGAAAATGTATTCAGTATAAAGCCGGTGATCAAAGAAAAGAGAGTCTACGGCTGACAGACAACCAATGGAAAGGCTAGGTTTATCTTATGGAGAAAGAACAGGATTTTAAAAAACCGGAATATTATGAAAACAGGGAATTAAGCTGGCTGAAATTTAATCACCGCGTATTAAACGAGGCGAGAGATAAATCCATCCCGCTTCTGGAACGATTAAAGTTTGTCAGTATCACTTCGTCAAATCTGGACGAATTTTTCATGGTGCGTGTCGCATCCCTGAAGGATATGGTACACGCCAATTATAAGAAAAAAGACATTGCCGGAATGACGGCATCGGAACAGTTAGAGAAGATCAATGAGCGCACGAGAGAGCTTGTCACGCTTCAGTACAATACCTATAACCGTTCTCTTGTGCCGCTTATGCACCAGCATGGGATCGTTGTGATGGATGCATTCGAAGATCTGAGTGAGGCGCAGGCTGCATTTGTGGACCGCTATTTTGAAGACAATGTATATCCGGTACTCACCCCGATGGCGGTGGATGCCTCAAGACCATTTCCACTGATTCGGAACAAGACATTGAACATTGCAGCACTTCTTTCCAAGAAAAAAGGAAAAGCAGAAAAAGAGGAAATTGAATTTGCAACCGTTCAGGTTCCAAGCGTGTTGCCACGCCTGGTACATATCCCTTCGGAAGATGGAAATGAAAAGACCTTCATTTTATTGGAGCAGGTCATTGAGCGGAATATTGATAAATTGTTTTTAAACTACGATGTACTCTGTGCATATCCTTACCGTGTCATGCGGAATGCCGACCTGTCGATCGATGAAGATGAGGCGGCTGACCTGTTAAAAGAGATTCAGAAACAGTTAAAAATGCGTCAGTGGGGCGAGGTGATCCGTCTGGAAGTGGAGGACGGTATTGACAAAAAGCTGTTAAACTTCTTAAAAGATGAATTAAAAGTGGCAGAACAGGATATTTTCCAGATCAACGGACCAATTGATTTCACATTTCTGATGAAAATGTATGGATTAGAAGGCTGTGACGATCTGCGGAATGAGCCTTACACGCCACAGCGCGTGCCGGAGATCATACCGGGGGAAAATATTTTTGATGAGATCCGAAAAGGAGATATCCTTTTGCATCATCCATACCAGACGTTTGATCCGGTGGTTGATTTTATACGTCAGGCATCTGTGGATCCGGATGTACTTGCCATCAAACAGACGCTTTACCGTGTCAGCGGCAATTCACCAATTATTGCTTCATTGGCACAGGCGGCTGAAAACGGCAAGCAGGTTTCTGTTTTAGTGGAGTTAAAGGCGCGATTTGATGAGGAAAATAACATTGTCTGGGCAAAAAAATTAGAGCAGGCTGGCTGCCATGTTATCTATGGTCTGGTTGGACTGAAAACCCACAGCAAAATAGCGCTGGTTGTCCGGAGGGAGGAAGATGGTATCCGTCGTTATGTGCATCTTGGAACCGGTAACTACAACGACTCCACAGCAAAGTTATATACAGACTGTGGTATTTTTACCTGTGACGGTGCAATCGGAGAGGATGCAACTGCCGTATTCAATATGTTGTCCGGCTACTCCGAACCATTGTCGTGGAATGAACTTGCGGTTGCACCAATCTGGCTTCGCACGAAGTTCACAAAGCTGATCCGTCGTGAGACGAAGCATGCAAAAGAGGGAAAACCTGCAAAGATCATTGCAAAAATGAATTCGCTCTGTGATCCGGGAATCATTGAATCCCTTTATGAAGCGTCTGCAGCAGGTGTTAAGATCCAGCTGATCGTCCGTGGAATCTGCTGCTTAAAAGTCGGAATCCCAGGGGTGAGCGAGAATATTGAAGTCCGTTCGATCGTTGGAAATTTCTTAGAGCACAGCCGGATATTCTATTTCTTCAACGATGGAGAAGAAGAACTTTACATGGGAAGTGCCGACTGGATGCCGCGTAACTTAGACAGACGAGTGGAGATTTTATTCCCGGTATTAGATGATGAACTGAAAAAACGTGTCAGACATATTCTGGATGTGGAACTGGCAGACACTTTAAAAGCACATGTACTGCATGCTGACGGCAATTACGAGAAGGTAGACAGACGTGGAAAAGCAGCATTATCATCTCAGGATGTTTTCTGTAAGGAAGCAATGGAAGCTGTTCCAAAACCATCTCACGGATATCAGGGAAGAGTGTTTATCCCGGCAGAACCTGTAGAATAAATAGCAGTACGGTAAGAGCAGTTATTGTGTGAGGGAGGATGGCTATGAATAATAAAATTTTATTTGCAGATCTGGATCATACATTATTGTGTGATGATAAGTCGATTTCTGAAAAGAACCGGGCTGCAATACAGAAAATGTTAGAGCGTGGACACTATTTTGTTCTTGCAACCGGAAGACCGGTAGAGTCGGGCAGGATTGTTGCAAAGGATCTTGGACTGACCAGTCCGGGATGCTATATGATCGCCTTTAATGGGGCAGTGGTCTATGACTGCGCAGCAGACCGTGTGCTTTATAAAAGTGCACTTCCAATCGAGGTTGCGCAGGAGATTTTTGACCGGGCGCATAAAGCCGGCATCTATGCGCAGACCTACAATACCGTAGACATTGTGACAAAACGGCACACAAAAGAACTGGATTATTATGTTGAGCGTTCTCATATGACCTACAAACTCACAAGAAGAATTTCGGATTGTCTGGATTCGGAACCTCAGAAAGTCATTCTGATACATCTGGAGGATGATGAAAAATTAAAACGTTTCCAGAAAGCAAATGCTGCCTGGGCGAAAGGAAAATGCAACTCCTTTTTCTCCTGCAAAGAGTATCTGGAGTATTGTCCAGTCAACACGGACAAAGGAACCGGTGCACAGTATCTGGTGAAATTGTTAAATATTCCACATACCAGCACGGTTGCGATCGGAGATGAGCAGAACGACATTCCGATGATCCAATCCGCACATATTGGTATCGCTATGAAGAACGGGATCGATGATATCAAGAAAGCCGCTGATTATGTTACGGAAAATGATAACAACCATGATGCGATCGCGGAAGTGATCGAGAAGTTTATTTTATAAAAAAAGGGGAAGCTTACCGTTGATATGTAAGCTTCCTTTTTTTATCGGCTGGCTTTTATCGTTTCTAAAACAGAGTAAGGAATATACAGATGTCCCCGTCCTCTGCCAAGAGCGATATCCGGTTTGTTTGAGCCGTGGAAATCAGAACCGCCGCTGATAAGCAGTCCGTTTTCCCTTGCAAGACGTTTCATCTGCTGTTCTTCTCCGGTGGTGTAGGTGGAGTAGATTGCTTCTAACCCGTCAAGTCCCGCCGGTTTCAGCTCATCGATCATTTTCTGGAGATTGGTGTTACTCAGGCCGTAGAGCAGAGGGTGAGCTAAAATGGCAGTACCTCCGGCTTCCTTGATGAGACGCACGGCATCGGTTGAAGCGACTTTCAACCTGCCGACATAGCATTTGCAGTGGTCGCCGATATAACGGTCGAAGGCTTCGCGGACACTCTTGATCTGACCATGTTCATATAGAAAGCGTGCAATGTTCGCGCGGGTAATGACACAGTCCGGATTTTCAGCCACCAGTTCTTCCATCGTAATGGAAAGCCCTTCCTTCTGAAGTGCCTCCACCATAAGTGCATTGCGCTCACTGCGGCATTTCCGGTATTCGGTTGTCTTTTTCAGAAGCTGCTCATTTTCGATATCAATATATAACCCTACGATATGGACTTCTTTTCCGTGATAATCGGTGGAGAGTTCAATGCCCGGTATTAGTTCAATCCCGGCAGAAGTTGCGCAGGGCATTGCTTTGCACACACCCTGGCAGGTGTCATGGTCTGTCAGTGCAAATGCTGCCAGCCCGGCTTTCTTTGCCTCAGCCACCAGATCTTTGGGTGTGAGAGTTCCGTCTGATTCGGTGGAATGTACGTGTAAATCGATAATTCTGTGATCCATAGTTTATTTGTCAATACCTTTCATGGTTCTTGTATTTTAAAAAAAATTTTATAATATAAGAAGAGTGTACTAAATGGCAACGCAAAATGCAAATACTGATCTAAATTTATAAAATTTCATTCAAGAAAATTTATAAAATGCAAAAAATATACTTGACGAAATGAGTGTGTGTATGTTATATTATCAGAGTTGTTGAAAACAAAGTAGAGTATCCACTCTCACCGGAGCACAAATTTACAGTGTCTCATGGTTTAATACCTCAAACATCGCTTATGCGTATTTGATTGATTGTGGATAGTCTGCCTATCCACTTTTTTTATGTGGAAGCATGAAAAATTATTTTGGAGGTGCAATACCATTAGCGAGTTAATGATTAATGAACAGATCAGAGA
>ENA-UEPJ01002606-UEPJ01002606.1-human-gut-metagenome-genome-assembly--contig:-NODE-2606-length-18046-cov-13.072514_pt1 | contig 18046 bp, 18 predicted proteins | sample MGYA00242890_ERZ507896 | MGnify/ENA primary metagenome ERZ507896 (study PRJEB26167, sample SAMN06115508) | human gut metagenome | host: Homo sapiens | place: China:Qinghai | collected 2015-08-20... | reverse complement strand
CAACACAACCGGGCGGCGTATTCAGATGATTTTACGGCGGCTACGGGCAGAGTTGGAGGGTTTGTCCTATGAGCCAGCTACTTCCCTATGAAACAATCGTTAAGGCAAGCGAGGGTGACCCGGAAGCTGTTGCCCGTTTCCCTTAGTTAAAGATATTGTTGGGTATCTCAAGATGTGTCATTCGATTTTGCCGATAAAGCGGTAGAAGATTTCCACTTCCTGTTCCCGGCTTCCGTCCTCACTTTTGACCGCTTCATGGACAAGGATTTTTTCAATCAGCGTATTCAGAAGTTCAGCCGTCAATTCTGTGGGATTGACATACTGTTTCATCAGACCTATCCACTTTTCAGCGTCAACCGCTGTCTGGGCGGCGGTCTCCATCGCTTCGTGAAGCCGTTCAATTTTTACGTCCAATTCTCGCTGTTCGCCCTGATACTTTTCGGACAGCATATTGAAATTGTATTCTGTAATGCGTCCGGCAGACCAGTCCTCATACATTTTTGCAAACAGGGTGTCTACTTCTGCTTTGCGCTTTTCCGCCTTTTTCAGTTCGGCTGTCTGCCGCTTCCTTGCAGTATTGCGTTCCTTGTCGCTGGCGTTAAGTAGCCGTTTCAGAAGTTTGTCCCCATCCTGCTGTGCCAGCACAGACCAGTATTGCAGACGGGAAAGGACATAGGCGTAAAGCACATCATAGCGGATATAGTGCATGGAACACTGGTGCAATCCTTGCCCGTACTTGCTACAATGGTAGTGGGCATAGGGATTTTTGTTCTGGCTGTTCATACCATAGGCCAGCGACCAGCCGCAGTCCGCACATTTTACCAGCCCGGAAAATATCTGTGTTGTGCCGTTCTTCTGCCGTCTGCGCCTGTTGCAAATCTGCTCCTGTACTTGACGGAACACATCTTCGGAAATAATCGCTTCGTGGGTGTTCTCCACACGATACCATTCCTCTTTTGGCTTGCGTACTTTCTTCTTGTTTTTGAATGAAATGTTGGTCTGCTTATTGTGGACGCTGTGTCCGATATAGGTTTCCTCTTTCAGAATACTTTTCACCTGCGCTATCGTCCACGCATAGGCTTTTTCCTCCGGCGCTCCGGCATAGATATTTGCGAAAGTGCCGTATCTCTGGAAATTCAGCCAGCCGGGAGTAGGTACTTTTTCTTCGACCAAAATCCGTGTAATGCTGGCGGCTCCCCGGCCATGAACGGCAAGGTCAAAAATCTTTTCGATAATCCACCTTGTTTCCGGGTCAATCAGAAGATGGCCTTTCTTATCTGGGTCTTTGACATAGCCAAGCGGAGCATAGGCTCCATAGTGTGCGCCATTTGCGAACCGTGTCCGCATGGCCGCCTTTACCTTTTTGCTGGTCTGGCGGGCGTGCATTTCATTCAGAATGTTGAGGAATGGGGCAAGCTCATTCTCTCCGTTGATGGTGTCCACATTGTCATTGACAGCGATATAGCGGACGCCTTTGCTGGGAAAGTAGATTTCCGTGTACTGGCCGGTCAGAATGTAGTTTCTGCCTAAGCGGGATAAATCCTTCGTAACAACGCAGTTGATTTTCCCGTCCTCAATGTCATCAATCATTCTCTGAAAATCCGGCCTGTCAAAGTTCGTTCCAGACCATCCATCGTCGATATATTCATCTATGACATTCAGGCCATGCTCGGCGGCATATTGCCGGAGCATCATGCGTTGTGTCTGAATACTCCCGCTTTCTCCTTGCAGTTCATCGTCCCGGCTCAATCTCATATAAAGCGCCGTGTTGTAAATCGTAGTATTGTAAGGTTGTTTCACCGTTAAAAATCCTCCTTCTAAAGAAACAACCCACGCTTACAATACTTTTGCTCTATGGCAATTATATCATAAGCGTGGGCGTGTTATCAATGATGGGCTATCAGGTTGAAGCGGCTTTTTCTGCGGTATGCCGCACCACATCTACAATCAGATCACCGAGGGGCTTCCCGCCTGCGGCGAAGTGTTCGGAGATTTTTATACGGTTGTTCCCACATACAAAATACTGCGTGCCGTTCTCTGCTTGTATGACCTGCCCTGTCCGGGGTGTAAAAATATCGCTTTCGCTTTTTGCCATCCAGTGTCCTCCATATTCAGTTTTCAAGGTACAATGCCGCACAGGAGCGGCGAAAATTTCTGCTTATATCTATCACCTTTCCTTTACCGTGTGCCGCTGCTGCCGTTTCAGTTCCGCCAGTATATCCGGCGGGATACGGTCAACCAGCCGCTGTAAATTGTCCAGTTCGCTTTTCAGCTTTGCCCGTTCCATCGTATCTTTCATCTTGCCTTTTTCACTGGCCTTTGCCCTTGCTTCCAGCTTCTCATTCTCCGCCAACAAGTCATTGATTGTGACCTTGTACTTTTTCAGTTGCCCGGAGAAGTTCTCCATCTGCGGGAACCACTTTTTCAGCATGGAGAGGGCTTCCTCTTTTTTCTTTCCGGCGTTCAGCGGGTTAATGCCGTCAAGGGCGGCTTCAATGGCTCTGGCCTGTTTGGAGAGGGAAATCGCCTGTTTGAAAAGCCGGGTGGGGATATGCTTCCGGCCTGTCTTGCTGGCACTCTCCCCACGCTCCAAGTCGGGATATTTCTCTACCATATAGGCGTGAAAATCGTCCTGCCACTTCGTCAGGTTTGCCCGGTTGCCGATAATCTCCTTTGCACACAGGCGGTTGTCCTTTGTCAGCGGAACAAAGGTCAAATGCAGGTGGGGCGTTTTCTCGTCCATGTGTACCACCGACGACACGATATTTTCCCGTCCTACCCGGCCAATGAGGAAAGCCGCCGCCCTCTGGAAAAACGCCTGTATCTCCTTTGGGGATTTCCCCTTGAAAAACTCCGGGCTGGCAGTTACCAGTGTATCGACAAACCGTGTGCTGTCTTTCCTCGTCCGGCATCCGGCCTGCTCGATACGGCTCTGAATGAAGTGGTAATAGCGTCCCTCCGGCTTGATGATATGGAAGTTGTATTTACTCCGGCTTGTGTCAATGTCGGGGTTGCTGGCGTATTGTTCTTTCTGTCTTTCGTGATGGGCTTCCAGCGGCCTTGCCGGGTTGCCCTTGTGCTTCTCAAACCGCAAAATTGCGTGTTGTGCCATTCTGCTCCTTTCCCCATTCCTTTCCTATCCGGGGTTTTCCACAGGGAAAATCCCGCCGAAATTATCTCTGATAGGATTGGAATGGAATAGATATAAATAAAATATTTTTAATCTTTGTATTTCTATATACCGTCCGGTTTTCGTACTCCAAGAGGATTGATTATCGTACTTGTCAGGTACGGTTTTCAGTCCTCCGGTGTTCCATAACCGGATTTCTTGAAGTCGGTGTTTGAAACCGCTTCATAGGATTTTGGGTAAATACAGTTGGGTTTTCCACAGCCCTGCTTCTTAATCTCAATCAACTCCGCATACTGCAATTCCCGCAGGGTGTTGACGGCTTTCTGCCGCCCACAGTGGAGCAGACCAACTACTTCGCAGATGGGATAGTACAGGTAAATGCGTCCGTACTCGTCAGCCCAGTCGTTCTTGCGGGACAACTCCGTCCGGCGCAGGATAAAGGCGTACAGTATCTTCGCTTCATTGGACAGGGGCGTAAATGTAGGTGCTTCAAAGAGGAAATTCGGGAGCCGGGTGAAGCTGACCGATTTCTCCGGCTGATGAATATAAATCGTGTTTGTCATAGTGTGCTTTGTGGACAGTTAGAACGGCATTTCCGGGGGTGGACGATACTTTATACCACCTGCCCCGTTTTGGGGCTTGCAAAGCCTGATAAATCAAGGCTTTTTTCACTCCTAACTGTCCACAGCAGACCTCCTTTTCTGTTCACTTTCTGTTTTCTGCCGCCTGTGAACTCTGGCGGCACAGCCGGGGCAGTATTTTGCCCGGTTGGATTTTGGGACGAACACTCTGCCGCAGACCGCACAGCGTTTCAAGTCCTTATCCCGGAAAATCTCCGCTTTCAGCGTCCCGTCCAGCGGCAAAACCGCCCAGCGGAACCACTTACAGCAGACCGAGAAAGAAACCGTCTGCGGACAGGTGCAGGTGTCCCCATCGTCAAGGAACATACAGTTCCCGTCCTCATAACAGCAGCACTCCCGGCGTATCAGGCTGTTTGCCTGTTTCCGCTGCGCCGGCGTCATACGGTAGAGGGAGCCGTCCGGTTTGCGCTCTATGGGCGGCAGTCGTTTATATGGGTTCTCTCTCATGTGTTCCCTCCATTTTTCTGTTGCCGTTCTCCCCAAAAAGGCTTCCTGCCCCATTCCTGCGGCGTGTTCCCAACAGGGGCCCCCACAAAGTCGTTGGACTTTGTGGGGAGAGGAGCCACAGCGGAGCGAGTGAGCTTTCGCCATTTGGCGGAAGCGAATGATACGCAGCTTGTGGCGACGAGGCACGCTCCCCGGACTTCGGGACATTTTGTCCCGAAGTGGCTCGTAGCGGTGCTTCCCCTGCCGGGGTATTCCTTTTCGGACGGTCATTCATTTTTCAAGGTGCGGCTCATCGATGAACTAAGATAAGTCTACACCTAAATGACCGCCCGCCCCGTATATCCATAAAGTCGGAAATCAGCCCGGAAAACTTTCTATTTCCACGCTCTCGGAATTGTGGTAGAATAGAAATAATGAGTGATAAATAGGAGATAGGAAAGCCTTTATAAATGGATATTTGAAAAGATATATTCATTTTCACGATGGAAAAATGGAGGAGGCACAATGAACTTTAACGAAGCAATGCAAATACTTGGAAACAAGTTGCAAGGAAAGTACGGACATTTAGGCTTTAAGTATAAAAAATCTGACAAAACACTTACGAGGCACAGTAAAAATTTCACCTATATGATTGCGTTTTCCTCATTCGGCGGGAACACAAAGGATAGCATAAGTATAGAGGTTTGCTATATAATCAACACTCGTCCATACGACCCTTATGGTTATGCCAAACCAGACCTCAACACACAACCGCTGTTTTACAGTTTAAGAGACAATGAAATATATCTTGACATAGGAAATGAAGAAAAAATTGATAATACCTTTGAGATTGTTTGTCAGTGGATGGATAAATTACTGATTCCAAAAATGAATGAGCTTTGTGCTACCGAGTAAAATGAGCAGTTGACAATATCAGTGAATTATCTGCGAGAAAATTAGAAATATTTTTGACTATCAAGCAGACAAGGAGGGGGAGCATGGAACTATCCATACAAGAACGATTGAAAGACCTGCGTGTGGAGCGTGGGCTGACGCTGGAGCAGCTTGAGGAACAGGTAAATCTCTCCAAGTCTGCACTGGGCAGTTATGAAGCAAAGGACTTCAAGGACATCAGCCACTATGCCATTATCAAGCTGGCGAAGTTTTACGGCGTGACCGCCGATTATCTGCTGGGGCGTTCTCAAACAAAAAATCACCCAAACGCCGATCTTGCAGACCTGTGTTTGAGTGATGATATGATTGAACTGTTGAAAAGCGGGCTGGTGGATAATTCCCTCTTGTTTGAGCTGGCGGCGCACTCTGATTTTCCCCGGCTCATGGCTGACCTTGAAATCTATGTGAACAGAACGGCAGTCAAGCATGTACAGAGCGCAAATGCCATTGTGGATATTATGAGCGCAGCCATTATGAAGCAGCACAATCCCGGCTTGACTGACCCGCAGCTAAGACAGCTTATCGCCGCTCATATTGATGATGACAGCTTTTGCCGCTATGTGATACAGCAGGACATAAACAAGATAGCCCTCGACCTGCGGGAAGCCCATAAGGACGATTTTTTCAGCGTTCCGGAGGACAACCCGCTGGAAGATTTCTTGCAGACCGCCGAGGAAACTGCCAGTCCAGACAGTGACCCGGAGCAAGCGGCTTTGGCGTTTATCTGTAAGCGGCTCAAGCTGAATTTGAAAAAGCTGTCCGAGGAAGAAAAGAAGTGGCTGAAAAAGATTGCACAGAAGTCTGACTTGCTGAAAAATCCTAACCCGCAGCGGGGGAGAAAGTAAGAGAGCGACAAATCGGAATTTGCGGAGGAATATCAGTGCGTAATAGAAGTATGGCTTTGGTTGTTAGGGATGACAAGATTTTGATGATAAAAACATTTCGATTCAATAGATATATTTGGGAACTTCCAGGTGGTGGAATTGAAATTGATGAAACAGCAGAGGAAGCTGCTATAAGAGAATTGAAAGAAGAATGTGGTTTGGAAGGAGTGATTAATAGACCTCTAAACACATTACATTGCAAAGATGGAAGTGTAGAATATGTATTTTTAGTTGATGTTTCGGAAGAACAGGAGGCGATTGTTGGAATGGACCCAGAAGTTCCAGCGGGAGAAGAACAATCAATTAAAAATGTATGTTGGAAAAAACTTAATGAACTTAGTGAAAAAGATAGGGCTTTTTTATGGTCGTATGGATTATTAGAAGTAGATGATTATTTTGAACTTGTATTAAGCTGGGGAGATGAAATAAGTTATCCGCTTGGTTAGGCAGTCTAGAGAAGATAAATTCCCATTTATCGGGGAGATAGTAAAGCCAGCCGAGCCAGTCAACGGTCAAGATGAACGGCGCATAAATGCGCCGCTGTTGACAGTCCTGCCCGTCTTTGCTGATGGGTAATCAAGGCGGGAAAGCCTTAAAATGGCTTTCCCGCCCATTTCAAAATTTAGAAAATTTGGTTATGGAGGGAGTTGCAATGTGTGACTACTGTCATAATATTCAGAAATGGAAGAGATTTAACGCACCGAAAGATTATCTGGCGTGTATCGAATACATCCAACAGCTTGTGACAAATGGCGGTTTTGAACTGCTTGAGGAAGAATCCACTCGCCCGTTGAATCAGGTAAAGACCGAAGATGGATGGGCGGATGAAATTATGGTTCACATGGTACGGTGCAAACACTGTGGACAAGTCTTTACCTGTGTTGTCAACACTTATCGTGGTAGTGGTTCTTTCAAAAAGGGTAAAGGTTGACAAGTACGCTTGCTTATCAAAATGGTTCGGGACATTTTGTCCCGTAGTCCGGCGAGGGACGAGGGACGGGGGCTTTCATATCCGCCCTGTCTGCTGATAAAACCAGTCCTGCGCTTGCGGCTCCACGCCACGCAATCACAGCCCTGTTTTCCTGCCGTTTCAAATGCCCTTGCCCTCCCCGGTGACAACCGCATTTTCGCAGCAACGCCGACAGAGCGTATAACACACTACACTTTGCAAGCAAAGTCGTGTGCCAAGGGGTAAGCCCCTTTGGAAACCCCAGACAACAAAACAGGCTGAATATCTCGCACTTCCCCGGTGCTTGATATTCAGCCTTTATTTGTTGTCAGCAGCCCCCGTTTCGTGGTCTGCGTGTAGTTCCTTGTAAACTGACCTAAACTGCAAAATAAACCGATAATTCCATTGAACTTGGAACTACCGGTTTATTTTGCATTTCATACAAATAATATTATATGGCGGAAGCATTATCCTTCGCATTTATCCAGCTCTGCACCTGCTCTATACTCGCATTTACGGCGGTGGCAATGTTCTCAACCGCCATTCCCATCTTCGCAAGTGCCATCGATGTCTCCCTCTGTGCCTGAATATGTCCTTCTGCACTGCCCTCCTGCTTCGCAGCGTCCAAAGCGTCCTCAATCTCATCCCTCATAAGTCTTCTCAGCGCTTCACACATTGTATTATCCCTCCTCACCTTCTCATAAAGCTCATAGTTTGCGGACATGCTCACCTGCAGCACTGCGTCCGCATCTGATTTCTCACTCTTTCCTATGTAGCCCTCAGCATCCTTTAAAAATGTCTCTATATCCTTCTCATCCACATTTCTTGACAGCACACGAAAACTGTTATGCAGTCCCTGAGACAGCTCCTTTGTCACAACTATCTGTGTCGGAATAAAAAAATTCTTCAGATAATATATTCCATCGTATACCTTTTCGATTTCTATTCCCTGTCTTTTTAGAGTGGCAATCATGCCTGCAGGATATGACTCACGCATCATTGAGATTGTAAGCTCATTGGCTGAAACCGCATCAACCTTCTCTCCCAATGCCTTGTACATACATGCATAGGCTGTTGCCTTATAAAAATCATCTATCGACATGGAATCTCCGGGACTTTTATATTCAATTATATTGTTCTGCCTGAATATGTGACCAATCTGATTTTTTATCCTGATGTTCTTATTCTTCTCAATTATCAGCAGGTCTATCTGTAATGGCTTCCTGCTTAAATTATACTCCGAATAAAATTCAAGTACATCTCTGTCCTCATTGAACTCAAGCCGCGCAGCGGCACAGAATGCCGGATGCCACTGAAGCTTAATTCTCTCATTATTCAATTGTAATGCCTCCTTGTGTATTGCAGGAAACATTATGCATTTCCAAAACATCGTGCTCCTGCTGTTGTCTATGGGATTCAAAAGCACGAATGTCTTAAACGCGAATAATTAGATTATACAGAAATATAAGAACTATGCTTTTAGATAAAGATACCATAATGTATCATGTTTAGCAATAGTATTTGTAAATTTCTATATTTAATATTATATTTTGTGTACCAATTTTACCGTCCCTGATGCTTTTCCAGCTTTTTTTTCTCCTTCAATGTGCATATCACATGTTGCATGGCTGCGCAAGGATGATGAAGCATCATCCTCGGTCCCGAAAAACGCATCACCTCACGTATTTTTTCGCGCATTTCTGGCTTATAGCAGTGCACCCTGCAGTTTGAGCAGAAGGTCTTGTTCTCCATGAACGGACAGCGGTCGCTCCTGCTTCGCGCGTAGCTTTCTAACTCCGCACATTCAGCGCAGAGCTCTTTTTTTGTACCATGCTTCCTGTTGCAGTACAGCTTTATCATAAGTGAGACCATAGCCTTCTCAGCCTCACGCTTGGCGGCAATATCTTTTTTATTACTCATAAAAATCCCCCATGTCACTATCAGCTCATCCGTCCATTCTCAACAGAGTACACCTTGTCCGCAATCCTCATCGTGGACTCACGGTGTGATACAAGTACGATTGTCTTGTCCTCCCTGCCGTCATTGAGTGCCTTCAAAATGACTGCCTCATTGAGACTGTCAAGATTGCTCGTAGGCTCATCTAAGAGCATGAACGGCGAATTGTGCAGGAATGCCCGCGCAAGTCCGATACGCTGCCTCTCTCCACCGGAAAGTGTATCTCCAAGTTCCCCAACCTGAGTGTCATAGCCATCCGGCAGGCTCATTATGAAGTCATGTACGGAAGCCTTTTTGCAGGCTGCCTCAAGCTCCTCCTGTGCCGCATCAAGCTTGGCAATCAGGAGATTGTTTCTTATCGTATCGTGGAAAAGCTGTGTCTCCTGTGTCACAAAGCCTTCCATTCTCCTTAGATTGTCCGTATTGATATGCTCAATATCATGTCCGGATATATTGATACTTCCATTGTCAACTCTCCAGAACCGCATGAGAAGCTTAAGAAAAGTTGACTTTCCGCTTCCGCTCTTACCTACAATGCCTACAACACTGTTCTTAGGCAGTTCAACCGAGAAAGCTTTCAAGATATCCTCACCATCATAAGCAAATGTGACATTTTCTGCGTCTGCACCATCAAAACCTATTTCCGTTTCTCCGCTTACATCCTCAACAAGCGGGCTTTCCTCCAGAATGTCAAGCACTCTGTTTCCAGCGGCAAAGGTATTCTGTAAGGTACTTCCAAGTGCGGCAAGTGCCACGCAAGGTCCGAATGAACTCATGAGTGCAAGCACAGGGATAATCACTCCGTCAAAATCGACAAGTCCCTGATTGTAATAGTGCGCTGCAGTGAACAGCATTATCATGTCAAATACCAGAATCACCGTATTGGTCACAGCGGTATTTCTCCCCGAATTGTTCTTCATGCGCTTCTCATCCGCGGCAAGAGCATCGCTTCTCTCATTCATCTGTGCGGTACGCCCTTTCCCCTGCCCGAACTGTATAATCTCGTCAAGACCGCGAAGGCTCTCAAGCACGAAACTGCTCAGCTCACCCGACATGGTACGGAACCTCATTCCGTCATCCCCGCTCAGTCTGCTCATGGAAAGTGGGATAACTATTCCTACCAGAAGATATGCGCACAGAGCAATCAAGCCGAATACAGGTTGATAGCTTCCAATAAACAGGCACATTATGATTGTAAAGAGAAATGCAATGCATATCGGCGAAATCGTGTGAGCGTAGAACACCTCAAGAAGCTCGATATCCGATGTGATAATCGAAATCAGATTACCTCTGTCCTTACCCTCAAGCTTCGCCGGACATAAGCGCCTTAGCGCACCGAATACCTTATCCCTTATAAGCGCTAAAAGCTTGAACGCAATAAAATGGTTGCATCCCTGCTCCGCATAGCGGAGTCCGGCTCTTACAAGCGCAAAAAGTACCATGCAGGTAAATATCACCGCCACATTAAGGCTGTTGCAGCCAAGATATGACAGGAGAGCATACCCCGCAAATATCGTTATGAACGAGGCACACAGATGCCCTGCAAGTCCCATTGTCACCGCTCCCACCATAAAGCCTGTGAGTGGTTTTACAAGACCAATCAGCTTCATGCATACCGTAAAGCCGCTTCTCACTTTAGGGCTGTTGCCATCCCTGCCTTTTTTCTTACTATTTAAATCTGAATTTCTATTTTTCTCGTTATTAACATCCACTGCCAGCTTCATTACGCATCAGCCTCCTTTCCAAGGTTTTCAAGGCTCTGCTGTGCATTCCACAGTCTTGAAAACTCTCCGTTTCGTGCAAGCAGCTGTTCGTGTGTGCCGCTCTCAGCAATCTCGCCCTTTTTAAGTACATAGATACAGTCCGCATTCTTCACGTTCGCAAGCCTGTGGGATATGAGTATGATAGTCTTTGTCTTAGCAAGCTCCATAATCAGCTCCATAATGTCATTCTCGCTCTCGACATCAATATTAGATGTAGCCTCGTCAAATATATACACAGGCGTGTCGTGAAGCAATGCCCTCGCGATTGAGAGCCTCTGTCTCTGACCTCCGGAGAAATTGCCTCCCGCCTCTCCGACTGCTGTGTCAAGACCCTGCTGCTCCCTTAGAAATGCCTCAAGCTTAACCTTTCTTAGCGCCGACCACAGTTCATCATCCTTAGCCTCCGGTTTTCCCATGAGAAGATTGTCCCTGACACTCCCCTTAAAAAGAAAGCTGTTGTGGCTTATGTAGGTGATATTTCTCATAAGGCTGTCCTCGGAAATTTCCGACAGCTCCACACCACCGATTGTCACCGAACCTGTGTAGCCCTTATTTCTTCCCATAAGCACTGCCGAGAGTGTTGATTTTCCGCACCCGGACTCACCGACTATCGCCGTGAAATTATCTTTTTTTAATGTCACATCAATGCCATGAAGAATCTCTCTGTCCTTCTCGTATGAATAATGAAGGTCATGGCAGATGATATCCCCATCCCCGCATGACTTTTTAACGCCGGTCTGTGCATTTTTTTCATCTGCATGTGCATTTTCAACACCGGCATTACCCGGCTCAGGCAGCTCAAGAAGCTTGAAAATCTTGTCGCTCGCCGCCATTCCATTCATAGCAATGTGGAAAAATGAACCAAGCTGTCTCATAGGAAGGAAAAAATCTGCCGCAAGCAGAATGATTAAAAGGCAGCCCGCCAGGTCAGCCTTTCCCGCATTGAACTGGCTGATTGCAAGTATCATTCCAAGTGCCGCACCGCCGTACGCTATAAAATCCATTATCGTTATGGAGTTAAGCTGCATGGTGAGCACCTTCATGGTAATCTTGCGAAACTTCTCTGACTCCTCGTTCATCCTCTCATGCTTATACGCATCCGCACTGTACACCTTGAGTGTCGTGAGCCCCTGAAGATTTTCAAGGAAGGTATCTCCGAGTGCTGTGTACTGCCCCCAGTACTTTGACAACAGCTTCTTAGCCCACGTCTGCACAAGTGCTATGGAAACCGGAATAAGAGGCACACATATAAGGAGCACCACCGCGGACAGCACATTTATCCTCACCAACACCACAAAAAGTGTGAGCGGTGCCAGCATGGCATAAAAAAACTGTGGAAGATATGCGCCAAAATATGTCTCAAGCTGGTCCACGCCCTCCACAGCTACCTGTACAATCTCTGATGTCTGCACGCTCTCCTTATAGCTGAGCCCTATCCTTAAAAGCTTCTCATATATCTTCTCCCTTAACGTCTTTTTTACCGCCTTCGAGGAAAGATAGCTCATCCTGGACGACAGCCTCGCGCACACAAATCTCACAATAACCGCTGCGACTATCACTGCGGCAATCGGTGCAATACCTGCGTCCTCCCCATTGTAAAGCTGCATGAGCATGCGCGTCACCGCCATCATCATCGTTATATTAGCTGCAAGCGACACCCACTGGCATGCTACATTGCCCGCAATATATTTCTTGCTCTCGCTGACCGTATTAATCAGCCTTTTGTCCATCATCATGTGTATTGCATTCTCCTTTCCCTTTTCTATACAGTCAATTGTGTGGGACAGGGGTCTGGTCCCTGTCCCACACAACAAAATGCCGCGACGTGAACGCTCGGCATTAGTATGGTATCACAAAAGTTAGATTTGCACAACATGTGTTAGTTAGAATAATATTCTGTTTCATTGTCAAGGCAGATAGCTGCTAATCTTCCATCAGGATAACAGGCACCACAGTCAATGACAATATGATTATTTTTTCTGTATATATCCTGGTTTATCATTCTCCTTTATTTCTTGTGTAGGTGTATGCCCTGTAATGGTAAATGCTTTATCAAAATATTTCTCGCTATAATCATTTCTCATCCATACAAGCTCTTTTATCGAATAATCTCCCAGTTTCTTATTCCTACTGTAATTTCCAAGCCCTGCATGCACCAATAAATATTTCCTGTTTCCAACCTTCACATTCACATATTTATGCATATTTTTTATATAATTTATTACTCTCTTCTGAGTTTCAGAATCCAATCTGCAAAACTCGGCTATTGTAGTATCTGCACCATTATACTTCCACGTTATTATATTTTCTATCGCCTTTCTGTCAATCTTCTCCAATTGTATATTAATTTTATCTTTTTGCATGATTTCAAGACATTCCATAGCCATCAATTCATGATTTCCCAAAATACATATCACATTCGACATTTCCATAAGCTGTAAAAGCGTTTTTATGGGATACAAACCTCTATCTAGTACACCACCAAGTATATATAAAGTATCCGTTTCCTTTAACTTTATTGTTTTTAACAATTGATTGAATTTTTCATACTCACCATGTATATCCGAAATGACATAAACCGCCATGTGACTCTCCTTTTAATTTCCCTCATTATATGGAAGTATCTCATTGCAGCCTTTTTCCGTCACCTGATAATACCTATCTACTTCGGTATCAACCATAAGAACAGGAATTTTTCCACTTTCAAGGACAGTACCATCAATATAATAGTGAGCTTCTCCATCAAAGTAAATGTCATGGAAATTTTGATTGCCAGATATTTCTGCTGTTCCAACATGACCTGCAACAATCTTCATTTCAAGTCCTTCAATTATGCCAGTCTGAGCAGGATATTTGCCTGTAAAAATTTCATCACTTGTACCCCACTTCCACCAGTCACCTGCCTCCTCATCTATACCTGCATGGACAAAAATGATATTTCCAACAGAAAAAAATCGCGGAAGCTTTTCCATCCACTTGATGCACCTGTCTTCCCTTATATCATTATTTATGTACTCTTTATCACAATACTTCAGCATATGATTTACTGTAGAATCTCCCCAAAGGACAAATTCTTCATGATTTCCCATTAAAGCTACAACCTTATCCGAACTATATGCCTTCTGAAGTTCTATTATCCTATCTATAACACCATAATTATCCTGTCCTCCATGTATATAATCACCTAACAGGCACAGCATGGTATCCGGCTCATCCAAATGCCCAACTATTACTGATAATGCCTTATTAAACTCATCAAGACATCCATGAATGTCACTCATGCAGTATACTTTCATAATAATTTTCTCCTTTACCATATTTACATAATGCTAAACACAAAATTCATTCAGAAAAACATCATAATTTGATGTATCTCTTGGTGAACAGTAAACTGCCATTTCAATTACTTCAAAATCATATATATGTTCATCAATTGCTTCATGCATCGCTTTGGCAACCAACTCAGGTGGATTTGCAAATGCTCCACAGCCAAAAGCTCCCAAAACGACAACATCCGATTCCATAAATCTCGCCATGTCTAAAACACGATTTATTCTTTTTTTATAGATTTCAAACAGTACTTTATCGGTGGCTTTCTTTTTCCACTCCCTATCATGCTGCGACATATATCTCAAATTCGGAGCTGCACAACTAATCACGTCTACATTAAACCATTCCGTCTCCGGTAAAAGAACAGGCTTAGCTGTATCACTCTTAAATACTGTAACATCACAAGTATGTATGCAGTCATCATTATAAAGGGAATCCATTTTTCCTGACTTCAATGCTATCCAGTGCTTTTTATGAAAATCTTTAACAATTTCATCTTCACAGAGGCACTCGTATAATGTGCTCGTCCGACATAAACATTCTTCCTGAGCACCTGCACCTTTCAAAACCCCACCACCTGGATTAGTTGCGGAAGCAAAATTAAGTACGCTAATATGCCTTCCCCTATATGCACTTGCAGCCTCAAAGCTGCGATACCTATATCACGGTCATGCAGCTTTTTGTCCAGCCCCTTAGGAATAATCCTATAATCATCTATGGTAACCAAATCGTCAACATAACCATCCACGTCTTCAGGATTAAGCTCTTTCATCATTACCTTTAGATAGTCTGTTAACGTACGCGCCGAACATGAATAACCATGTTTATTCATTAAATTAAGAATCTCCGGCTGACTGATAGTTTTTTCCTCATCTGTCTCTTCCTTTAAAATTCTTAATATCTCGAGTACTCTCCCTATAAAATCAAAATCATGCTCTGTTTTTCTATTTTTTTCCCATTTTTACCTCTCTGTATTGTACTATTGTCATGCCACACCCTATACATTTAGGAGATAGCTATTCAAAAGCTATCTTCTTCATTTAGTATTTTATATAATTCAACTATCATTTTATGACACCTAACTTGAATAATATTACATGCCAAAGATACAAACTCTTTTTGATCATCAATTTTTACGTTTTTTTCACAAGACTTCGAATAAATATCATTAAACCTCTTTTCGAATTCCATCGGAATAAATAAGTCACTACAATACTTTTTCTTTTTGAAAATGGAATTGAAATCACCATCTTTATAATATTTTTCATAAAAATTCACATGTCCGTCTACTATTGTTTCAGGCTTTGGTACCTCCGGCTTTGAACTGATACCATCTAAGTAATTTATAAACGCATAATAATTATCTTTTAGGATATAGCTCCGTTTTCTGTTTATTTCAGTTGGACTTACGACAAAATTACCTAAAGTATGATATAAGTTAAAGAATTGCCTTGCCCATTCAATATCTGTACTCTCTACCCTTTCAAATCCTTTTATAATATTATACAAGGATATATACTCATATCTTGTATCTTTTTTACCATACAAATTTTGAGGTCCATGAAACTCTGAATTGCTGCCTTCATACATTGGACTTCCAATTGCATAATGTAACGATATCATAGTATCTGCTCTAATATCCTCTTCATCTCGATGCAATACTCCCATAATCGCTTTGATTATATTCATATTATCCGGATCCACAGATCCACCAAAAACATCTGCCAATTTTTGTTTTTTTCCTTTTTTATCTTTACCTGCATTGATTTCATCTTCGAATAAACACTTATAACTGCTCTCATCTAATCCGGTAATATTAGTAAATGTATGTTTAATCTCATCAGCGCATGGTATAGTTATGTTATTTTCACTTAATATTCGATATCCCCCAACTACTTCATTATTATTAAAATGTAAATGATTCATCCAATCAAAACTAAATGAATAAAACGGATAATAATTTAAAATATTTTTATATCCATCCTCATCAACTAACCCATCTTCTTTTCGCGGTGAAAAAATATAATTAATCAAATCCTTTACTAGTTTTATATTATCTTTCAATGTATTTTTCATTCTCTTATCCTCCAACAGTGAATACAGCCTTGAAAACCCAACCCTTATATCATTTTATTAGCTCATATTTTCAAATACAATTATATCAAAACAAACCAGCAATATATTGCAGAAAACAAAATCCATATTCCACATTACCCATAAGAAATGTTTGAAACAAATTAAAGTACAGTTTACAAGGGACTACACAGAGTAGGTATCTGACGGGAGGGGTTCCACCCGTCAGATTTTCCATGTGATATTCAAGCTGTCGCTTGTGGCGGCTATGGTGGTAATCATCAAATCCACCACACGCCGCTTGTCATCAAAGGATACATCCTCCCAAGTGTCGAGGTAGCCGGAAATCTGGCTGACCTGTTCCGGGCTGATGGCTTCCACCGTCAACTCCGCTATCCTCGCCAGAAGTTCCTGCTTGCGTCCGTCCAGTTCCGCTATCTTCACATTCACATAGGAGAGCAGAACATTGTTTGCACCCGTCAGACTGTCCACCAGCTTTTCAATCTCGCTGTCCACATGGAGAAGTTCCACTTGCAGGGCGGCGATTTTCGGGTTTGCCTTTGCCGCTTTTTTTCTGCCCGTCAGCGTTTTGTAGCTTGCCAGCTTCTTCACCATCTGCTGATAAACAACCGCTTCCAGCTCCGAAGTGATGATTTTCCCGCACCCGGCACAGCTTTTATTGTCCAGCCGCTTTGTGCAGCGGAGATATTGCTTTCCCACAGGATTGTTAATGCTCATAAGGGCATACCCGCAGTTTCCGCACTTGATTTTTCCCGCCAGCCATGTATGGGTGGCTTTCCGGGCAGACTGGATTTTCATGTTGTTCATCAGCTTCTTGCGGCAGGTCAGCCAGATGTCGGAGGGGACAATGCCCTCATGGGGAGCCAGTACCAGCATTTGGTCTTTCAAGTCGTTCTTTTTGCTGGGCTTCACATCTCGCCCTTGATACAGATAGCAGCCGTTCATGCCTGTAAAATCGGCAGCGTCATTGACAATGACTGTCCCTTGACTTTTGAAAAACTCGTACACATCAAGGTCTGCCTGCACATAGACAGGATTGCGTAACATCTGCGCCAGCGTGGGGCGTATCAGTTCTTTGCCATGGAACAAAATCCCCTGTTCCGCAAAGTACCGGGTAATGTCCCCGTAGGAGGTAGTGGGCTGGGCGTACATTTCAAATATCAGCCGGATATTTGCCGCTTCGTCTGGATTTACCACCAGCTTTTTTGTGTTGATACCGTCCATCTTAATCGGCTCTGTATGGAAGCCGTACAGGAGTACTGCGGCGATGTCATCAACTTCAAAAGCTACTCCAAATCCTATAAAATGAAGCGGCGCATTGAAAATCCGGAAGAGAATAGAGCGATTTTCCTCAATGTCCATGAGCCGATTATTGACCGGGTCACATGGGAAAAGGTACAGGCTTTGCAGAAAGGAACACGGCGCAAAAAGCCGACTGTTACCCAAGAGCCGAGTGTGTTCTCCGGGCGGCTGAAATGCCCCGAATGCGGCGGCAACCTCAACTTCCATTTTAATCAGAAAAACCACGACATTAAGTTTTTCAGTTGTCAAAACCACAACTCCGGCTTGCGGAAGTGTTCTGCGACGCACTACATCCGTCTGGATTTTCTGGAACAGGTGGTACTGTATGAGGTCAACCGCTTGGCGACCTTTGCCAATGAGTACGAGCGTGACTTTGTAAAAGCTATGATGGGCCGTTCCGCAAAGGTGGCCGAAAATGACCGGGCAAGAAAACAGCGGGAACTGAACACACTGCTGACCCGCGACAAGGAACTGGATATGCTCTTTGAACGGCTGTATGAGGACAATGTAGCGGGCAAAATCGACGATACCCGGTTTGCCAGGATGTCAAAGCGGTACGAACAGGAACAGGGCGAAATCGGCGCAAAGGTCAAAACTCTGCGGTTGGAACTGAAAAA
>ENA-UEPJ01002595-UEPJ01002595.1-human-gut-metagenome-genome-assembly--contig:-NODE-2595-length-18102-cov-5.998169_pt1 | contig 18102 bp, 11 predicted proteins | sample MGYA00242890_ERZ507896 | MGnify/ENA primary metagenome ERZ507896 (study PRJEB26167, sample SAMN06115508) | human gut metagenome | host: Homo sapiens | place: China:Qinghai | collected 2015-08-20... | reverse complement strand
CTATATAGGAGTGCTGAAAAGGATGTAACTGTCTGTGTGATAATGCACTTGGTGTTCCACTAAGATCAGTCGTAGTGGAACACGAGTTCAGTCCTAGTGGGAAGTGGCTTCAGTCGTAGTGGGAAGTACCTTCAGTCCTAATGGGAACTATCCTCAGTCGTAGTAGAAAAATAGCTCGCTATACAGTTGTAAATTCCTCTAATGGGAAATGAATGAATTCCGTTAACGGCTTTTCGATAATCAGTTGACGTATCCTAAAAGATCTCCTCAAAAAGATTATCTTCCCCGATAAAATTCAAAATGTCTTCTAATTTGCCTTTTACTTTTGCCTCAGAATTTTGAGATAAAAGAAAGAAAAGGTATGAAAAGATTTGTTTTAGGCATCGTGGTCATTTGTTGGATTACGATTGTATTCGCTGCAGGAAATGGCAGTAAAGCGACAGGAATCTTAAGTGGTAAAACGAATAAAGCACCGGTGGAGTTTGCCACGATAGCTTTGTACGAGGCAACAACAAAAAAACTTGTGACGGGAGCTATGACAGATTCTACCGGATACTTTCATCTGGAAGATGTGCCAACGGGTCGTTATTATCTGGTGGGTAGTTATGTCGGTTATGGTGAAACACAATCTGAAATGTTCACTGTGGGTAATGGTAATCAGATGGTTGATGTCGGTGTATTGTGGATTGACGATAAAGGTCAAGTGTTGAATGAGGTGGTGGTAGCCGGGCGAAAATCCACTTTTGTGCCCAAACTGGATCGTAAGGTATTTAATGTCGGACAGGATTTGATGAGTTCGGTAGGTTCGGCAAGCGAGTTGATGCAGAATATTCCTTCGGTAGAGGTGGATTTGGAAGGTACGGTCAGCCTGCGTGGTAATGAGAATGTGACTATCCTTATTAATGGAAAACCATCCGCACTGATGAGCGGCAGGACACGGACTGATGCTCTGAATCAACTTGCCGCAAACAGTATCGAACGTATCGAGGTAATTACTAATCCTTCGGCAGAGTATAAACCCGATGGTGTGAGCGGTATTATTAACATCGTATTGAAAAAGGAGGGCAAGGCGGGACTGAATGGCACTTTGACGGTGAATACCGGTAGCCACGACCGTTACAATGCCGGAGTGAATTTGAATTACGGCATCAATGGGGTGAATTTCTTTGGCGGTTATGCTTTCCGGCAAGATCGCTATGACCGTAGTATTTTTGACAATCGTACATCGCCCACGGAATACATTAACCAGACGACTCTCGGTACAGGTCGTCCCGTGTCGCACACATTACGACTTGGAATGGGAGTAAACCTTTCGACTCATGATGTCATGGAAATTTCGGGAAGCTATAATCGCCGTCATTTCCTGCGAAGTGAGCGTATAGAATCTGTTACGGAAGATATAAATCATCATTTGGAAGATTTTTATTTTCGCAATCGCAGGGCTGATGCCAGAGAGAATATGTGGGAAGGAAACTTTCTTTATACCCACACCTATGGAAAGGGCAATGAATGGAGTGTGAACTATACTTATTCTTCCGAAAGTGAAGACGAACAGAATGAATATTCTACCATGCAAATGGAGAATGACACTAAAGACAATGAGTGGGTATGGGATGCCAATTATCTGCATATCGGAAAAGTGCATTGGCAGCATCATTTGTCGGAACGGACAAAACTGTCAGCGGGTTATGAACTGGAGGCGCTTCGTGCCGAACAAAATTATCATGTGGAAAATTGGGATGGAGCATCTTTCATTCCTGATCTTGACCGCACAAGTGATTTTACCCATCATCGCACCCTTCATTCTTTCTTCTCTACTTTAGAAATGAATCCGGGAGAGTGGAGTCTTATGGCCGGACTGCGTGGAGAATATGCTGATATCCGGAACAATCTTTATTCTCTTGACAGCATCACGAGGCAGCACTATACCAATATTTATCCTACGTTACACGCCTCCCGCAAACTGAATGAGCACAATGAACTCCAACTAAGCTATAGCCTTCGTGTGAACCGTCCCGAAGGTAGTGATATGAATCCATTTGCCGAGCGTATCAATCCACTCAGTCTTTCGGCGGGTAATCCTGATTTGAAACCGGAAAAGATACATTCGGTGGAGGTGGGATGGCTGTGGCACAATGATACAAATGCATCGTTGATGACTACAGTCTATTATCGCTATCTTACCAATCAGATTACCGAAGTATCACGCTACATAGACGGTGGCGTACTGCTGACTACTAAAGAGAATTTGGATCAGAGTCACAATGCAGGATTGGAGCTGATCTGGAGTTATTCTATCAATCGTTGGCTCTCTTTTAACTGGAATGCAAACGGATATTTCAATCAGATCAATGCAGAAAAGTTGGGCTTTTCACGACACAGGAATACTTTCTCGTGGAGCACGTTGTTCAATGCCAACTTCATGCCGTTCAAACATTATATGATGCAGCTCAATGCACGTTATCGTTCTGCCACACTGGTGCCGCAAGGTCGTAGGGATGCCGATTATTGTATCAATCTGGGTATGAAGTATGATATTCCGAGTATCAATCTTTCCGTATTGGCTTCGGTTACTGATTTGTTTGATACCTATCGGAAGTCGTATACGCTTGATACATACGAACTGAAACAGAAGGTAGAAAAACGCCGTAATCCCCGTATTTTCTATATCGGCGTTTCTTATACATTTGGTGGAAACAAGAGCAAAAAACACACAGCGAAGTTAGAATATGATGAGAGTATGTAAAATCCTTATATTACTTGTACTTTGTGCATTTACAGTAATCGGACAAGCACAGGAGGATTCTGTCAAAACGGATACGGTTCGGGTAATGGATAATAATCCATACCGTTTCCGCATCCGGCAGGTCATTTTACCTGCAACTTTGATTGGAGTGGGGATTATCGGGTTGGAAAGCCATTGGCTGCAATATCAGAACCGGGAGTTACGTGACGAGCTACGGGAAAACATTGACAGTAAATTTACGGTTGATGATTTTTCGCAGTATGCTCCGATGTTTGCTGTTTATGGCTTGAATTTGTGTGGTGTAAAAGGAAGGCATAGCTTTACGGATCGTACCATAATCCTTGCTACTGCCTATGCACTAATGGGTATCACCGTAAACACATTTAAAATGACGGCCAGTGTAGAGCGTCCTGATGGAAGTAGCCGTTCCTTCCCGTCGGGGCATACCGCAACCGCTTTTATGGGTGCGGAGTTTTTGCGTAAGGAATATTGGGACGTTTCTCCATGGATAGGTGTTGCCGGGTATGCAGTAGCTGCCGGTACAGGCTTCTTTCGTATGTATAACAATCGTCATTGGCTGACAGATGTGCTTACCGGAGCCGGAATCGGAATACTGAGTACTCAGGCGGCTTATTGGCTTTATCCAACTATTACAAAGACTTTCTTCCGTAAGCGGTATAAGAATATATTTATTTCTCCTTATTTCTCAAAAGAAGAAAAAGGAGTAAGTTGTCATATCGCTTTCTAAAGGATACTCGTTGCAATTAATAAGGAATAAACTTCAGAATAATAACTTTCTGTGTTTGGTCGTCTATTCTGAAACGATTATCAGTACGTTCGCCTATCAACCAAATGATATGGGAGCCACTGCAAAGCACCCATTGTTGCTCTTTGCGGGAAAGGGAGAATTTTCGATCAGTAAGGTAGTCACTGACCTTTTTTCGCCCAGTCATACCAAAGGGAACGAATGTGTCGCCTTGTCGGTAGTGTCTGACTGTGAGAGGTTGTTTTAGTTTGTCTGCATCGAAGCAAGCAGTGTTTCGGTCACGAGGAATGATGAAATCATCCGTGACTTCTAATTCTTCCATCGTCAGACGAAAGGGTAGGGTAGGATCATCCGGTGAAAAGACTGTTGAAGCATCTTCTGAATAGACCGGTTCTATCAGCAGAAGCTCCCGGTCTTTAATCACACGCCATTCTCTGCTAAGGAATATCTTTCCCGGTTGTCCGTTCAGGGAGGTGAAAATATCTTTGATCTGTGCACCGTTAAATCCTAATGGAGATAAGATCTCAAATAATAAAGTTTCCGGTGCAGGTTCTTGGAGCAAAGCACTGATTAGGATACCTTGTTCGGTTTGCACTTTCTGCTTACCTTCTTCTATACCTTTCTTATATAAGAGAGCTGCATCATTCAGATGTTCTGAGGTGCGGAGAAGGCTTTCTTTTACAGAGGGATTGATTTCCTGCATTAGAGGCAAGAGGTTGAGGCGTATCTTGTTGCGTGTATATTCGTCTTGCAGGTTGGTGCTGTCCGTTACGTAAGATTGTCCGATTTCTTGTAGGTATTCGGTTATTTCTTTCCGGTCGAGGCATAACAAGGGGCGGACAATGTTTCCGTTTTTGGGACGGATACCCAATAGTCCGTTGATGCCTGTTCCACGGATAAGGTTGAGCAGGAGAGTTTCTACACTATCATCTTTATGATGGGCCACGGCGATAACGTTGGCTCCTTGTTGTAGACGGAGCTGCTCAAACCAAGCATAACGTAATTCCCGTGCTACCATTTCAATGGATATGTGGCGCTTTTCCGCTTCTTCCGTGGTTTGGAAATGTTGGACATGTAACGGAACTTCCAGCTGCAAGCATAGTTCGCGGACAAACATTTCATCTCGAACCGACTCATCGCCCCGCAGATGGAAATTGCAATGTGCTGCCTCGCAGGTGTACCCCATAGCAAGAAGTAGACGCAACAAAGCTACTGAGTCCGCTCCGCCACTCAGCGTTACCAGTATTTTGTCTTCTCGTGTGAAAAGCTTCTCCTGATCAATATATTGCGCTATTTTCTTTATATTCATAATGGTGCAAAGATAATATTAACGGATTGAATTCTTTCTAATTCTTCGGAACAAAGTGGAGAATGGAGAATATTTCTCCTTATTTAAAAACAATCTAAATAATTTGTAGGCTAAATACAAATCATTTATCTTTGCATCCAAATTAAAGAAAGAGAGAAGACTATGCGTTTATCCGAATTAAAAACTGGAGAAAAAGGTGTAATCGTTAAAGTACTGGGGCATGGCGGTTTCCGCAAACGAATTGTAGAAATGGGTTTTATTAAAGGCAAGACTGTAGAGGTTTTGCTGAATGCCCCGCTGAAAGACCCAATAAAATACAAAGTAATGGGGTATGAAATCTCTTTGCGCCGCCAGGAGGCAGGGATGATTGAAATACTCAGCGAACATGAGGCGAAAGAGCAAGTGACAAAACCGAATTATCATCCGGGAATGAGTGAAGATATTTATCCGGGGGAAGAAGAACTGAAACGTATCGCTCTTGGTAAACGCCGCACCATTAATGTTGCATTAGTGGGTAATCCAAATTGTGGAAAAACTTCTCTGTTTAATATTGCTTCCGGTTCACACGAACACGTTGGTAACTACAGCGGGGTTACAGTGGATGCTAAGGAAGGTTATTTTAATTTCCAAGGTTATCATTTCCGTATAGTCGATTTGCCGGGTACATATTCGCTATCAGCATATAGTCCTGAAGAAATGTATGTCCGTCATCATATTATTGATGAAACACCGGACATTGTTATCAATGTGGTAGATTCGTCCAATCTGGAACGTAATCTGTACCTCACTACCCAGTTGATTGACATGAACGTGCGTATGGTGATGGCGCTCAATATGTACGATGAACTGGAAGCCAGTGGCAACACGCTGGATTACATGAAACTGAGTGAACTCTTTGGTGTTCCTATGGTTCCTACCGTTTCGCGTACGGGCAAAGGCATCGAAGATCTTTTTCACGTTGTTATCAGTATTTACGAAGGTGCCGACTTCCTCGATCAGAAAGGCAAGGTACGTGCAGAAGTGTTGAATGACCTGCGTGAATGGCATCGGGAGTATGTGCCCGGCTATACCGGTGGGGCTCATAAAGAAGAAGAAGTACGTCATCATGGATTCTATCGTCATATTCACATTAACCACGGTCCTGAACTGGAACGCAGCATTGAAGAGGTGAAGCGGGTGATTAGTGAGAATGAGGGTATCCGTCATAAGTATTCTACCCGCTTTCTTGCCATCAAACTTCTGGAGAATGATCCGGATTTGGAAACGCTGATTAAAACTTTACCCAACGGCAAAGAAATCATAGATGTCCGTGATCAGGAAAGCCGCCGTATCCGAGACGTGCTGAATGAGGATTGCGATCAGGCAATTACCGATGCAAAATATGGTTTTATATCCGGTGCACTGAAAGAAACCTTTGTGGATAATCACTTGGATAAAGAACATACTACACGTGTGATAGACTCTATCGTAACGCACCGTGTGTGGGGATTCCCCATTTTCTTCCTGTTCATGTATCTCATGTTCGAAGGGACGTTCGTGCTTGGCGAATACCCGATGATGGGTATCGAATGGCTGGTAGAAACTCTCGGTAACTTTATACATGCCAATATGGCGGACGGACCGTTGAAAGATCTATTGGTAGATGGTATTGTAGGTGGTGTTGGTGGTGTGATTGTCTTCCTGCCAAACATTCTTATTCTTTATTTTTGTATATCGTTGATGGAAGACTCCGGTTACATGGCACGCGCTGCATTTATCATGGATAAGATTATGCATAAGATGGGGTTGCATGGTAAATCCTTCATTCCTCTGATTATGGGTTTCGGATGTAATGTACCTGCTATTATGGCTTCGCGCACTATTGAGAACCGTAAAAGCCGACTTATTACCATGCTCGTCAATCCGTTGATGTCATGTAGTGCCCGCCTGCCTATTTATTTGTTGCTGGTAGGTGCATTTTTTCCGAACAATGGTAGTTTGATACTGTTATTAATATATTCAATAGGTATTCTGTTGGCGGTATTGCTGGCGCGTTTATTCAGCCGTTTTCTGGTGAAGGGGGATGATACTCCGTTCGTAATGGAGCTTCCGCCTTACCGTTTACCGACAGCAAAAGCTATTTTCCGTCACACGTGGGAGAAGGGGGCACAATATCTTCGTAAAATGGGAGGTATTATCATGATAGCTTCCATCGTAATATGGGCATTGGGATATTATCCTGACCATGATGCGTATGAAACGGTTGCCGAACAGCAGGAGAATTCCTACATCGGACAGATAGGAAAGGCTATGGAGCCGGTGATTGCACCTTTGGGTTTTGACTGGAAACTTGGTATCGGTATACTTTCAGGTGTGGGCGCTAAGGAATTAGTGGTAAGTACACTGGGCGTGCTTTATACGAATGATGCTGAAGCAGATGCCGTAAGTCTTGCCGAACGTATTCCGATTACACCGTTGGTAGCTTTCTGTTATATGGTGTTTGTATTGATCTATTTCCCATGTATAGCTACGATTGTAGCAATCAAGCAAGAATCTGGTAGCTGGAAATGGGCGTTATTTACGGCAGTGTATACCACGCTGCTTGCGTGGGTAATGGCATTTGCCATTTATAGAATAGGAGGATTATTTGTATGATGAATTGGCAACAATGGGTAGTTGCAATCCTGTTACTGTTGTGTATTGTCCGGATCGGATGGGGAATTTATGCATTTTTTCGCCGGACAAGAGAAAATGGTAATCCATGTGCAAATTGCGTAACCGGTTGTGACTTAAAGCGATTGATGGATGAGAAGCGTGTAGAGTGTAGTGCGACGAAAAAAGAAAAGAAGAAAAATTGCTGCGGATAGTTGGAATTTCCAAAAAATGTACTACCTTTGCAACCGCAAATGAGAAAGATTGGTTCCTTGGATGAGTGGCTTAGTCAGCGGTCTGCAAAACCGTGTACGGCGGTTCGAATCCGCCAGGAACCTCAAAACGAACAAAATGCCCTGAGTAGAAATACTTGGGGCATTTGTTGTTTATTGACCTTCAGTAACTTAGCTACCTTGCCATTTGGGTCGAAAATTGTGCGAGTGTAGACCGAATGTAGTCCGAGCCTCCTAAAACGATACGATTGTAGCACATGAAAAGTATTAATTTTAGGTTTTTCCCTATCAATAATTATAGAATTCACCAGTTAGTTATCATTTTCCCATATTACTTTTGTTACAAACCAAAAGAAATACGCCATGAAAAAGATTCTATTCATCCTATTTACAGTTCAGTTTGTTTTGGCTCCCCATATAACGAAGAGCTATAGTGTTAATTCTATCGAGGATCGTTACGAATATTCGATAGTCAATCAAGAAAAGAAAACAGTCAAAAAAGACATTTTAGGCAATACGATTATTGAAGATGATAATGGTAATAAGATTACGATTAAAAAAGATATTCTGGGAAATATTATTATTGAAGGTAATAATGGTGATAAGATTACAATCAAAAAAGACATTTTAGGAAATATTACTATTGAAAACAATAATGGTAATAAGAAAACTATTAAAGAAGATATTTTAGGGAATACGATTATTGAGGACAATAATGGCAATAGGAAGACTGTCAAAAAAGATATCTTTGGCAATACTATTATTGAAGACAATAAAGGGCACAAGCAGATTATCAAAAAGGATATATTTGGAAATTCCACTATCGAAGACTATTAGGTAGACATTCTTTTCCATCTTGTTTTCCCTTTCGGAAAAAAGTATCCATGAACCCTAATTGTTCATGGATACCATTCCGTTCGCATGGCTGAATATTCCTTGATCAACCAGCAATTGTATAGTCTGTTCCGTTACCATATCTAGATTGTTTCCTTTCCTACTGAAACCGAGAAGTTGGGAAGTCAGCCGTTTCAGATCTTCAGTCGGCATAGATATCTGTTGCTCTATGGCATAGCGGGCGGCGCTCATTACTTCCAGGATGGGAATATCCAGAATATCGCGTTTGGAGTTGATGCGGTAAAAGTCGCAGTCTTTAGCTTTCTCTTCATCTTCCCAGTAAATTATAGTATCTCCCGATAAAGGGTCTTTATATGCATCTTCAAGAAGATTGTCGATAAATACCTGTAAACGGGTGGTAACCCTTGTTAGATTCCAAATTCGTAATATTCTTTTATATAGCAGAGTATTTGTTATGGGTTGTTCAATCTTGACTATTTGTTGAAGTTGTTTTTTAACTTGATAGGAGGAAGCCATTACGGTATCGATATCTGTACTGTAGCCTATATCGGGCAAGTCAGCAAATATATATTCTCTTTCTCGATTGTTCACTAACTCTACAACAGGTTCATTCTCTATACTGAATGTTTTCAGAACATTATTCTCTATCGGAAGAGGAGGCTGTTCTTCTACTTTTGTGTTTTTTAAATCTTCCAGCTTTTTGATAATGCGCTCCACGACGTTCTCCTTATGTTCAAACCAGTCGACGGACCATACACGCATTACATTCCAGTGGAGCATCTGCAAAACATTCGGTTGTACTATTTCACGGTCCCTTGTAGTCTTGGTTTCATAATAGTTTCTGCCGTCACACAATATCCCTAGAATATATGTATCCGGTTGCAATGGATTGACAATCGCTAAATCCACCTTAAAGTTTGACCGTCCTACCAGAGTATCCACTTTATAACCACGCTGAGTAAGTTCCTGTGCAATTAAAGTAATAAGATTACTTTGTTGTAGGTTCTGTAGCTGGATGGCCGGAACAGGTGAGGTGCCGCGTTCTGCAAATTCAAGAAACCTCTTTAGGCCTTCCACACCTTTGGACTTTGTACGTTTCAAATCTATTTGTTCGGAGCGTAAGGTTGAGAAGATAATCATTTCATAACGTGCACGCGATACGGCTACATTCAGACGACGTTCGCCACCTTGATTATTCAATGGTCCGAAATTCATAGATACATTGCCATTCCTGTCCGGACCGTATCCTATAGAGAAAAGAATAATATCCCGTTCATCACCTTGTACATTCTCCAGATTCTTGATGAAAATAGGCTCATTACTTTGGAAAGCTTTTTCTTCCAATTCGGGATATTTGTTCAGTTCCTCAATGAGCATATCTTCTATCAAATTTTGCTGTACTTGGCTGAAAGATACGACGCCTATGCTTTTTTCAGGAACTTCAGGTGTACGTAGCCGGTTCAGTATTTCTTTCACAATGGCTTCAGCTTCGGCATGATTGCTGCGTGTACGTCCTTTATCATATGTACCATCTACCTGAACTAAACGTACTTTTGAAACTCTGTCATCCACAGAAGGAAAAGTATATAGCTTTCCATTGTAATACTGAGAATTACTGAAAGCAATCAGACTTTCGTGTTTGCTCCGATAGTGCCAAGTCAGATAACGGGATGGAATGGATAACGAGATGCAATCATCCAGAATGCTCTCCATATCGTCAAATTCAGCTTCTTCCTCGTCTACTTGTGAAGAGGAGAAGAAACTTGTCGGAGGCATTTGCTTGGGATCACCTACTACGACTAATGCGTTGCCGCGGGCTATTGCACCGACTGCCTCGCTGGTAGGCATCTGTGATGCTTCGTCGAAAATAACAAGATCGAACTTCTCTGCATCCAGATCGATATACTGAGCCACTGATATCGGACTCATCAACATGCATGGACATAGCTTGGACAACAGAGTTGGTATCTGGTCTATAATTCTCCGGATAGATGTGCCGCGTCCTCCATTTGAAATGTTCCTTTTTAGAATTCCTATTTCGGAACTGGAGGCGGCTTCCATTGTTAGTGATGGTATTCTGGCTGCTAATCTACAGTATAGTTCTTTTTTACTCAACTCCTGAAAATCTATAGTCAGTTGTTTGTATTTACTGATCATTTCCTCAAATAGCAACCCGTTGAAAAGGCGTAAAGTTTCGTCCGCATCAACGGTTTTTAGAGCTAATTGGTGATAAACGCCTTTCATATACGCATTAGAAGCTTCCGATCCGCTTTTATGCTTATCTGTTATATAGTTGATAACTACGGTTAAATGCAGAGATTCCAATTCTCTCTTACGGATGCACCATTGTCCCCAATCTTTAATCTTATTGAAGTGAGTTAGCCAGGTATTCAGTAGAACCGGTAGTTTCACTTCAAGATTATTATCCGGCAGTTGTATGTAGCATAAACCTTTTATTTCATTGAGAACCGTATTCAACTCATTGGATGTATCGATTAATTGCCTGAATGTATTTCCATTAGACTGCTGGAATGTGTTCCAGTCAGTACTGATTTTATTTGCAAATTGATTCAGAACTTCTGCAAATGGCTGTTGAATGATTGCTGCATATTCCGATAAAGTGTTGTAAATCATCGGAAGATTCTTAAGTATAGAATCAATATCATCCCATTTCTCTTTATTCTTTCTTCCTAAGAAGCCGAAAGAAGATGATAATTCGGAAGATTGTTCTTGAATGATCTTATTATTCTTTTGATAAGCATTGAGCTTTTCTAACAGGTTTGGTATTTGTGCTGCCTGCAAACTCATATTGTAAAGTCTGAGTTTTTTCAAATAAGAACGTTTGGCAAAGAATTTGGGTAAGAACCATTTCAATTCGATAGCTTTCCATTCTTGTTGGAGGGCAAATGCATTTTCTCCCAGAATTTGAGGTGCATACTCTTTACCCAGTTCAGCTTGTAACTGATCTCGCTTACGACCGGACAGGATAATATCTTTCCATTCTTCTATCAAGTCGGTATTACCACCCATTTCCAATAACGTTTTATTCAGATATGGGATGGATAGAAGCTGGTTACATATCTTGCCCATCCAGTTGATCCCATCCCAATTATCAGGTATCGAGATTCCCAGACTATTTGAAAGTAACTTTCTGTTAGTGGTAATTGAGGTGAATAAATTAATAAAGCGCCTGATTCCGGCTTGTAATTTTTGAGAGCTTTCTATGAAAGTATCGTATGGTTCCAGCCCCTTTAATGGGTGGTCTTGCGGATGCCCTGTTATCTGAAAAACTGTATCCAGTTCCTGGATCTTTTCGCAAAAGTCTGTCAGTTGATTTTTGGTGATAGAGGGAAACAGAGAAAAGTCGATAGACAATTCATCTCCCTGTATCGATAAGTAGTTTGTAATGCAATCATAAAGAGAAAAGCCGGAAGCATGGGGATGATGCAATGCTTCCATATAATCGATTAATTTCTTTCTACGCTCAAATAATTGCTTTGAAGTACTTTCAAACTCGGCTGGAGACTGAATGTGAATGACTTCTATAGCCTTCTGAAGCTGAGCCAGAAAATGAGATTTAGTGACCTTATTAGAATGTAGTTCCAGACAGAACGGATCTAATCCTATCTTAGTCAGACGGTTTTGTACTACAGAAAGTGCCGCCATCTTTTCTGCTACAAACAGCACACGTTTTCCTTTGTACAGGGCATTGGCTATCATATTGGTAATGGTCTGTGATTTACCGGTTCCCGGAGGTCCATGCAATATGAAGCTCTTTCCTTCTCCTGATTCAATAACGGCTTCCAACTGCGAAGAATCGACATCAACAGGAATGGCAAAATGGAGAGGTTCAAGATTTTTGTCTATTTCTCTGGCGTTAATCTCCGGAGTCGTATCCTGCCATTGAATACGATTTTCCATCAGACTGGCTATAATGGCGTTCTCTTTCAATTTGTCTGCATTGGTATGAATATCATTCCACATGACAAACTTGTTGAATGAGAATAGCCCCAACATTGATTCTTCTACTACATCCCAACCTTTCATATTACGAATGCAGGTACGAATCGTAGCGAATATCTTTTTCACGTCTACGCCACTATCATCTTTTGGCAACGGATTCAACCCGGAAAGATTAACACTGAACTGTTGTTTCAATAGTTCGACGAGAGTTATGTTCAATATAATTTCTTCGTCTCTGGTACGGATAATATATCCACTTGAACCTCCACGACGCACAATGTCTACCGGTAACAGTAAGATAGGAGCAAAGCGTGGTTTCACGCTCTTAGGAGACTCGTACCACTTCAGGATTCCTAAAACGAGGAACAGTGAATTGGCGCCATTTTCTTCGATGGCGGTTCGCGATGTACGGTATACAAATTTGAGTGAGTTCTGAAGTTCGCTTTCGGTCAGATAAGAACGAAGTTTTTTGTTTCTCAGCTCGCTGATTACTAATTCTTCCAAATTCTCTTTCCATAAAGAAGAATCATAGAGACCTGTCTCACCCGGTTCTATTTTACTTTTAGCGGGACTGGGTAATATCTGGTAGTTTTCTCCGGCTTGCAAATGATCTTCCAGATGGTCAATTTCAAAAGATATGAATGGTATAACCCTTCTACCAAGACGGATGTTAATCAGATTATTGCGTAGAGAAAAATCCAGCAGTTTTCTTTCCCAAATAATCTGCTTGGTTATTTCATCCTTACTGTCCTCGAGTTTTATTTCATACCGGTCCAGTTGGTGTATTCTTTGGGTTGCATTCTCATGCTCTATTCCGCTGTTTTCTATTTGCCATTCACCGTTATGGTTTATGCGTTGCGGTAATGGGCGGATTTTATCCAGTCTGCACCTATATACATCAATAAACAGCTCGAATCTGTTTTCTTCTTTGAGTTCTCTCTGAGCCATTGTAGCAGCTTCTTCAAATGAAATATTTTGAGAAGATGCCAGTGCGGTTGTCTCTACTAATACAATGTCGCTGATGCCATTTGCACTCCCTTTGAGTAGAAAGGAAGCATCATCGCCTACGGTTTGATGATAAATATCTTCTGTAAGCCATGCACCTACCAATATATGTCCTTTCAACAAGACTAAAAGAGGATGAATGCCATTGGCTTCCAGACAGGAAGCATAGAGTAAAGTCAGGTCTATACATGTACCTAGTTTGCTGGTGAGTACATTATCTACCAAGCGGATACGCTGCCCCGAAGTTTCAAAGCTGGCTGGAACTGTAGAATATATTAAAGACTCAGACCGGAGAGCTTCATAAATAGCAGCTACCTGTGCACGTACTCGGTTGGGGTCCTGTGTCTGATACTCGTCTAAGGCAGAGTTTCCGGTCCACTTTTCGAGGAATTGTGAGGCTTTTACGCTTATTCTTGAAAGTATGGGATGATTGGGAGTAACAAATGTAGCTAAGAGTTCGGGCATAATCCTGGAACCGGTCCACTGATCGTATGCCATCAGTTTGATGGGAAATGTTTGCTGATGGGCTATCTCACCGGAAATCGTAATAACCAGATGAAAGATAGTATCGATGCCTTCTGTCAATTCGATTAATTTTCCACTTTCAGGTGATATTTCCAGGTTGTTGATTTGAATGTTCTGTCCGTGCGGAATGACTTCGAGAATACTCTCTGAGTACTTAATTAGTTCTCCATCTATCGAAACTTTGATATTGTTCCAATCGACTTCATCACTGTTCATTAGTTCGCAGAAATTGCATGAAGGTACATGGTTGTGTATCATTGCATAATTGATGCATGGCAGGTATTCCAGGTGGATTGTTCCATTGAAGGTGCCTGTAATTGTGTTGTCGTTTCCCATTGTTGTTATAGAATTTAACTGATAAAAGAGGTGATCCCATAATATCATTCCCGGATTCAAAGTTATAAATATAATGCTAATAATCTATACTTTATTTATAATTTAGTGAGATATTTGTCGCTTATTTAGTTCAAAAAGGATTCACCCTATTGTTCATTGTGCTGATTTTTGTGATATTTGCAACGCCTTAGAACAAAAATCACTGTTGAATTGTTTAATAACTGACAAATTTTATATCTATATGTATATTACTCTCATTGTTTTATTCCTTTCTGCGATATTCTTTATGAGTGGCAAAGTGCGTTCGGATTTGGTGGCGCTTTGTGCTTTGGTGTTACTAATTATATTCGGTATTCTAACTCCGGAGGAAGCATTGACCGGTTTCTCCAATTCCGTCGTGATCATGATGATAGGATTGTTCGTTGTGGGCGGTGCCATTTTTCAGACGGGTTTGGCGAAGATGATCAGTAGTCGTATTCTAAAATTAGCCGGTGACAGCGAATTAAAACTTTTTATTCTTATTGTACTGGTGACTGCCTTCATCGGCGCTTTTGTCAGCAATACCGGAACGGTAGCTTTGATGCTTCCTATTGTTGTCAGTATGGCTATGGGGACACAGATTAATGTCAGTCGCCTGCTGATGCCACTTGCATTTGCCAGTAGTATGGGAGGTATGATGACACTTATCGGTACACCACCGAACCTTGTAATTCAGGAAGCACTGACTTCTGCTGGATATGCGCCCCTTACTTTTTTCTCATTTACTCCTGTCGGACTGGTTTGTGTAGCTGTCGGATTGGTGATACTGATTCCATTGAGCAAAATTTTCCTGACTAAGAAAAGCGATAAGGATCGTAAGGGCAAAAAGAATAAATCACTGAAAGAGCTGGCAGGGGAGTACCAATTGTTCCAGAACTTGTGTCGGGTACGAGTGGAAAGTAGATCCCCTTTAACTGGAAAGACCATACAGGAACTGAGTATTCCACAACGTTATAATGTGGGTATAATGGAGGTTCGCCGTCAGTCATCTTCTTCGCGTCGTCATTTCTTTAAGACGATGAGCCAGGAAATGGCTGCTGCTGATACCATTATTCAGGAGAATGATATTCTGTATGTACTGGGAGATTTTACGAATGTGGAGCGCTTTGCAGAAGAAAATACATTGAAGTTACTGGATACGCATGATGCAGAAGGCACCGTAGAATCAAAGAGTGATGAACTTGAATTCACGGAAATCGGTATTGCTGAAATTGTATTGATGCCTGCTTCTAACCTGGTCAATAAGCCGGTAAAGGATTCTGGTTTCAGAGAGAAATATGGGGTGAATATTCTGGGTATCCAACGCAAACGTCAGTATATCCTAAAGAATTTGAAGGATGAAAAGATGCATTCGGGAGATGTGCTGTTGGTGCAAGGAACATGGGAGAATATAGCGCGTTTGAGTGAAGATCCCTCTGATTGGGTAGTACTTGGACAACCGCTTGCCGAGGCTGCCAAAGTAACCCTGAATCATAAAGCACCTGTTGCCGCCATTATCATGTTGGGAATGGTGGTAATGATGATGTTCGATTTCATCCCTGTCGCTCCGGTAACGGCAGTAATGATTGCAGGTTTGCTGATGGTGCTTACCGGCTGTTTCCGAAATGTGGAAGCGGCATATAAAACTATTAACTGGGAAAGTATTGTTCTGATTGCCGCTATGTTGCCTATGTCGTTGGCGCTGGAAAAGACCGGAGCTTCCGAATTGGTGTCCCAATCGCTGGTAAACGGGCTAGGTAGTTACGGACCTTATGTGTTATTAGCAGGTATTTATTTCACCACTTCGCTGATGACTATGTTTATTAGTAATACGGCTACGGCAGTACTTCTTGCACCGATTGCGCTTCAGTCTGCCATACAGTTGGATTTGAGTCCGTATCCGTTCCTATTTGCTGTAACCGTGGCAGCCAGTATGTGTTTTGCTTCTCCGTTCTCGACTCCGCCCAATGCATTGGTGATGCCTGCAGGACGTTATACATTCATGGATTATGTTAAAGTAGGTTTGCCTTTACAGATAATTATGGGAATTGTGATGATCTTTGTGCTCCCGTTATTGTTCCCGTTTTAAAATAACTAAAGTATAAGATCGATGAAAGTAGTGAAGAGTTTGATTTTTATTTTGTTTGCCCTTTGTAGTTTATCGGGCAAAGCACAGGAAGTAGCTGCCGATAGCACCGGCTACATTGTAAGAGTAGGGGAGATGGCTCCTAACTTTACCATTACCCTGACAGACGGTAAGAAAGTTACCCTTTCCGAACTTCGTGGAAAGGTAGTGATGTTACAGTTCACTGCCAGTTGGTGTGGGGTATGCCGCAAAGAGATGCCTTTCATAGAAAAAGATATCTGGCTGAAACACAAAGATAATTCAGCATTTGCTCTTATTGGTATAGACCGTGATGAGCCGCTGGACAAAGTGATTGCATTCGGTAAATCAACCGGTGTTACTTATCCTTTGGGATTAGATCCGGGTGCAGATATCTTTGCCAAATATGCGCTTCGTAATGCCGGCATTACTCGCAATGTACTGATTGATAAAGACGGACGCATTGTGATGCTGACCCGCTTGTACAATGAGGAGGAATTTGCCGCATTAACGAAGAAGATAGACGAAATGCTGGCAAAGAAATAATAAACAGAAAGTCTGGGTTGACCTTATTTCAAGGTCAACTTGGCTAAATAATCGTAGTGCTTTCCCTCTTTTACTAATTCCGCTTGGAAACCATTTTCGGCTGCATAAAGACTGAGTGTCTGGAAATCAATGTAAAGCCAGTCGAATGACTCTCCCAGAATGTCCTTATATTGCATCTGGAAGTCTATTTCTCCATAATAGTCACCTGCCAGATCGATCACAAAACTTCCGTCTTCTTCCTCAAACAGATAGCGCAGATCACTGGAGTCCATAAAGATGCAGCCGCTGGGTTGTAGCAGTTGCTTCATTCTTTTGAAGAAGGCAGGCAGGTTATTCAACTTACCGATGATTCCAGAACCGTTCATCAACATTAATATTGTGTCGTATGTCTCTTGGAAATGTTCATCGAACAGATTGAGTAATGTGGCATGCCGTACACCGCGTTGTTGCATTACTTCTACTGAAAGCGGTGAAATATCAATGGCATGTACATCTTTGCCTGCTTCCTGCAAGGCAAGACTATGACAACCGCTTCCGGCTCCCACATCCAGAATCTTTCCCGTAGCCAGTTGCAGGGCGGTACGTTCCAGAAGAGGCATCTGCTTTTCCATGCGAAAAAGTTCCTTTACCGGAATTTCATCCTCATCGAACTGTGAGGAGAAAACCCGTAGTCGTTCGGCCTTGTGTCGTTTATAATAATTTGCAATAGCAGTACCCATCGGATCCTTGTCAACAGAAAGCAGCGTAGTGTTCATTCTATTCAATATTTAAAAGTTGTCCGCAAAGATACGAAAAATGCAGTCTGTTAGTAGAAAAAAGCTATCTTTGTGGTCAATATATGGATAAAGCCATACTTCGCACTGGCTTATAAATGTAATAGTAATAGAAACCGAATATGAGTATAGAAGATGCAATAATGGGCGGTATCGTCTTTAGAGGAAAGAAAGACAAACCTAAGGAAGATGGAAAGGTGAAAACTAAAGCCAAGAAGAAAACCGTACGCTCGCGCCCGATGAAATGAGGGATAGACTGAAATCCATGCACAAAAGCGTGTACAACAATTAC
>ENA-UEPJ01002588-UEPJ01002588.1-human-gut-metagenome-genome-assembly--contig:-NODE-2588-length-18143-cov-5.016883_pt1 | contig 18143 bp, 14 predicted proteins | sample MGYA00242890_ERZ507896 | MGnify/ENA primary metagenome ERZ507896 (study PRJEB26167, sample SAMN06115508) | human gut metagenome | host: Homo sapiens | place: China:Qinghai | collected 2015-08-20... | reverse complement strand
GGGATAAAGGATTACAAGTTGAATATGAAGGATTCTACCGTGTTGGTGACCTATCGTATGGATAAGAACTCCTTGCCGGGATTGAAAGCGGCTATCGAAAGACATGACGTGAAAGTTCTTGCTTTGTGTGACAAAGACGGTAAAGTTATCAAATGCGACAAAGGACACAAATGTTGCAAAGAAGGTGCAAAAGCAGAGTGCAAAGGAGATTGCAGCCAATGTGACCACAAGAGCGGAAAGCATGAATGTGAAGGCAAATGTGATCATCACAAAAAAGATCAAACGTGCAAGGGAGAATGCGGTGACAATTGCTGCTCTAAAACCGGAAAGAAAGAAGATTGCTGCAAAAAGAAATAAGAGGAAGGTGTGTCGAAACACACCTTCTCGTCCGTAAGGTCTGAAAGTCCATAATGTCGTAAGGCCAAATGTACGGGTGATGTATGTATTATGATAGTGTATATCATTGCGTTATGAAATAATGGACTTTATGGACTTTAGGAGCCGAAGGCTCGACTTTATGGACTTTACAGACTAAAATAGGGTGGCAAAGCCACCCTATTTTTTATTGTTCCTGAATGAATTGATTCATTTTCTCGAAGTGACGTTTCATGTCTTGTAGAAGGCGGACTTGCACTTTTGTCCGTTGCAGGTTGTGCTCCGGGTAGGTGATCGGGTAGTAATGATCACCGTCAAGGTAATCCGTCAGGAAACGTACCGCTTGCAAATAGGTCATCAGAATACATCCTTGTGCCAGTGTTTTTTTCTCTCTTAGGGTAAAGAGGTGTTTTGCCTTTTCCATGAATCCGGCAGTGAACGCCTCAAAAAATGCCATGTTGAATACCACTTCATCAAGGTTGCGGGTTTCTTCCCCGGCCGAGTTACAAGCGGAACGGATGGCATCCCCGAAATCATAATGCACGATTCCCGGCATCACGGTATCCAGATCAATCACGCATAGCGGGCGATCGTTGTGGTCGAACAAAAGATTGTTGGCTTTCGTGTCGTTATGTGTCACCCGAAGCGGAAGGAACCCGTCGTCTTTCAGCTGCTGTAATTCGAGCATTTGCTTGTCGAATTTCTTTAAATATTCGAGCAATTCTTTACTTGACTCGATTCTTTCAGGGCTGGCTTTTGCCAGTGCTTCCTTTAATTCTCGCTGGCGTCGGGGAACGTTATGGAATAAAGGAATCGTTTCCGTCAATAATCTGGCGTCAAAATCGGATATCCGGTTTTCGAATTCGCCGAACCCGATACCCACTTGATAAGCGATCTGGGAGTCCGGAATGACGTCGTAACTCTTTGAGCCCTTGATAAACAAGGAGAGAGTCCAGTAGTTCCCTTCGTAATCCTTGTGATACGCGTTTCCTTTGTCCGTGTAGAAATACGTGATGTATTTACGGGTGATATCACTCACTTTGTGCCGGATAAGACGGTTGCGAATGTGTCCGCATACCAGTTCCTTGTTCTTCACGAGTTTTGGAATATCCTTGAATACGTTGCTATTGAGCCGTTGAAGGATATATTCAACATCCTCATCTACCTTGACGAGATAAGTGTCGTTGATGTGCCCGGACCCGTAAGGCGTGGCCGACACAAATCGACCGCTGGATACGAACGTGTCGTATATCTTCTTTAGTTTATCCATGGCGTTGTTTTTTTATGTTTTCCCGTTGTTTTTTTATTTCCCCATGTCCGTGTACAGCCCTTCCCCGTCGAATTTTTGTAGGGCATTGTTCACGAGTTCCGTGTCTTCCTTGTAAGTGACACCAAACCATTTTGCGTTGGTGTTCAGTACTTTCACTTTCACGGTCTTCTGCTTGATCAGTTCGTCTACCACGAACGGGATGTATATCTCCGATTTCGGGTTATTGCTGTTGGCATGATAAAAGTCGACAAACTGTTTTTCGATTTCTCCGAAAAGCATAGGCGTGAATCCCCAGAAATTCATGGATACCACATCGTCCTCGTGGAGGATAACACCGGAGTTCATGTCTTTGATAACCGCACCCTCACGTCCGATTTTGGTGCGTTCCGTGATGCTGGTCAGGAAGTTGTCTTTGTCTGTGGTACATACTCCCCGCGATACGGTACCGTTTTCCGACAGCGTGGCTGCTAACCGGTAACCGGCAAGGCTGAAACAGTTTTCGTCCGGATTATTTGCGATGAAATCATGCATCTTCACGAAAGCATCCCGACCGTAGAAGTCATCGGCGTTAATAGCGATAAAAGGTTCGTTGATGCTGTCTTTTGCCGACCAGATAGCGTGTGCCGTACCCCACGGTTTCTCCCGTTCGATAGGAGGCATATTTCCGGGTAGTCGATCCATTTCCTGAAAACAATACACGGTTTCCACCAGACTTTCGGCATATTTCCCCACGGCTTCTTTAAATTCTTCTTCAAAGCTGCGGCGGATGATGAAAACGATCTTGTCAAATCCGGCATGCACGGCGTCATAAATGGAGTAGTGCAATAATGTTTTTTTGTGCGGTCCCAACAACGCGAGTTGTTTCAGACTACCGAACCGGGAACCCATACCGGCTGCCATAATGAGCAGGGTGGTTTTGTTTTTCTTTGTTTCCATAAATATATTTAATTTCTTATGAATAATCTCTTGTTAGGGCAAAACTAATAAAAAGTCGGGAAAGAAGCTAGCAAGATGTATTTGTTTTTATACTTCCTCCGTGATGTCGGGTTCCGGAAGTTGAGTCGGGGCATCTTGGGTGGGCAATGCTTCCACCGAACGCAGGTGGCGTTGTATGGCACGGGTGCGTTTTCCCATGACTTCTTCAAGTTGGTTGTTTGCCGTCTGGAGATTCTTTTGAGCTTTTTCGAGCATCCCGCCGAATTTGTCAAACTCGGTTTTCACGGCGCTCAAGATACGCCATACTTCGCTGCTTCGTTTTTGGATGGCTAAGCTACGGAATCCCATTTGCAGACTGTTGAGAATGGCGGCAAGTGTGGTTGGTCCCGTCACGATGACATGATACTCCTGTTGTAACTGCTCCAACAGCGAGGAACGGCGAATCACTTCCCCGTAAATGCTCTCGAAAGGAAGAAACATGATACCGAAATCGGTCGTGTGTGGCGGGTCGAGGTATTTCTCCCGGATGTCTTTTGCCATACCCCGGATGGTCTGCTCTATATTGCGGGAGGCGGTTTCTACACGTTTCGGGTCACCGCTCTCGTGAGCTTCTAATAGTTGTTCGTAGATATCTTTCGGGAATTTGGCATCCACGGGGAGATAGACGGAGTCTTCGCCGTTGTCTTTTCCCGGTAGTTTTATGGCGAACTCCACCAGTTTGTCCGAGCCTCTCTTCGTTTTGACATTCGTGTCGTATTGTTCCGGTGCAAGGATTTGTTCAAGAAGCATGGAGAGCTGTACTTCTCCTATTGTTCCGCGTATTTTCACGTTGCTGAGTACTCGTTTTAGTCCTCCCACGTCTTGGGCGAGAGTCTGCATTTCTCCTAATCCTTTCTGCACGCTTTCGAGTTGTTTGCTCACGAGTTCGAATGATTGACCGATGCGCTCGTGAAGTGTTTTTTGTAGTTTTTCGTCCACGGTGGCACGCATCTCTTCCAGCCGTTTTTCCGTGTTTTGCAGAAGCTCCTGTTGGCGGGTACTCAGCTCGCCCAGCTTCTCCCGTTGCAGGCGATTCGAGGCGTTCATGCTTTCGGTGAAACTTTTCTGGAACGCTTCTATGGCGGCATTTGTTTGTGTGGTGATATTTTTTAGCGCTTCCCGGTGCTCCGTGCGAAAATTGTTGAGTGATGCGGCAAGTTCTTCTCTATCCTGTCGAGAGCGGTTCTCGTCCGCTTCCCGGTTATAGCGGAATTCCTCCCGGAATGCTTTTTCCACGCGGGCTATACTCTGTTCCAGTTGAACAAAAGATTCCCGGGCATCCGTGCTCTTTCGGGTGCGGAGCAAGATTACGAGCAGTATGATATTGAGGAGTAAAAGTGCTCCCCCGGTGATATACATGAATAATTCCATATTTCTGAGCCTTTAACGGTTCAAAAATATGGAAAATTACTCAGAGTTTGGTGAACTCCTGTCGGATTTGTTCCCGCTCGTGTGGAACGAAAATCAGCGCGGTCGTGTCATACCCCCGTTTCTGTGCCCTGTGTATAAGGTCTTGCAATTTTTTGGGAGGCAGTTTTGGCGTACGGCTCACGATCCAGAGGTGGTCGCATTGTGAACTGCCGATGAGGGCTGCGCTGTAATCCTTTTCAACCTCCAGAATGTGGTAGTCCGTGTTGAAAACCAGAAAAAACGTGACTCTCAGCACCCCGGGGCGAGTGGTGTCCGGGATATGTACTCTCCCGACAATCTCTTTTTTCTCTCCCGATAGACTGTCCCGATAGCCGCATCCGATGACTTCTATGTCGCCGTCGGGTTTAACAACATAGTTGGTTGTTACTCCGACCAGTCCCCGCTCGAAAGGATGGTCAAAACGTGCAATTTCATACCATAGGCCGACATACTTTTTCAAGTCGAGTGAATCGATCGCCCGGTTGTTAATCGTTCCGTCGGATTGCGCTGTTGCTGACATGATATTGCATCCGACAAGCAATATCGCTACTAATAATGTTTTCATAGTACGAGTTGACAGTAAGGTGTTTAGTTACTCGTGATACGTGAAGCCGGGAGGTGAGGTTAGTTTATAAGGTTTATAAAGTTCATAAAGTTTATAAAGTATTCTTTAGCGAGTTCGTAAGGGTGTAAAGCCCATAGAGTCACGGGTGTTAATTGTCCGTTAGTGCTGTTATAAATAAAGTGCCCGCTAGGGTTTATTACTTTATGAACTTTATAAACCTTATAAACTTTATGAACTCATTTATTCTTGTTCGCCAATTGCCCGCAAGCCGCATCTATATCTTTACCTTTGCTGCGGCGGACGTTGACCACGATGTTCTTGCTTTCGAGGAAGCGAACGAATTGATCCCTGTTCGCGTCGGGACTGTGGCGGTAGGGTGCGTTGTCGACCTCGTTATATTCGATGATATTGATTTTCACGGGGAATTGACGACAGAATATAGCCAGTGCTTTGGCATCCTCAAGACTGTCATTTACGCCTTTCAGTAATAGATACTCGAAAGTGGGGCGAGTCCCTGTTTTGTCAACAAAGTATTTTATCGCTTCTGCCAATTCCGGGAGCGGGTATGCTTTGTTAATCGGCATGATTTTATCCCGTGTGGCATTTATCGCGGAGTGTAGAGAAATAGCGAGGTTGAAACGTACGTTGTCATCGGCAAGGCGCCGGATACCTTCCACTATTCCCGAGGTGGATAGCGTGAGGCGTGAGGGCGACATGCCCAATCCGTCATTTCCCGTGATACGGTCTATCGCTTGCAGCACGTTGTCGTAGTTCAATAACGGTTCTCCCATTCCCATGAATACAATATTGGAAAGCGATGTGCCTCTTTCTTCCGCTAGGCGTTTGACGGCAACTACTTGGTCGTATACCTCTTCCGGCAGCAGGTTGCGGGTGAATCCCAATCCTCCCGTGGCACAAAAACTACATTTCAGTTTACATCCCACCTGTGAGGACACGCAAGCTGTCGCTTTATCCCGGCTGGGGATAAGAACAGCCTCGATCAGATTACCGTCGGGCAACGTGAATCCTAACTTTGTAGTGCCGTCGCTGCTTTCTTGCCGATGAGTAAGTGTACCGGTCTGTAAAGTGAATAGTGAGGCAAGACGTTCCCGGGTTTCTTTCGACAGGTTCCTCATGTCATCAAAATTCGTAACTCCCTTTTGCCAAAGCCATTGCCATATTTGCTTTGCCCTAAATGCCTTCTCCCCGTGTTGCACGAGGATTTCTGCCAACTCCTTTTGTGTGTATGCCCGTATATTTGTTTTTTCCATGTGTTGTCGTTTTCCACCGCAAAGATAAGGAGAAAACTTAAAACTCTATCCAAATATCATTCTCTGAAAAATATTCCCTCAATTTATGAATTGCTCGGCTTTTCAATACTTTGACGGTATTCACGGCAATGCCCAATTCTTCTGCGATTTCTTTCGTGTTGTTTCCGGCAAGGGAGAGGTCCACGATTCGTTTGCATTGTGGGGGAAGGGCATTGATTGCTTCAAGTAACAGTAGATTCGTTTCTTGCTCAATAATCGTGTCCCACACGGAATCTTCCTGTTCATTAATAAACGTTACCTGCTCGTAACGGTTCTTTTCACGGGCGAGTCCCCGGAGATAATTCAGGGATTCGTTGCGCACCATGATAAACAGGTAATTTTCGATGGATTCCAGATTCTCGTATTGTTTTTTGTTTTCCCAAAATTTGATGATCACCTCTTGAGCTATATCCTGTGCGGCATCCGAATCTCCGGTTATTTTGAATGCAATGGCGGATAAAGATGCGAAGTACTCTCGGATAAAATCTCCCAGATCAAAATGATTGCCCGTGACCTTTTTATTACTTCGCATATAGAAATCTTTTACTAATCCAATGAAGCACCACTACAATATTGGATGAATAAATGTGCAACAAATATACACATTTTTATATGATTCCTGCAATACGTGGTTTTGTCTTTCTTGAAAAATCAAGGAGTACGATTGTGATTGTAAAATATTTTCAAAAAAATTATCCTCTCGTGTAATACCAAACGATAATCAGTGGTGTCTTTAGATAAAATGTAAAAGAATGAAAGAATTTCAGAGTCATCAAATCGCACGGATCATCTTACGCGTAAGATACGGCATCGCAACCGAAGAGGAGAAGCGGGTGTTTGAGGTCTGGATTAAAGGGGGCGAAGGGCGGCAGGCACTTTGTGACAAGATTGTTGCCGACGAGAGTTTGAAGGAACATTTGAATTTGAAATCGGGATACGCTCTACAAACGGACTACGGGAAATTGCAGTCCGATATTTTGCGCTCTTTGACGAGGCGGAACAGGCAAAAGCGGGTAAAACGTTATCTCTTGTGGTGCGGTAGTGCTGCGGCAGTCTTCATACTGGGGAGTATGCTCCTTTTCGAGTACGTGCTAGATACCCCGAAAAAGGTACAACTCAAAAAAGTGGAAGTTGCCAAGGTGTTGCCTTCCGCGACGACGGTACAAGATAAGGTAATTCTGGTTTTGGCGGATGGGGAAAAAGTGGAGATGACCAAGATACAACAGGATTCCACTCGGGTGGGGACAGCGTTGGTCATGGGACAGGAGGACAAGTTGGTTTACGATTCCGACCGGATGCAAGCAGACTCGGTGATGCCGGATAAGCTGGAGATGAACAAGGTTATCACGACAACCGGGGGCTTCTACTCTTTGGTATTAAGCGACGGAACTCGGGTTTGGCTCAATTCCGAGAGTGAATTGGAATTTCCCGTTCTTTTCGGCAAGGGCGAAAGGGTGGTACGCTTGGAAGGCGAAGCGTTCTTCGAGGTAACCCCGGATGCCGCACGGCCTTTTATCGTGCGAACCAACGATATTCGCACGAGAGTGTTGGGAACCTCTTTTAATATCAAGGCTTATAAAAACGAGGTTGATGTGATAACCACGCTTTTCACCGGGAAGGTAGACGTGGCGTCATTGGCGGATACCACGGGCAAGGTGGTTCTTTCACCCGGTAAGCAGGCGGGTTGGAGTCCACAAACCGGGAAATTGAGCGTGTCAGAGGCGAATCTGGATAACGTCATCGCTTGGAAAGAGGGTATGTTCGTGTTTAACAAAGAAAATATAGAGGTTGTGACCCGGCAGATAGAGCGTTGGTATGGCGTGAAATTTATTTATGAAACCGGGGCAAAGAAGGATTACACGTTCAACGGTTACTTTAGCAAGGACGAAACGCTGAAGTCTATCTTGGAGGCGTTCACCTTCACGGGGGGACCTGAATTTAAAATCGAGGGAAATGTCGTGTACGTAAGAAATAAATCATAATAAAAAGCAAAATGGAGCAACTTCGCGGGCGCTCCACTTTGACGACCTTGTTCAGCGACAAGGCTAATGTTAAATTTAATATCACAAATCTATGAAAAAAAGGACGAAACCAAAAGTCTTTTCGGGACTTTTATGCACGTGCGGAAAATCGTTTAGTGTTTTTTCACTTTTCGTGGCACTGTTGCTGGGGTCTGCCTCGCTTTTAGCGCAGCAGGCAAATCAGAAAACCATTTCAATTGACTTCAAGGATTTCAGCGTGTTGCGGGCACTGCACGAGATCAATCGATTGGGAGGAAACGTGGTCACCTTCCGGGAAGAGGTCGTGATGAAAGAGGCGAAAAAGATTACCTTAAAACGGGAAAACATCACCGTGTTCGAGGCGGTAAAGGCTTGCTTGGAAGGAACTGGATTAACTTGTTCACAACAAGCAAACGGTAAAATTCTTGTCGGACCGAAACAAGCATCCAACCTGCTTAAAGTCAGCGGTCGTATCGTGGACGAAAAGGGAAATCCTATCGCCGGGGCAACGATCGTGATCGTGGGAACGACACAAGGTGTTGCCTCTGACGCCGAGGGACGTTACACGATACCTGCCAAGCCGACCGACGTGTTGCGGTTTTCTTTTATTGGGTACAAGACCATAACCGTTGACATTAAAGGCAAAGAAAGGTTGAACGTTACTCTGAATCCCACGGAAGAGAATCTGGAAGAGGTAACAGTCGTTGCGTTTGGCGAGCAAAAAAAGGAGAGCGTTGTTTCTTCTATTACCACGGTGCGTCCCATGGACTTGAAATCGTCCAGCAGTGACTTGACCTCCTCGTTTGCCGGGAAAATCGCCGGAATCGTGGGATGGCAGACAGGTGGAGCTCCGGGAGCTTTGACCGAGGAGGAGATGAACACGAAATTCTACATTCGCGGTATCAGTTCGTCTAGTGGAGTTTCAGAACCTTTGGTGTTGATCGACGGGGTGGAATCCTCTCGTTTGGACTTGGCTCGTATGGCACCGGAAGACATTGAAAGCTTCTCCGTGTTGAAGGATGCTTCCGCTACGGCGATGTACGGGGCACGGGGTGCGAATGGTGTTATTCTTGTCACCACTAAAAAAGGTGAAGCGGGAAGTGTGTATACTTCTGCGCGTTATGAAACTGTAATGTCTATGCCCACGGATGAGATCGAGGTGGTTGATCCGAAAACCTATATGTTGATGTACAACGAGGCTGTGATGACGCGTAACCCGGAGGCGACGCCGGTGTATTCATTGACAAAGATCGAGCGTACGGGAGACCCGAACTATCCTTCTTGGCTTTATCCGGCTAACGATTGGTTTAAAATTTTATTTAAGAACTATTCCGTTAATCATCGTTTGGGCGTGAACGTGAGGGGCGGTTCCGAGCTGGTGCAGTACTATGCTTCTGTCAATTACGTGCGCGATCAGGGGATGTTGAAGACGGATCGTTTGAATCAGTTTGACGTGAATATCAAGAATAACACCCTATCTACACGCGTGAACTTGAACGTGAACTTGAATGCCGGTATCCGGTTGTTGGTGAATACTTCTTTTTCCGTGGATAAATACCGTGGACCGGCATCCGAGGTACAAGAGGCTTATTACATGGCATTTAATGCTTCTCCGGTAGATTTTGCACCCCTTTACCCGGGCGACAAGGCTAACGGGTGGCCTCATCTGCGTTTTGGTAATGTAGTAGGGGGACCGGCAAACGGAGTTATTAATCCTTATGCCCAAATACAACGCGGTTACAAGGAACGCGGGCGTTTCTCATTAACTTCTCGAATGGAGTATATTCATAATTTGTCGTCATTGGTGAAGGGGTTAGAGTTGCGTGCCAGCGTGGCTTATTCCAATTCGGAATATCATTCAGAGGTTAATACGACAGTGCCATTCTATTATTCTTGTAATCCGGAGAGTGGCGGGTATAATTTTGAAACGGGAGAACATTTTTTGACGAAAGAGACCGGTAGTGAACCCAGCAGGCGAACCTTGGAAAGAAGCGGAGGGGATCGACAAGTCGCTACTCAATGGGTATACGAGGGACGTTTGCTCCACACGGCAGCGTGGGGAGAGCACCAGACCTCGCTAACGGCCGTGTTTCAGGCGCAACAAGCAAATCATGCTCCTGCTAGGGATTTATTCGACGGTATAGAGAATCGTAATTTGAGCTTTTCCATGCGGGGTTCATATGGATTCTTAGATCGTTATTTCGTGGAAGCCAGTTTCGGGTACAACGGTTCCGAGCGATTCACGAAAAACAATCGCATGGGATTCTTCCCTTCCGTGGGTGCTGCATGGATTGCCACGAAAGAGGATTTTATGCAGGGGGTAAGTCGCTGGGTTTCTTTCTTGAAATTGCGCGGGTCATACGGTAAAGTTGGTAACGATGGTATTATTCAAACACCGCGTTTCGTGTACATGCCTCAAATCGGTAGGACAGGAGTGAATAGCGGAATTTATCCGGATGTGGGAGTTGATGAAAGTTTCAACCGGAAACAGATTCAAAATTACGGGGATCCGGATGTGAAATGGGAGGTGTCCGAGCAGGTGAATCTGGGGTTGGAAACTCGCTTCTTTAAGGATATTTTGGAATTGAACATTGACGTTTACCAAGAGATCCGGCACAATATTATTGATAAGCGAACGGTGATTCCCGCTAATATGGGTATCGAGTTATCTCCTTTGGATAACATGGGTAAGGTGCGTTCGCGGGGTATGGATTTGGCGGCGAAGGTGCAGCACTCGTTCTCTCCGGATTTTTGGATTATATTGAACGGAACGTTTACTTATAATAAAGCCGTTTACAAGGAGTTGGAGGAGGCTGTCGACAAACCGTGGTACCAATGGAAACGGGGGCATGAGATTTCGCAACAGGTGGGGTATATTGCAGAGGGTTTGTTCCGTGATTGGGCGGAGATTCATAACTCTCCCAGCCAGTCTACCGCCCAGCCGGGAGATATTCGCTACCGCGATGTGAATGGTGATGGGGTGATTGATGCGGAGGATGCTGTGCATATCGGGTTCCCGGAAACTCCCCGGATTATTTACGGGTTTAGTGGTTTTATCAATTACAAGAATTGGGAATTTAGTTTCTCTTTCCAGGGATCGGGTAATCGTGGTTTCTTTATTAACCCGAAAAAGATTTCTCCGTTTGTGGACAACCATGCGATGTTGAAAGAGATCTACGAGAGCCATTGGACAGAAAAAAACATGAGTAATCGTCCGTTCTGGCCGCGTCTTTCCACGCAGAATATGACTGTCTACAATCCGCAGGAAGATTGGTATAACCCGAGTAACAGCGGGCGTAAGTCTACTTATTTCATGCGCGAATGTTCTTTTTTGCGTTGCACCTCGTTAGAGTTGGCTTACAGTTTGCCTTTATCTTTACGAACGAAATTCCGCATGCAAAACGTGAAATTCTTCGCACGGGCGAACAATCCCTTTATGTTCACTAATTTCAAGTTGTGGGACGTGGAGTTGGGTGAAGACGGCTTTAATTACCCGATACAGAAAACGTATGCCGTGGGTGTAAACATTAGTTTCTAAATTTTAATAGTAAAGTAATATGAAACGATTATTATCATCTGTTTTATTGATCCCCTTCTTTCTGATGACAGCTTGTGACAATTGGCTGGACATCGTGCCGGAAGAGGATATGACCACGCTGGAAACGGAATTCGAGACGCGGGAATCGGCCGAGGATTGGCTTCGGAGTTGTTATCTGTTTTTGCAAAATTCGGTGGCATCCATCAGGGGCTATGAAGGTTATTTAGGAGCCGATGAATTCGTGGGAAGCGATTATGCTTTAAATCTGGTAGATTATAAGCAAAGGGCGATATTGCCGGGTTTCAAGATAGCTCAAGGGATGCAAAATTCCTTGATCCCGTATTGTGACCGATGGGTGTATGAAGAAACTCTTGACCAGCCTGATGTTCAAGGGAGAGATGATTTTTACACGGCGATCAACATGTGTAATATTTTTATCAGCAGGGTTGATAACGTGTATACCTTGGAAGATTTTGAAAAACGCGAGCGGAAGGGAGAGGTGATTGCGTTAAAGGCGTATTACTATTTTGAACTAGTACGTCGATATGGCCCCATTATTCTGGTGCCGGAGAATATCGATCCTAACGTGAGTGTAGAGGCGATGAAGGTGCCGCGCAGTCATGTGGATACTTGTTTCAACGCTATCGTGAAATTATGTGACGAAGCGGCGGGCATGTTATCGGCGTTCAATCAGAAAGAGTCTTCCCGAAGGGGGTATTTTACCAAAGAGGCTGCTTTGGCTTTGAAAGCTAGAGCTTTGGCGTATCAAGCTTCAGATCTTTTTAACGGGAATCCCGATTACCGTGATTTTAAAAATAAAAATGGAGAACTGTTGTTTAGTTCAACTAAAGATCTGGATAAATGGCGTCGGGCAGCCGAGGCTGCCAAGGAGGCTATTGATGTTTGTCTAGTAAACGGGAAGGGTTTGGTGAAAGGTCAATCGGGAACTACCGATTTATTGGGTTACATGAAGAATATCGAGATGTCGACCACTACATTCAATTTTTCCAGTGACGAGGCATTATTAATGATTAAAGCAGGTGGTCAAGGTGGAGAGTTTTATCCTTACACTTTACCTCGTACCAAGACCGGGGAGCAGAATTTGACGGGAACCAGTATCAGTCCGAGTATGAAAATGGTAGAGATGTTTTACACGGACAACGGGTTACCTATTGATCAGGATCCGACATACGGGGGAGGTAATCCTTACCAGGGAGTGAAAGTGACGGATCCCAAGTATACCGACGTGATCATGATGGATGAAGAAATTCCTTACCTGCATACTCGCAGGGAGCCGCGTTTTTACGCCAGTATCGCTGCCGACCGCACGTGTTGGCAATTGGGTTTGACCCGGAATCATCTTTACGAGGTTAAAGTTTATCGGAATGAGGAGTTCGGTTTGAAAGAATCCCGGATCAGTTCGGAACTTCCCCAGAACCTGACAGGGTATTTCTTGAAAAAATGGATGTATTCTTCTTGCGCACTCCATAGTTATGCGACGGATTTCGGTGCCAGAGGGGTGCGACCTCACCCATTAATTCGATTGGCTGAATTATACTTGCTTGCTGCCGAGGCATATAATGAATGGGAAGGTCCGAGCCAGAAGGTATATGATTATTTGAATGCCATTCGCGAGCGTGCCGGAATCCCAGATGTCGAAGATGCTTGGGTGATGGCAAAGGATAAAAATAAAGTGAAGGAACAGAAAGGTTTACGTGATATCATCCGGCAAGAATGGAACATCGAGTTCGCTTTCGAGGGGATGCGCTTCTGGAATTTGCGTCGTTGGAAGACGGCTCACACGGAGTTGAACGATAAATTGTACGGTTGGGTTGTCACGGGTGAAAATTTCAAAGATTTTTATAATAGTGGCAAGGGGCCGGTAATCGTGAGTAGCAAGAATAAATTCGTGGCACCGCGGGATTATTTCTGGCCGATCCAGAGCGAGGAGATCATGATTTCCGGTTGTGTACAGAATTTAGGATGGTAAATGGATTATTAATTGACGATTTCCAATTGACTATATCCATAGCTAATTAGAATCATAAATTGTAATATTATGAGAAATATAGTATTGATATTATTATTGGTATGCGGTTTTTTTGCCTGTCAGGACGATGACGGTGTGAAATTTGATATACCCGTGGAGTTCCGGAAAGTGGAGTTTCAGCCGGTGTCGGGAGGGGCTTTGATGAAGTATTACGTTCAGAACCCCGAAGTGTACGGAGTACGCGTACGTTATCATGATGCGTGGGGTGAATTGCGCACGCGGGACGGGTCGTATTTGAGCGATACTTTGCTGCTGAGTGGCTTTACGGAAGAGCGGCAAGATGTTTCCGCGCAGATTTCTTTTTTCAATAGTGCCATGGTAGAATCGGATCCTGTAGAGATGACGTTTAACACGAAAAAATCCGCTACGGTGGCTCTTTTCGATAGCTTGAAGGTGCAGGAGTTCTGGGGCGGATTCTCAGTGGGTTATACCGCACCGGAATTGGTGAGCGGAATGTTGCATATCTTTTATTTGGGTACGAACCCGATGACCGGAAAGCCGGATTCGATTCTGGTGTCCAGTACTCCTATTAAAGAGGGAGGCGATACGCTCAATTTTGAGATGACACAAGTGATGGATAAAACCGACGTGATCGTGCGGACGGACGATTTCGACGGGAAACGTGTGAAACTGCAAGTATACAAGGACATGCCTTGTCTCTCGATGGATACCTTGAAACCCGGCGATTTTAAATTCGAGTTCACGGGAACCGTAACGAAAAATTTGACTTATGCTATCGGAGAGGAGTATTTGTTCGATGGAGACAAAGTGGGAATCGGGTACCGTAGGAATCGGAATAATGGTGAAAATTACCGTTATAATACTTTTGTGGTAGGACCGTATGCTTTTTATAAAGAGAATGAGAAACAGAAGAACCGGTTTATTATAGATTTGGGAGAGAAAAAGGTGCCAGCGTTGGTTTCTCTCTACGCTTTCTTGAATTATCAAACTTTTTGGCCTCAGGAAGGACCAGGTATATCAGTGACCTTTCCGGAATTTTTGGTGAATATATGGAATGGTAGCTATTATTCACGGCTTCCGGCGAAAGTAAGACTTTACGGTACAAATGAGGACCCTAAAACGGTAGATCTGAACACGTGTACTCTTTTGTATAAATTGGATGATGAGGTAGATGGAGTAAAAGAGTCTTGGGCTACGCGTACGGATAGTCGACCGGGCGAGGGTACTGCAGGCTGGAAAGAAGATTGGATGCAGGGAGACGAGAAAGATGTGTTAGCGGCGGATCCGGTGGTTTTGAGAATGTTGTGTAATTACACGGGTGCGGAATTCCAATACTTGATTCTCGTGGTCTTGGATACTTATAGTGATACAGGAAATATCTATACATCTAATGTCAATCCTCGTGAATACGTGACATTCAATGAGATGGAAGTATGTGTAAAAGCAGAGTAAATTAAAGAATACCGAATATGATGAAAACTAAATTATATTACATGACGTGGTTATTTGCGGCACTTTTTGCGATCAGTTGCGAGGATCTCGAAGACACGTATGATGAATTTGCCGGTGATGGGATGATTCGTTACGTGGGCAAATGTCAAGATCTGTCCGTCAAACCGGGTTGGAAACGGTTGTGCGTGATCTGGAAAGGAAATCTTGATCCTCACATCGAGAAGGTAAAAATCACCTATCAATCGGAGCTTGACGCGGAGCCTATGGTAAAGTATGTCAAGCCGAAGGACGTTTTGGAGAGCGATTTGATGGATACGACTTATCTGGAAGGATTGCAAGATGCCGTTTACGCGGTGAAGGTAAGCAATGTTGCTGCCGATAGCACGGAATCTATCGTACAGACCGAATATGGACGTCCTTACACCGAAACGCACGAGGACCTACGTTCTTTTACCCGCGGTATTGTTAATTTTTACCCGATAGGTGATAAAATGGTGGTAACATTAGACCGTAGTAATTCGAACCTGAAGGAGATTAACCTGAAGTATTGGGGGACTGATAAGAAGGAACATACATGGAATATTCTTCAGAATATGGATCGATTGGTAAATTACATGCTGGAGGATATCATGTTTATGCTTCCAGATGAGGATAGTAATGTTGCCCAAGGTGTGAAAATTGATTTTGGGAAGCCGCTCACGATAGAGCGTAGAGGACTGCTCACGGGGTGTATTGATACCATTAGGTTTAATCCGGATACATTGTTATTGGAGGAACAGGTGTGGTCATCGGATTTTGTTAACTTGATGATGCATAAATATGGTGCAGATTGGCGGAGTAAAGTGGATGAAATCAAGGAGTTGGAGATAGACTACACGATGAGTACATTCCAAGATTTGTTGTATTTCCCGAAGCTGAAGAAAGTAATTTTAGGTAAAAACCGTTATATGCTGACAGATCATCAAGAAAATATTAGCACGACGGATCCCTATTTGGCATTGGTTACTTTGTATTACTTGAATAAAATGCAAGGGGTTGAAGTGGAGGTCTATAATGAGCCTTATTTATTTGGAGGTATTAACATTCCATATGTATTTGAAGGTTCGTATATTGACTTGTTAACGCAGGATTTGATGGGAACTGGTGTGCCTGTAAAAATTGACAACATGAACTGGTTGACCAAGAAAGGAAGTGCGAATTTGAATCAAATGCCCCAAATCACGCCGTTGAACACGGAAGGTTGGGAATTGACGTGCTCGGACACCACGTATAACGGTAGTAAACCGGGTGGGGTGGCTCGTATGCTTGATGATGAACCAAGTACGGTTTTCGAACCGGGAGTCGAGTTCGAGCTCTCTGTGATCACGGTGAATATTGACATGAAGGAATCACAACCCTTGCATGGATTCAAGTTGGTTCAAGCCAATATGGGAACTGTAGATCAAGAAAAGATAGAAACGGATTTGAAGTATTTGTTGTCTTCTTTGAAAATAGAAGTGTCGGACAATGGTTATAGTTGGGAAAAGGCGACTTACGATGAGGGTGGTGTTACACTTGGAAATTCCATAGGAGAAACTACATTTATCAACATCCCGGTGGAGAAGCGAAAAAGTGTGCGATACATTCGTTTAAGCATGAATACCAAAGTGGTGGGTGTAACTTCTGGCACAAAACTTCCTATGTACAGTTTGCGTATTGGGGATTTGATTCCTTACACGCTTCCGTAAAATAAATTCTCACTATAATAACTTCCCTGCTAGCACAGGGAAGTTATTTTTCTCGTTTGCAAATGTTTGTGAATAGAGCTTGGGAGAGTATTGTTTGTAAAATAATGAAATAATGGGTAAAATAAGATTCTTACAATTATTGCTTGTACTCTTTCTTTTTGGAAGTTGTGCCAGAGAAGCATTGGATGTTGAGCAGGAATTAAGACAGGAGAGTTTGCTTGGGGAGGATCGAAAGGGACCGATGTATGACGAAATGGATAAGATAAAAGAAATTCCCTTGGGGAAAAAACTTTTCAAGGGACTTATATCTATAAAATTTGAATGACCCATCCATGCGCTCCGGAAGAATGGGATACGTCGGTATGGGTGTAATACGTTATAGTAGTGGTTTGGAAAGCCCTGTGGGGCCACTTGTATTTCACGAATTATTCCACGTGTATCAAACAAAGGAGAAGGCTGTAGCATCAAGGAATAACGAGATAGAGGCATATGTGGCACAATATTTATATTTTATGAGTCTTGAAGGGGCTGAAAATCGAAAATTTTGGGCAGTATCAGCCAGTTTTACATGGTATGTTACGAAATTGGCTGAATATGCAGGTAGGTTTTCGATGGATTTGCGAGGAGATACGGAGTTTCAAAAGCTTTATAGTAAAGCTTTAGAGGAACTTAGGGGGCATTATTTATACGGGGTTCTCACGAATTATACAGAAGAACCTGGGCCACATGCTTTTCCCAATTTATTTCTATTATTGAACACTTAATGAAATGTTAGTATGAAGCACAGTATATTATTATTCGTATTCGTGTTTTTTTTCAGTATATTGTTTTCTCAAAATCAGGAAGAAACGAGAATAGATATCGTAAAAGGTAAAAAAACGGGAGAAATCGTTAGAGGTAAAAATGTAGCTTATAAAATTGTAAAAGGTTATGTTTATAGCGAAATCACGAATGTGGTCATTCCGGATTCTATTAGGCGTTTTGATAGTTTTGACGGGAAACCTGTTTCCAATAAAATGCGTGAGCAAATTGAGAAAATCGTGCTTAAGCATATTAAACCTGAGGATTTACGTTTTCCCTGCATGGATCCTGATTGGCTCTTTATAGGTTTTATTTTGAATAGAGATTTAAAGATTGAAAAAATCACGTTTGGATTACAACATAATGAAGGTGATTTTTGGATCAATCTTCCCGTGGATCGCTATTATGAGGTGGAAAAAGAAATGATGGAAATGAAACTCGTACTTAGCGAGGAAGATAAAGCGAGAACTAAGAAGATGGACTTTGAGAATGGAGCGTTTTATTGTATAATTATTTCTTACAAGAGTTTATACGAAGTTTTGAATGCAAAGAAAACTGAAATGAAGAAATAATACAATTACTTATGGCCTTAAATCATTTCGACTATTGTTAAACCCAAACTGAAATTAAAGATGAGACCAATTTGTTTAGGATTCTTACAATTATTGCTTGTACTCTTTCTTTTCGGAAGTTGTGCCAGAGAAGCATT
>ENA-UEPJ01002585-UEPJ01002585.1-human-gut-metagenome-genome-assembly--contig:-NODE-2585-length-18152-cov-5.346335_pt1 | contig 18152 bp, 17 predicted proteins | sample MGYA00242890_ERZ507896 | MGnify/ENA primary metagenome ERZ507896 (study PRJEB26167, sample SAMN06115508) | human gut metagenome | host: Homo sapiens | place: China:Qinghai | collected 2015-08-20... | reverse complement strand
GGTGAAGCAGTCCAAGGAAACCACATCGGAAACCAAAGCCCAGTGCTATGGATGTCTCCGGCTCATATTACTATTACGGAAGTTACTATTGTATTCTTATTGTTTCGGGTATATTTTGCTTTTTAACTCGCGTATGTTATCTTTGTAGGACTTACTCTATCACTTTATGGACGAAAACGATATTTTGCTCGTGAAACAATTAAAGAACCGGGAGGAGAAGGCTTATGTTTTCTTGTTCGAGCAATATTATAACCGTTTGTATCGTTTCGCTGCCAATTATTTATGTGATCCCGAGGCAGCTCATGATATCGTGCAGGATTTGTTCACGGATCTTTTCGAGAAGAGCGAGATGTTGAATATAACGACTTCGGTAAAGGCCTATCTGTTTATGGCAGTGAGGAATCGTTGTCTGAGTTTCCTTCGGAATCTGAAAATCAAAGACTCGTATAAACAGAATGTACTGGAAGCCCACCTGTATTCGGATACCGTGGATGCGATAGAGGACGGCTCCGTGTTGGACGAGTTGCAGGTAATTGTCGATAAGATGCCCCCGGGGATGAAAGAAGTTTTTCGTTTGCGTGTCACGGAGGATTACAAATTTAAGGAGATAGCCGAAAAATTAGGGATTTCGGAAAATAGTGCTAAGGTTCAGATGAACGGGGCTATCCGAATGATCCGGGAAAAATTGCCTTATCTGAAAGATCGTTTATTGTTGTTTGCTCTGTTTTAAGGGGCTAGAGTCGCTTTCGGCGAGTTGTAACTTGCCGAAGGCAAATGCAACTTGTAACTTGTAACTCGCCGCAGGCGACTCTTTTATTGGTAATTTTTTTATCCGATTTTTCATTTGCTAATTAGTTGTTAATTAGTATTTTGTTTATTGGTATGCGCTACCTTGAAAATTTTTATCAAAAAATAATGATATTTTGTCTTAACCTTTTTCTCTTTTGAGGCGTCTTAATAAAAATTAAACCCGAAAACTATGGAAAAGAGAAACGATGAATCTTTGGAATGGACGCTAATTAGGAAGAGTCTTGCAGAGGATTTGACAAAAGAGGAGCAGGAGCAATTGAATGCTTGGTTGGAGGCTTCTCCGGAGCATCGGGCTTTTTACAATCGGATTTCTAAGTTTGACCGTTCGGAAGGTATCGCGGGATTGTCCGGGGAAACGTATCAACGTGACCGGAACCGGTACGTGGATAAATTTCGGCAGAATAAGCGGAAAAACAGTAAACGACGTCTGGTATATTTCACTCGCTACGCGGCGGTGTTTATCATGTTGTTGGGTGTGGGGCTGTATTTCTGGTACGCGAACGGTTCGCGGGAGGTGATGCCCGAGAACGTGTTGCCCGTGGCGGTTTACGGGAAAGCGCAACCGATTCTGGTAACGGGGGATGGAACACGGGTGAATTTGGCGAAAGAGAGCAATTTGTTGAAACAACTCGCGGGCGGAGTGGTTTCTTCGGGAAAGGATGGAATCGCTTACACGGAATCGACAAATCAGGGAAAGAAAGCGGATCACCATACGTTGATCATTCCTCGCGGGGGAGAGTTTCGGGTGGAGCTTGCAGACGGTACTGTCGTTTGGTTAAATTCCGAGTCTGAATTTACTTATCCGGTGATTTTTAATGACACGACGAGAGAGGTTTCTTTGAAAGGGGAGGCTTATTTCGAGGTGACGAAGGACAAGAAGCCGTTTAAGGTGAGCGTGAACGGGGTGGAAGTGAAGGTTTACGGGACACGGTTTAACGTGAACGGCTATGACCCGCGGCAGGTACAGACCGTGCTGGTAGAGGGACGAGTGGGAGTAAGGTCTTTGGAACATGCTTCGAGAGAACGGATGATGAGCCCGAACGAGATGGCGGAGGTGAATACGGAAACGGGGGAATGTGTGGTGACGGAAGTGGATGCTTCGGCGTACGTGGCATGGAAAGAGGGATATTTCTCTTTCGAGGGGGAAAGTCTGGAACAGATTATGGAAAAATTGGGACGCTGGTATGATGTGGAGGTGGTGTTTGCGGCTGATGATGCCCGTTCCCAACGGTTCTCGGGACGGGTGGACAGGAGCGAGGATTTCCGGGACGTGTTGAATTTGCTTCAGCGTACGCTATTAGTGAAATTTGAAGTGGATGGAAATAAAATAACCATTACTAAATAAAGAGACGGAAAGTGTTACCAGCACTTCCCGTCGTAAATAAGTTAACCGCCTAAATTGGAGGTTTAGGCAATTGAATCATCAATTAATTTACAAGAGTATGAAAAATTCGCGAGAAAAGAAAGCTTTTGCGGGGATTTATTGCAAAGTGTTCGTGATTATGACGCTGTGTTTGTGCATGGTAACGAATCTTTGGGCTAATTCCTCTTCTGCATCACCGCAACGGGTGACTATTAATCTTAAGGATGCGGCGGTCAAGCAAGTGTTTGCCGAAATCCGTAAACAAACGACTTACAATTTCGTGTATAGCGACGATCAGATGGATAAGTTGAAGCCGGTGACGTTGAACGTGACGGCGGAGACGGTGGAGAACGTGCTGAACAAAGTGTTGGAAGGGACTCCTTACATGTACACTATCGAGGGAAATTCTATCGCGATAGTGGCGAGAGATAACGTGAAAAAGGAAGTGAAAGAGATCCGGGTAACCGGTAACGTGAAAGACAAGGACGGTCTGCCCCTGCCGGGAGTATCCGTGATCGTGAAGGGGACAACGGTGGGTGTCGCTACCGATATCGACGGGAATTACACGCTGACTTTTGCCGAACGGCAGGATGTTACGCTTGTCTTCTCTTTCGTGGGAATGCAAAGCAAGGAAATTCCTTACACGGGACAGAAAGAGATCAACGTGGTTCTGGAGGAAGAGCAAGTGAGTCTGGGTGACGTGGTCGTGATCGGTTACGGTACGAAGTCGAAACATGACGTGACGAGTTCGGTATCTTCGATTAATGCGGACGAATTGAAAAAGTATTCCAGTAGTGCCACTTCCTTTGATGGTATGTTGGGCGGAGCGATCAAGGGAGTGCGTGTTATTCAGAATAATGGAGCCCCGGGTGCGGCCGCAACAATTAACGTGAGAGGTGTTACTTCACCCGTGTCAGGAAGCACGAACGAGCCTTTGTATGTTATTGATGATGTTCCTTTCTTTTCCGAGCGCGGAGGTGTGAATCCGTTGTTGATTATTTCCCCGAATGACATCGAGAGTATTGACGTGTTGAAGGATGCCGCGGCTACCGCTATTTATGGTTCCCGGGGTGCAAACGGGGTGATTATCGTGAAAACCAAGGGCGGGAAAAATAACGAAAAAATTAATGTATCAGCCGGTTATTCCGTTACGGTCGGTAATCCGGTGAAACAGTATAAACCGTTGAACACGGCAGAGTATAAAGAGGTGCAGGATTTGTTGATAAAAAACACGATGTCTGCCATAGATCGGGGGCAAATTGATGCCTACTCGGGAGTTTATTTTTTTATACCGATGTTAGAGTTACTCGGGAATTTTTCGGAGATCGGTTTTGATGACGAATTGTTTATCCCGAAGTACGGGTACGACGGTTTGAACGAAGATGCTTTTGGAGAAGCAAACACGAATTGGGAAAAAGAGATTCAGAATAAGAATGCTTTGAATCAACAATTTGACCTTGGTATCCGTGGTGGCGGGAAAGCTATAAATTATGCTTTTTCTTTCAACTCGGTGAATCAGGACGGTATTTACATTAATGACGGACTGAAGCGTTACGGGGTGCGTTTGGCTGTCGATGCTAATATTAGCGACCGTTTGAAAAGTGGTGCCACTTTAGGATATTCATTTTCAAAATTCCGGGATGCTACAAGTATAACGGATGGAAACACGAAACCTTGGCTGGTGCGTCCGGATTATCCCGCGAAAGACGAAAGCGGGGAATTTGTCCGGTTGCCCGGTTCTAATTATGGTGACGTGTATTACGCGGCGAATCCGGTCGCTCAAAGAAAGGTCAAGAACCGTACGGATGCCCGCCAGTTTATAGGTAGTGCTTACGCCCAGTACCGGATATTGGATAATTTGAAACTCCGGGGAGATTTCAATCTAGCCTCTTTCCGCGATGACGGAAGTTCTTTTGTGCCTAAAGCAGCGATGGATGAATACACGTATTATGAAACGTTGTCTAATCTGACAGAGTCGCAGAGTGATATGACAACTACTTCCATTAATTTCAGGGCGGATTATAATTTGGATATAGAGGAACATCGCCTTTCTTTTATGGTGGGGTACGGTTGGGATAGAACATTCCGTAAAGGAGGGTATCAAATGTACGAGGACTTCGCGGATGACCAAATTCTGAATAATCCGGCTTCCGCGGCAAAAGTGTCCGCTTACTATTCTTCAAAGTCTACAACGGGATTGAATTCCGTTTATGCCCGCGTGGGGTATATTTATAGTGACCGATATTTGGCGGAGTTTAATTTCCGTTCGGATGCTTCTTCTAAGTTCGGTCCCGGGAATAAACGCGGTTATTTCCCTTCGCTCTCGTTGGGGTGGAGAATAAGTAACGAACGATTTATGGCGAATTTTTCCAGATTGGATGATTTGAAATTACGTTTGAGCGCGGGACAAACCGGTTCGACGAACTTGGATGATTTTGTTTACAAGCAATTGTTCGGGAGGACTTCAAACAATTTGTGGGAGGGTAAACCGACAATCGTGCCGAAGAGTAATTTCCCGAACCGGGATGTAAAATGGGAGATGACAACCGAATATAATATCGGTGTTGATTTTTCTTTCTTTAATCGTCGTTTGTACGGTAGTTTGGATTTGTATTACCGTTACACGGACGGGGCATTAACTCCTTCTCCTGTTGCCTTGGAAACGGGTTCCATGACTTATTATTCTAACTTGATTGATTTGTCGAACAAGGGAATTGAGTTTGAGGTCGGGGGCGATATTATACGGAAAAGTGACTGGCAGTGGACTTCTAAGTTTAATGTCGCTTTGAACCGGAATAAAATAGAGAATTTGAACGGGGCCACGCTGGCTTCTTACCAGTTGGATTTTTTCACGAAAGGGTATCCGGCAGGTGCTTTGAAAGGGTACGTGGTAGACAGGATATTCCAGTCTGACCGGGAGGTTAACGCCTATAACAAGTTTTCAGAGATTATAAATGGAGAGGGTAGTTATTACCAGAACTCATCGACTGGGGCTGGAGATTATAAGTTCCGGGATTTGAATGGGGACTGGAAAATTACGGCAGAGGACAAAAAGGTGATTGTGAATCCGGAACCGGACTTTTTCGGGGGATGGTTTAATTCGGTTAATTACAAGAATTTGAATTTGTCCTTTGTATTCCAGTTCTCGGTAGGGGGAGAGGCTTTCCTGAATGATTTGGCTAACAGTGCGACGGGAATTGTCGGGAATAGCATACAACGTAAGATGTTCCGGGATACGTGGACGGAGGATAATAAAGACGCTCGTTACGCTCGTTTGGTTGCTTTGGATTATAGTGGTAATTCAGCTTATTGTGACAAATATGTGTTTGAAACTTCTTATCTGAGGTTAAAGAATATTTCGTTATCTTATGTTTTACCCAAAGAATGGTTGAAAAAAATCAATTTCCAGTCTGTGCAATTGTTTGCCAGCGCATCCAATTTGTGGACATGGACGAATTGGCCGGGGCTTGACCCGGAACTGGTGGGAGACAGAACGCTGGCGGGGACCAATCCTTTGCAGGAAGGAGTTTTCAGTAATGACGCCTATCCGCTGAGTAAAACATTCACGTTTGGTATAAGAGTAGAATTTTAAATAATAAATGAATATGATGAAAGCGTTTAAATATATAGTTTATTCCTTTTTGGGTGTTATGGGGTTTACCTCATGCGACTTGGTCGGGAATATCAATGATATTAAGCCCGAGTATATTTTGGATGAAAAGACATTGATTCGGGATGCCAGTTCGGCAGAATTGGCTTTACGGGGTGTTTACGAGCAATGGCGGGACAAGGGATTGAGTTTGATATTGCCTAATATGTATTTTTTATCCGGTAGTTTAACGGGTAGTGGTACTGATGCCGGTGTTTTCTTAAATAACGAAGTGAAACCGGAAACAAGTGTTATTGCCAATTATTATACTTCTTTGTACCGTATCGTGAATTATGCTGATATCGTGATGGAACAATTGGAAGCCGGAAAAGCCGTGGGATTGGATTCGGTACGCATGGTGGAGATGATCGGAGAAACGAAAATACACCGTGCGATGGCGCATTTCTTTTTGTTGAGGGCTTACGGGCAATTCTACGATGAAACATCGCCTTACGGTATCGTGTTGGTAGAGGAGCATATGCAAGAGACGAAAGCAGCGCCGAGAGATTCAGTGGCGGCAGTTTATACCTCTATAAATAGAGATTTGGATGATGCCATTGAGACCGCTCCCGAGAACGTGTCGACACATTATAGCATGAGTCGAACTACTGCAAAAGCATTGAAAGCTAAGGTGTTGTTGTACCAGAGGAAATATAAAGAAGCAGCGGATTTGGCGAATGAGGTTTTAAGTGAAGCGGAAGGACATGGATATGTCATAGAAAATAATTTTATCGATGTATTTAAAAATAGTTGTTTTTCTTCCGAGGCGCTGTTTTGTCCTTATACTTACGGGCGTATTGAAAGGTTGGTATTGAATATTAATGCTTTGATTCCGGGACGTTATTTAACCAAAATTGCAGACGATTTTGTTGCGGGAGATGGGAATATGACTACCGGAGAGGGATATGATAAGCGTTTTGCGGAAACTTTTGCTTATAATTTGAGAGGACAGAATAATAACGGGAAATTCCCTCATAATGATATGCTGGATGGTACGAAGAGTAATACGGTGTTTTATATGCGTTTGGCAGAAGTGTATTTGATTCACGCGGAAGCAGCCATACGCGGATATCGGGATTATGCCGGTGCCCGGACAAGTTTGAAGAAGATTACGGATAGGGCCGGTTATGATGAGAATTACGTGAATACAATTGCCGATGGGGATTTGTTGGAGATGGTACGTAAGCATAAATTGTTGGAATTGGTATCAGAGGTTTATGAAGAATGGTTCGATCTGGTACGGTATTATAAAGAAGGGGATTTGAATATCACGGATGTCAAGAGTACAATTACTTCTGATAATCAATTAATTTTGCCTATTCCGCAAACAGCATTGGCCGGAAATAATTTATTAGAACAAAATCCATTATAAAAAAAGTATATGAGGACAGTAATTATTGTTTTAGCGTGTTTGCTGGCAGGATATTCCTGCCAGAAGGCACCCCGTTACGTGATTAACGGGAAAATCTCCGGTAATGCGGAGGGAATGAAAGTCGTGTTGAATAGAGTGGATTACCCGCAATCGGAATTGATTGACAGCACGGTGATCAAGGACGGGAAATTTGTATTCGAGGGAGTGGTCGCGGAGCCGGGGTACTACACGATACAGATTGATAGAAATCCTAAGGGAGGGGAATTCTCACCGAGAAATGTCACGAATAGTCCGTTCTATCTGGAAAATTCCGTGATTAGTTTTTCGGGGAATATTGATAGTCTGCCCACTATGTACTGGAGTGATAAACCGCGAAAGGCAGCGAAAGTGAGCGGGTCGGCGATGGAAGACCTCTACAAGAAATTTCAGGCGGATGGACGGGAGTTGAGAAACCGTTTGGGTGATTTGCATGGACAGTATTTGGAGGAATATCATCGCCCGGCACTGGATGGTGTTTTCAACAAGAAGAAGGGGATCGAGTTGGCTCGTGCCATGGAGAAGCTGGAAAAGCAATTGGCTGACATGAAATGGGAATTTGTGAAGAATAATATCCAGACCGTGGTGGGTTTTGATATGGCTAAACAGTATTTTCAAGATATGTATGTCCGTATCACCCCGGACCAGATAGATGAATTGGAGGCCTTGGTGGAGAAGGCATGGCCGAACACGGAGAAGGCTACCGAGTTCAAGAAAATGGCGGAAGTCGGAAAGCGTATCGCCGTGGGAGCCAAGTACCCGGATATCGAGTTGGTGAATCCGGAGGGGAAGAAAGTGAAGTTGTCGGAGTACGTGCCCGCGGGGAAATACGCGATGCTGGAGTTCTGGGCTTCGTGGTGCGGACCCTGCCGGGGAGAAATCCCTCATCTGAGAGAGGTATACAAGGAATATAAGGATAAAGGTTTCGAGATTATCAGTATCTCTATTGACCGGAACGACGCGGATTGGAAAAAAGCCATGAAAGAGGAAAATATGGTTTGGACGCAATTGAATGATCCGGGAGAGTTTGATGGTCCGGTAGCTAAAGTGTATAACGTGCAGGGTGTTCCCACGTGTATTCTTTTGGATAAGGAAGGACGTATTTTTAAAACGGATATGCGGGGTGCGCAATTGGATGCCGTTTTGGAGGAGATTTATGATTGATCTCATGATTACAGTATAATATCGTAAGTTTGTTCTAATATAGAACGTTTTTTTGTCGTGAGGATTATCTGAAATTTATTAAGAAATAATGATTTTTCTATTCCTTATTTGCATGGGAAGAGTAAAGCCATTGCTTAACTCTCTCCTATGCAAGTTGGGGGTGGACTAGGAGTTTCTTTGGTAGCCTTATATAATAACTCATAAATATATTTACTAGCATATACAAATTGATATGAAAATTAAATTCTTTTTCCTGTTTTTATTGGGTGTAATACTCTACTCTTCTTGTCAAGAAGATAAATTTGACCTTGATTCTTCTATTCTTTTGGAAAATAGTCCATTAACTCGTTCAATTACTCCACAAGTTTCAAAAGTGTTTGATTGGGAAGATACTACTAAAGTGATGCTTTTAGGTCATGGATTAGTTACATTACCTTGGTATTCTGGTGCATCAACAAGTATTCCTGATTATATACTGAAAGATTATAAATCAGCAGACGGATGGACGATGTTGTATAATTTTTGTAGTGATCCTGCTTCAGCGCAAGTTGGAGCGTATTACTTGATGTTTTATAATTATTTCACGGGAATATATAGAGTTTATTTTTATAATGTGAATAACACTACTACGGCAGGAACGACATTGTGGCGAGTATCATTTGATAATGAATGCGCCTTTTTTACTACGCAAGGAAATTATACGCAGCCTTTGAATAGTCCTACTATAATTCCAGATATGTATATTTCTAATATTTCTTCGTTACCAGCGAAATCATTAACAAGAGGTTGGAATTGTTTTGATTTTGAAATGTTGTACGATCCTAATGTTGTAAATAAATCCTTGAGGATGAATATAGGTGTATATGATATTAAGACAGATTCTATTAAACTTATGGGAATGTTGTCTCTTGATTCAGAAGGTACAATAATTACAAAAGTCACAAGTAATCCATCGTCTTCGTTTATTAATAAAACGGCAACGGTTGCAGGAAAAGCTGCTGGTGATTATATACAAAAACAAATTGGGAAAAATGAGAGCCGAGTCGGTAGTGGGATTATTGCAGCTGGGGTTAGTGAGTTAGTAAAAGCTGGAGTCAATCTTTTAGGCAAAAGTTTTTTAGGTAAAAATTCAAAAACGAATATTTCAACTCAAGATTTAAGAATACAAACTAAAGGGGAAGTTGATTTAAATGGTCAAATTACAAATGTTCAGCAGTCAAATATTTTGCCAATAGCAAATATTAAAGTTCCAGGAGCAAAATCTTTTATAGAGGATAATTATTTACCAGCATTTGACAGTCCTTTAGGTGTTTGGAATTTATCTTCTGCTCCTGTAGCGGAGATTAGCGATCTTGGAACTCTTGAACTTGTTGAAGTTGGCGGTATTTATGACAGTCAATTTACTGTTACACTTCGTTGTAAAAGGCATATTTTCCTAAATAAGGAAAGTGTTAGAAGTTTGGTGAAAATAAACCCTATTTTATTACCGATGATTGAAAAATATGAAGTGGTTGCAGAGTTGTGTTGTGATTGGCAATATGCTCGTGGAAGTAGAGAAGCAACATATTATGGTGGACACAATGTATCTTTTGATAGTAATATTTGTTGGGGAATCACATTTTGGCAACAAGATAGATCGGTATTAAAGAATAGTCAGATTGCGATTAGGTTAAGAAGAGAATTTATTATGAATTTGAATATTACTGATTTGACACCACTGTATCCATGTTATATAAAAGTTACAGTAATTCTATATCCTAAAGCTCCATATGATACTCGTGAGATTTATTCAACTAAAACGTTTAGACCAGAATTCCGTCTCCGAAAAGAATATGTGAAATGATATTTGGCGTTTGTTAATGAGTCTATAATCTTATAATGATTTTATTAATAATTATCCCGTTATTATATGATCAACGGGATAATCACAATACCCATACCTATTTTTACAGTTGCGTGAAGAACGGGTGCGTGGATTACCTGCGTAAATTAAAGATTACCGATCCTTTGGACGTGAAGTTGTTTGATGCGGCTTACTACACGGGAGATTTCGACATGTTGGAGCAGGAGAAATTGATTTGCCGGGTTGAGGAGGAAATTGAGGAATTGCCGGAAGGATTAGAACAAAGAAGATTGGGAAAGTAGAATGAAGGAGTTGAGAATACATAGTGAGCAGTATGTAATGATGGGAAAAGCGTTGAATTTTGCATTCTGGAAAATACAATTTTAGTCGCATTTTGTATTTTAGAAAATACAATGTATCTTTGTATGAAATAAAAAGTTTGACGTATGCAACAGTTGTTTTCTTTATTCTATCGGCAATTAGAATATGTTTCTTTGGATTTTGTAAGGTATCTCTATTTTGAAATACGTTGGGATAATAGACTTATTGCTATTACCGGGGCAAGGGGCGTGGGTAAAACAACCATGTTATTGCAATACATAAAATCAAATTTTGAGGTAAATGATCCTAGGGTATTGTATGTTTCGTTGGATCATATTTGGTTTACCACACATACGTTGACTGATTTGGCAGAAGATTTTTATAAATTAGGGGGAAAGGTACTTTTCTTGGATGAAGTTCATAAATATCCAACTTGGTCAAGAGAAATAAAAAATATTTATGATAGTTATCCGGACATGAGGATTGTTTTTACCGGATCGTCCATGCTTGAAATTCATCGTTCGGAGGCAGATTTGAGCCGTCGGGCGATTGTTTATCATTTATCTGGATTATCATTCCGGGAGTTTTTGTATTTCGAGTACGGGTACAAGGTGGAAGTTTATTCTTTAGATAAAATATTGCATTCACATGTCGAGATTGCCATGGAGATCACGAAACACGTGAAACCGCTCGTGGCATTTCGAGAATATTTACAATGGGGGTATTTCCCGTTTTATAAAGAAGATAAAGTGCTGTATCACGAGCGTTTATTGACGACGTTGGATACTATTTTGGAAGTGGATTTGCCTGCTTCCCAGAAAATAGATTATTATTCGATTAATCGTATTCGTAAATTATTTGCTATTATTTCTACTCTTGTTCCGTTTACTCCTAATATATCTATGTTGAGTAAGGAAATAGCCGTGACTCGTGTTAGTTTGTTGAATTATCTTTATTATTTGGCAAAAGCACAGGCAATTTTGTTACTGGAGAAAGATGCTTCGGGATTGAAACAGTTGGTAAAACCGGAAAAAGTGTATCTCGGAAACACAAATTATGCTTATGCGTTAGGGGAACGTGATACGGATGTTGGGAATGTGCGAGAAACGTTTTTCTTTAGTCAATTACGAGTGAAATATGATGTTATTTATTCTGCTGATGTCGATTTCATTGTTGATCGGAAATATAGTTTTGAAATAGGGGGAAAGAACAAGACAAAAAAACAGATAGCCGGAATCCCGGATAGTTATTTAGCTGTAGATGACATAGATATCGGGTTTGCTAACCAGATTCCGTTGTGGTTATTCGGTTTATCTTACTAATGATCTTCATGCCCTTTCAGTACTGGGAGGCTGATATGGTATTTCACTGCGACAACACGGGCAAGGATGACGCTTCCGGCTGTGACGATTTGCGTGGTGACGTGACCGATACCGAGGGTATCACAGGCGAAGTAGATAAAGCCGCCGAGAATACAGGCGATGGCGTAAATATCTTTTCGGAAGATAAGGGGTACCTCGTTGATGAAAATGTCGCGAATGACTCCCCCGACGGCTCCGGTGGTCATACCCATGATGATTGCTACCCACGTGGGGAATCCGGCGAGTAAGCTCTTCTCGATGCCGACCACGGTGAATAGCCCCAGACCGATGGCGTCGAAAATGAAAAAGGTATTATTTAGCCGGATCACGTGTTTTCCGAATATGATGACGAACAGGAGGGCAAGTCCCGTGACGATGAGGTAGGATGGTTGGTGCATCCAGAAAGGGGTGACACCCAGTAATAAATCCCGGGTTGTTCCACCCCCGATAGCCGTGGCTGCTCCCACGACATAAGCCCCGAACCAGTCAAAACGTTTGGCAGAAGCAAGACGGATACCGCTGATCGCGAAAGCGAAGGTTCCGATGTAGTCGATAATGGTAGTGAAATCTATATGCATAATCCTATTTTTGAGGGGACAAAAATAGTAATAATGTATGTCGATTGCTCTCGTTATAAGATGTTTTACAACAGGATACTACACCCAATCTTCGCTTTTTACTTCTCCTTCCACGGAAAGGATAATTCGTTTGACCGGGATGTTGCGTGAGGCTTGTTCTCTTGCCTTCAATGCCATTTGGAATAGTCCGCCGCAACAAGGAACTTCCATGATTACCACCGTTAACGTGTTGATCTTGGCATCGTCAATCATATCGCGAAGTTTATCCACGTAGGAGTCCGTGTTGTGGTCGAGTTTCGGGCAGGCGATTGCCAGAATCTTGCCTTTCAGGAAACGCTCGTGAAAGTTTCCGGCGGCGAATGCCGAACAGTCGGAGGCAAGGAGTACATCCGCGTTTTGGAAATACCCGGCTTGCGGGTTAAGCAGATGTAATTGAACGGGCCATTGCCGGAGTTCCGAATTTCCGGTACAAGCGACCGGGGTGGCTTTCGTGACAGGTTTCAGTTCTCTTGCCATGGAGCCGGGACACCCGCATCCCAGTTTTTGGGCGGGATGTAATTCTTGCAGGTTCACGGGAATGTTATGGCGTTTCAGGTATTCCACTCCCTGTTTTAATAATTCTGTTTCTCCATGTTCTTTCAAATGGTGTAAATGAGCTAGTATCACGTGTTGCCCTTTAGGAGCGATACGCTCCATGACAGTCTCTTCACTATAAGGTTCCGCTTCTCTCTCTTCCAGTTCAATAGCGCCGACGGGACATTCCCCGATACACGCACCTAGCCCGTCGCAATACAAATCGCTGATCATGACGGCTTTCCCGTCTATTAACTGTAACGCTCCCTCGTGACAACCTTGTACGCATAAACCGCAACCGTTACACTTTTCCTCGTCTATCTTGATTATTGTTCGTTTCATCTTGTAGTTGTTTTTGATTTCTAGTACAAAGATAAGGCACGAGGGAGAGATATTTTGTAATGATTATTACAATAGGGGAATAAATGTTTTCTTTATTCGTTCAAGTCCTTCTTTTACCGTGGCAAGAGGGCAGCCGATGTTCATGCGGAAGAATCCTCTGCCTTCTTCGCCGAAGTCGGTTCCGCTATTGAGTCCTATTTTTGCTTCCTTGAGTAATTTTTCCCGCACCTGTTCGTGTGTCAACCCGGTATCCCGGAAATCCAACCAGAGCAGGAATGAACCTTCAGGGGGGAGCATTTTTACCCGGGGAAGTTCCCGTTGCAGGAATTGGTCCGTGTAGGTAATGTTCTTTTCGAGGTAGCGGAGCATCTCGTCCAGCCATGCATCGCCATGTTTATAGGCTGCTTCCAACGTGATATGCCCGAAGATATTTCCTAAATCCAAGTGCAGGCATAATATTTCCTTTTCAAAACGGCGGCGTAGTTCGGGAGATGAAATCACGATAACGGAATTCATCATTCCGGCGATATTGAATGTTTTACTGGGAGCCATCATGGTTACCGTAATGTCGGCAATTTCGGGTGACAGGGCTGCCATTACCGTGTGCTTGTGTCCGAACAGGGCAAGGTCGGCATGTATCTCGTCGGAGAGAATGGTTACCCCGTGTTGCAGGCAAAGATTACCTACGCGGGTGAGTTCATCTTTCGTCCATACCCTGCCTACCGGGTTGTGCGAGTTACTGATGATAAGCAGTTTCACTCCTTCTTGCAGTTTCCGCTCGAAATCTTCCCAGTCGATGCGGTAATGTCCGTCTTCTACTTTCAACGTGCTGCACACGAGTTCCCGTTGATTGTCTTTCACCACGGCATGGAATGGCGGGTAAACGGGTGTGAAAATAAGTACTTTATCCCCTTTCCCCGTGTACACTCGCACGGCGAGGGACAATGCCGTCACGATACCCGGGCTACTTAATATCCACTCTTGTTTTACCTGCCAGCCGTGGCGACGTGCCGTCCAGTCAATGAAAGCCTGTTTTGCTTCATCCGTTCGGAACGTGTACCCGAAAACTCCTTTTTCACAACATTGGCGTACGGCTTCCAGAATTTCAGGTGCTGCCTGAAAATCCATATCTGCCACCCACATGGGGAGGATATCCGTAACCCCGAACACGTTTGCCAGATTATCGTATTTCGCGCAAGCCGTGTTCCGGCGATCTATTATTTGGTCAAAATTGTACATATCGTTTGTTTTTAAGTTGCTGCAAGTTACAAAACTCTTTCGTGAAATCCATGTTTATCGGCTTTTGAAAGCTGAAACAATCACTTTGTATTTGAGTAACAAGTACTTAACAATACTATGCTTCTTTTGTGATTCGGCACCAGTTCGGTGCCGAATCGGAATCTATTACCACTATTCCTGTCGTTGTCTCCATCGCCGTTTCACCCGGGCGACAACGATGGAGCTAACCACTCCGCCCACGATACTTACTACCCCGGCGAAAAAATGATCCGCCATTTGCGACAACACTGAATTTAAACTCAGTGTCGAAAACATTCCTATCATAAAATAATTCATACAATTGAAAATTGAAAGTTGAAAATTGAAAATGAAAGAGGATTCAGCCACACAAAAGCAAAGCCCCGTGCGGCTGGAATCACCTAATCATAAATCAAGAAATCAGTACGCTGTCCGATGCTCCTTTCCCGTTCTTCAGCATGGCGAAGCAATACACTTTCACCTTCGTGCTATCCCAGTCTTCCGGGAGTGCGTAACTTGTGCTGCCACTCTCGCTGCGGGCTCTCAACATCACTAGCCTTGACCTGTCCCGTTCCGTTTCGTACAACACGCCGTACACCTTGTCCTCCGCGGAAGCGTACCCGTCTTCCTCTTCCTGTACCTCCTGCGTGAACTGGTACTTCTTACTCTCCTCGTCGTACGCCATTGTCACCTTCGGCGGAGTAAGTAACCCCGTTGCCACCCGCAGCCGCTCGAAGTCCACCGTTGCCACGTTCTTGTTGTCTACCAAGATCGCCTCTTGATTCGTTGCCACGAATGCGTTTGACGTCGAACCTTTCCCGATACCCGTGAATCCTTTGCGGATCACCGGTAAAAGATTCCGTCCCAGTTGCACCAATGCTTTCATCCTTGCCCGCTGTGCCAGTATCTCCGGTGTCGGGTTGTCTTTCCTCGAGAACACCTTCGCCTTCGCGATGTTCTTCCCTTTCGTGTAACACAACGTGATGTTACCAACTGATTTTCTCGCTTTACCTAACAAATAAGAATTAAATTCTGCCATAAAATAATTGAAAGTTGAAAATTGAAAATGAACTGCTCCCTCAACTTCACGAACCAAATAATATAAGGTAATTCAGCTCTCCCTCTGTTTATAGAGGGAGTACGGCGAAGCCGGGAGGGAGTTCAATCTAAAATTTAAAATCTAAAATCATAAATCATTCCCTCAGCGCAGATTCCAGTGCCGGTCCCGGGTCCACCTTTCTCGTTGTGATAGCCGAATGTCCCACCACGTCTTTGATCGGGTAATATTCTTCCAACACCTCGCATACCTTCATCAATGCCTGTACCTGTACCCTCGTGTAACGATGCCAGTAAGTCAATTTCCCACCCGAGTCATGAGTGTAAACTTCCTCTGCCGGAACGATTCGTCCACACTCGGCAATAAACAACCCTTCACGTAACCGCAATAAGCCGAGATTATCCAGTTCGATCCCTATGGAATAACGATTCAGTCCCGAACGCCCCGCGTACCAACTCCGTCCGGCATGCCACGCCTCCGTGTCAAACGGCACCAGTTGAATAATCTTACCCTCCCGCCCGATCACCAGATGTGCCGAAGCGTTCACGTCAGGCCTTGTCAGATAGATTGCTGCAGCCTCGCTACCTGCCGCAGCCGTGTAATGCAATACAATCATATCCGGCCCTACAAGTTTACGCGTGTTTTTGGCGCACACCAGATGACTCACCCCGTCTCCCACCAAACGGTGGTTGACAATTGAAAATTGAGAATTGAAAATTGAAAATGAACTCATAAATCGTAAATCTAAAATCAAAAATTAGAAGCGTTTTTTTCCCGTGAAGGCTTGCACGATTTTCTCCCCGCTTCTCCCCATCACGTAGCCGCCTAACCCGATCTCCAACAAATCCCAGAATCGGGAGGTATCATCAAGTATCGGCAAACTCACGAATGTTCCCACCAGCACGATCACCGCGAACGTTAACATCACCATCGGGCGCCACGATCGTTGCAACCACGTACCCCGGGCTTCCTCTACCAGAACTGCCGACCGGGCTTCCATCACCCGTTGTTCCCACTCCACGAAAACACGCATCAAATCCGTTTCCAGTTGTTTCTTCTCCCTTGCCGGGAGTGTCAGGCGGTCGACCACCTCGCCAACCGCACTGACCACACCCTTTACTCCTTCCACCACCTGAATCCCGCGAGAATACTATTCTTTACCTCTGCCTCGAAGTAAAACTTCTTGTTTCCCATTCTCCGCACGGGGATAGCAAACAATTTCTCGTAACGGCGCAAAGTATTAGCAGAGATACCCATCGCCTTGCAAACTTCCGCCGCGGTCATCAACCTGTGCGACACGTTCGCCGCCGTTTCTATCGCCAACCGAACCTCTTGCCGGTACTCTTTCAGTTGCCGCAGCAACAATAGGGACATTTCTCCCCCTTTTTCATTTTTGTTAACTACTCTTGCCATGTTAATTGAAAATTGAAAGTTGAAAATTGAAAATGTAAATCACTGAATCAATAAATCATAAATCTTAAATTCGAATGTATTGGCTCCCCGAATACGCCTTCCCCTCTTTCTCCCGGAAAAAGCTGTACAAATGTGCCGCCGTACCCCGTTTCCTTTCCAGCCGGAATGTTGCTTTCCCGTCACCTCTCGTTGCCCCGTCGATTTCAACAAACACGGGCGTGAAAGAACGATTCCCGTACAGCACGACCACCACCAGACTATCATCCACCCGTGCCGAGGGCAAGTTAGGACCATTCTCCCATGTCAACGTCACGGTATCATCATCCCCGACCATCGCCGACAAATGATCCACCTTTTGCATCATACCCACGGCCAATTGCAAGCGGGAGAAATCGCCAATCTTGCCATCCGGACGGAAAACCATCATGTTTACCTTCATAAAAAAATTGAAACCGTTCACTCCCGATTCTCCCACCGCCACTTTCCACGCATCCCGGAGGACAGTTTCCGCCAAACATTGATAAAAACGGGTCGCCACTCTCAGACGAGAACGATTTTCCTGCTGTTGCAAAGTATTCGCGTCAAGATACCCCGCGGGCATACTTCTCACCCGGCTCGTCCGCCCAACCCGATAAAAAATAGCGTTTCCCACTTTCCCTTGAATTGTACTGTTCGTTATTGCCATATTCGTTTATTTTTCATTTAACGATACAAAAATAACTTGCCATACAAGCGGTAACAACTCTATTTTCCCTTCGGTCAAAACGTTCTTCCCCTTGTCACGAAACTTCTTCCCTTTTGATTACCTCGTGCCCACCACCACACGAATAAAATAACACATTCTCATGAAATACCCTCCAACTAACACCGCAATCCCCTTTCACGCCCGCTTCACTCCCGGTACAAAGACGCCCGTGAGCGGCTTTGCACCGACTTCAGCGCATTCTGGGTGAATTACTGCAAAACCATATAACTCTAGGCCTCTTACGATATCAGCAAAGCAATCAGGGTCA
>ENA-UEPJ01002560-UEPJ01002560.1-human-gut-metagenome-genome-assembly--contig:-NODE-2560-length-18269-cov-31.612797_pt1 | contig 18269 bp, 20 predicted proteins | sample MGYA00242890_ERZ507896 | MGnify/ENA primary metagenome ERZ507896 (study PRJEB26167, sample SAMN06115508) | human gut metagenome | host: Homo sapiens | place: China:Qinghai | collected 2015-08-20... | reverse complement strand
AAAACCGAGGCGGATATCCGCCCCTTCTTTGAAAGCCAGCTGGCAGCCTGCGGCGTCGATTATTTTGATTTCTACCTGATGCACGCGCAGGGAACAGTTAACTATGACCACTTTAAAGCCTGCCGGGCTTATGAGACAGCGTTTGCCCTGAAAGCGGAAGGAAAAGTGCGCCATGTGGGCATCTCGTTCCACGATAGGGCAGAGGTGCTGGAGAAGATCCTGACGGAGTATCCTCAAATCGAGGTGGTGCAGATTCAGTTCAACTATGCGGACTATGACGATCCGGCCGTTCAGAGCCGGAAGTGCTATGAGGTCTGCCGGAAGTTCAACAAGCCGGTGCTGGTGATGGAGCCGGTGAAAGGCGGCAATCTGGTGAATCTGCCTAAGGAGGCCAGAGCTGTTCTGGACGCGCTCCATGGCGGCAGCCCTGCCAGCTATGCCATCCGCTTTGCGGCGGGTTTTCCCGGTATGATGATGGTTCTTTCCGGCATGAGCAATTTGCAGCAGATGCAGGATAATCTGGCCTTCATGCAGAATTTCAGACCGCTGGACGAGACGGAACTGGCGGCGGTTCAGAAGGTGCAGGAAATCTTCCGCAGCAAGCATCTGATCCCCTGCACCTCCTGCCGGTATTGTACTGACGGCTGCCCGAAGCATATCTCCATTCCGGATCTCTTTGCAACTATGAACACCAAGCAGCTCTACCACGACTGGAACGCCGATTACTACTATACGGAAGTCCACACGGCTCCCGGCCGCAAGGCGTCCGACTGCCTGAAATGCGGCAAATGCGAAAAGGTCTGTCCCCAGCACCTGCCGATCCGAAAGCTGCTGGAGAAAGTAGCTGCGGAATTTGAAAAGGAACAGTAAACAGTGATTGAAACAGGCATCCCCTGCAAATTTTGCAGGGGATGCCTGCCTGTTTTCCGGCGGAAACTCAATTCGCTCTTGCCAATATGTGACGTTCGGGTATAAAATCAGAAAAAAGCAAAGGAGGAACCGGGAATGAAGTATCGGGCGGCGGTGATCACCGTCAGTGACAAGGGCAGCGTCGGAGAGCGGGTGGATACCAGCGGCCCGGCGGTTCGGGCCATGCTGGAGGGCGCGGGATATGAGGTGGTCTATACCTCCATTGTCCCGGATGACAAATTGAAGATCGGACAGGAGCTGACCCACTGTACCGATGCGTTGGGGTGCGATCTGGTGCTGACCACCGGCGGCACCGGCCTTTCTCCGCGGGATGTGACGCCAGAGGCCACCCGCGCGGTGCTTCACCGGGAGATCCCTGCCATTCCGCAGACCATGCTGTATGCAAGCCTTGCCATTACACCGAGAGCCATGCTCTCCCGCGCTGTGGCAGGCACCCGCGGGAACTGCCTGATTGTCAATCTGCCGGGTTCGGAAAAGGCAGCGCGGGAAAATCTTGCCGCTGTGCTGGACACGCTGGAACACGCGCTGAAAATGATGGCTGGCGGCGGCCACTGAGAATTCTTAGCAAACATGAACGTGTAAGCGCCGTCTGCACGCGGTATCATGAAGCCAAAGGCAACAGACGGAAAGGGGAATCTTTGATGCGGATTGTAGTAAAAGTCGGCACCTCCACACTGGCCTATCCCACCGGGCGGCTGAACATCCAGCGGGTAGAGCGGATGTGCAAGGTGCTCAGCGACCTGAAAAATGCAGGGCATGAGATCATTCTGGTGTCCTCCGGCGCGATTGCCATGGGATTCGGCAAGCTGAATCTCCGGGAGCGGCCTAAGGATATGCCCACCAAGCAGGCGTCTGCGGCAGTGGGGCAGTGCGAGCTGATGTATGTATACGATAAACTCTTCACCGAATACAACCATACGGTGGCGCAGCTGCTGATTACGGCACCGGATATTGCCGACGGCGGCAGCCGGAAAGAAAACTTCCACAATACGCTGGATCGCCTGCTGGAGCTGGGGGCGCTGCCGGTCATCAATGAGAATGACACCATCTCCACCGAGGAGATCGCCGTAGGCGATAACGACACCCTCTCCGCCGTGGTGGCCGCCACGGTGCAGGCGGATCTGCTGATCCTCCTGTCGGATATTGAGGGCCTTTACGACAGCGATCCCCACAGGAACCCGGATGCAAAGCTGATCGGCGTGGTGCCGGAGATCAATGAGCAGATCCTCTCACTGGCAGGAGGCAGCGGATCAAACCTTGGTACCGGCGGCATGGTTACAAAGCTCCGGGCAGCCCAGATCGCCACGGAGGCCGGCTGCGAGATGGTGATTGCCAACGGCTGGAACCCGGATCTGCTGTACGGCATTGCGGCGGGAGAATCCATCGGCACCCGTTTTTTGACAAAGAAGGTGTAAGTATGACAACCCTTGAGATCATTCAGAAAACGAAAGCGGCCTGGGGCAGCGTCCGGGACGGGGATGCGGCGGCGAAAAACCATATCCTGACCGCCATGGCCGACAGTCTGACGGCGCATACCACAGAAATCCTTCAGTGCAACGCACTGGATATGGACGCCGCAAAAGAACGGATTTCTGAGGTGATGCTGGACCGGCTCCGGCTGGATGAGGGCCGCATTGCCGCCATGGCCGACGGCATCCGGGCCACGGTGAAGCTGCCGGATCACACCGGCCGGATCCTGTCCGAATTTCACCACGCCAACGGCATGACCATTTACAAAAAGCAGGTGCCTCTTGGACTGGTGGCAATTATCTATGAGAGCCGTCCCAATGTGACCTCCGACGCGGCGGCGCTGGCCATCAAAAGCGGCAATGTCTGCGTCCTCCGCAGCGGGAGGGAGGCCATCCGCACCTCCACCGCTGTTGTGCAGGCTTTGAAGGCGGGCATTGCAAGGGCTGGCGGAGACCCGGACATCGTGAATATTTTAGAGGACACCAGCCACGAAAGCGCCAACATCCTCATGACGGCCAACGGTCTGGTGGATCTGCTGATCCCGCGGGGCGGCGCGGGGCTGATCCGGGCCTGCGTGGAGCGGGCTACCGTACCCTGCATCCAGACCGGCACCGGCATCTGCCATGTGTATGTGGACGAATATGCCGATCTCGACAAGGCGGTGAAGATCATCGTCAACGCCAAGGCCAGCCGTCCCTCCGTGTGCAATGCCGAGGAGGTGTGCCTTGTCCACAGCGCTGTGGCGGCGCAATTCCTGCCCATGCTTCACAGAGCGCTGGTGGAGGATCGCAGGGCGGCGGGGGAGATCCCCGTGGAGCTGCGGCTGGACCCGCAGGCGGGGAAGATCATCCCCGGCACACCGGCAGGCCCTGCGGACTTTGACACGGAGTTTCTGGATTACATTCTGGCCGTCCGCGTGGTGAACAGCGTGGAGGAAGCGATTGCCCATATTCTGGCTCATTCCACCCACCACAGCGAGGCCATCGTCACGGAGAACAGTACCAATGCCGAGAAGTTTGTCAATGAGACGGACAGCGCGGCGGTGTATGTCAACGCGTCTACCCGGTTCACCGACGGCGGCGAGTTCGGCCTCGGCTGCGAGATGGGAATTTCCACCCAGAAGCTCCATGCCCGCGGCCCGATGGGGCTGGACGAGCTGAGCACCTATCAATACATCATTCGGGGCAGCGGACAGACCCGGTAAGGAGAGGCGTATGGCATATCAGTATGAGGCCGGTTTTATCGGCGCTGGAAATATGGGCGGCGCGCTGGCGCGGGCAGCGGTGAAGACCGTGGGCGGGGCGGCGGTGGCCGTGGCTTGCTCTACGGCGGAGCACTCCGCAAAGGCGGCGGCATCCATCGGCTGCGCTGCGGAGACGGCAGAAGCGATCCTGCGGGAGAGCCGATTCGTGTTTTGGGGAGTGAAGCCCCAGATGTTTGCCGGTGTGACGGCAAAGCTGGCAGAGGACATTGCGGCGTCTGACGCTGTTTTTGTCTCCATGCTGGCGGGCGTCAGTCTGGACCGCTTGGCGGAGATGCTGGGCGGAGAGAAGAAGATCATCCGCATCATGCCAAACACCCCCAGCGCCGTGGGACAGGGGCTGATGCTGGTGTCGGCAAATGACCGTGTAACGGCGGAGGAACTGGCGGCCTTCAAAGCTCTGATGGCAGAATCCGGCCTGCTGGATGACCTGCCGGAGAACCTAATCGACGCGGCCAGCGCCGTGTCCGGCTGCGGCCCCGCCTATGCCTATGTGTTTGTGGAGGCATTGGCAGACGGGGCGGTGAAGTGCGGTGTGCCCCGTGCCAAGGCTATGCGGTACGCCGCCCAGATGCTTCTGGGCAGCGCGTCCCTGCTGCTGGAAACGGGAGAGCACCCCGGCGCTTTGAAGGACGCCGTGTGCAGTCCCGGCGGCAGTACCATCGCCGGTGTGGCGGCGCTGGAAGATCGGGGATTCCGTGGGGCGGCGATCGCCGCTGTGGAAGCGGCCTACCGCCGGACAAAGGAATTAGGATAAAAAAATTTCCGGGTGCACTGCACCCGGAAATTTTTTGACCTTGATTGAATCAGCCGTTCCAGGAACCCAAAAGCTGTAAGCCCATAGCGATGATCCACATATAAGCGCAGGTCTTGGGAATCATCAGCAGGCCCACCTTGGGCTTCGTTTTGCTGAACAGCGTGACGGGCAGATAGCAGCCGAAGGAGATCAGGATGGCCGCTACCATTTTCGTCATGTGATACCCGCCGGCGTTCCCGGAAATGGCGTACAGGATCATGACGCCGATGCCGGTGACGGCGAATACACCGTTCCGGAGGATGGACAGCTTCAGATTGCCCTCGTCTGTGCACCAGTTGTTCTGGGGCAGCAGGCACACGGCGATCCGGATGATGGCGGAGGCCCAGATCATCACCTCCACCGCCGCGGGAGCGGCGAAGCCCGGGAAGGTGAGCTTCCAGATGAACAGCAAGATCACATAGAACGCCGTCATCGTGATGGAGGAGATCTGCAGGCCGGTGCCCATCAGATGCTTGATCTTGGGGGTGCTTCCACGGAACGCCCGGAAGATCCGGGGAACGAGGTGGAAGGCGTCGCCGCCGCAGAGGGTCAGGGTCAGGATGCCGTAGAGAACAAACAGGGGGCGGCCCTGCGCCATGGCGAAAAATACGATGCCTGCTACGAGGTCGAACAACAGATATACTGCATCAAATATGGCCTATCAAATATGGCCTCCATAATATCGGGCATTTGGGGCTGATAGGTTTTGTGATCCATGTTTTATCCTTTCTGTTTGATGCATGCTTCTGCATTGCTGCATACCTGCTGAAATACGCGCTTGCAAACGGCGATGTCCTCCGGCGTCAGGCCCCGGAGCATCTGCTCCGTGAACTGCCGCTGGGCCAGAAGCCCGTCCCGGACGAGCTCATTTGCCGGTTCCAGCAGATCAAGCTCAATGTGCTTTTTGTTTACCGGGTCTGTCTTTTTTGCGATAAAGCCCCTGTCCTCAAGAGTTTTCAGTGAGGTGGACACGTGGGACTTGGTGGATTTCCGGACCCTGACGATATCTGCCGCCGTGCGATACTGGGGATTGTTGTGCAAAAACATCAGAATATCATATTCCAGATGCTTGAGCTGATATTTCTCGCATACGGACGACATCAGAATCTCATAATACCGCGTGATGGTTTTATGCTGATCCCAAAAGTGCATAGGTTCTCCTTTCACTAACGTTCTATTTAGAACGATTGTACAGAGGGGGACCGCAATTGTCAAGAACAAAATTTTGGCAAAAAACGGTGAACCGCAGCCTGACCGCATGGGCGGGTGGCAGCCTATTCCTCCCGGCCAGCCGCCATGTTGATTCTGCCGACAGGCTGCGGTCAAAACGAAAACCCCCGGCAGGCATCGTAAATACGATCGCCTGTCGGGGGTTCTGCGGGGTCAGCCGTTTCTCTCAGAGGAGAGGAGCGGCTGACCGCCGCGGATTTTTTTCAGTGGATGATCCGTTGGGATCAATAGCACTTGCGGTAGATGGCCTCTTCGCTCTCCAGATCGAAGGGATAGTAAGCGTTGGTCATCAGGCGCTGCTGGTTGGTCTCCACGGACTGGGGGAAGATCTTGAAGTCAGCCTCAGTGAAGCCGCAGTCACGCAGGGGACGCAGAGGCAGGATGCGCTGCAGCAGAGCGTTCATCTCGGGGATGGCGTCCTTGACCTCGCAGCCGAGGATGCGGGCCACCAGCTCCTTGAACTTCATGATCTCGCCGTCGGGCTTGTTGGCATCATAGTAGTCCATGATGGCGCCGAAGAGCATGTAGTTGGACTCGCCGTGAGGCACATGATAGGTGCCGCCCAGGGGGAAGCTCATGCCGTGGACAGGGCCGCAGCCAGCCTTCAGGAAGGCAATGCCGGCGTAGAAGGAGGCAGTGACGAACTCATCCAGATACTCAAAGCGGGCGTCCTGACCCTTCTCGTCGATGAGCTTGAAGCCCTTGAGGATCATGTCCATGGCCTTCTCGCTGAACAGCTCGGAGGTCATGGTCTTGCGGTGGGGGCTCAGGAAGGACTCGGTGGCGTGGACCAGCGCGTCGATGGCGGAGCAGGCGAAGGGCTTGTAGGGCAGGGTCTTGAGCAGGTCGGGGATCAGGCACACCTTGTTGGGGATGATGTCATCGGACACCAGGCCCAGCTTGGTTTCGCCGCCGGTGAGCACGCCGTCCTTCTCGTCCTTGACAATGGCCACGGAGATGTTAGTGCACTCAGAGCCGGTGCCGCAGGTGGTGGGGATGGCGATGACGTCCTTCTCGTGGACCACGGGGAAGCGCTTGAAGTACAGGTTGTGGACGGTGTCGGGACGCTTGCAGCCCAGCAGCTTGCACAGGTCCATGATGGCGCCGCCGCCCACGGCGATGACGCGGTCATAGCTGTCATAGGGGATGGCGTCATACATGGTCTGGATCATGGCCTCAGAGGGCTCGCCGGCGCCGAACTTCTCCTGGAACACGAAGTTGCACTTCAGGCCCAGGTCCTTCATGAAGGGGGTGTAGATGAACTCGTTGGTCAGAACCACGTCCCGTTCACCCAGCTTGAACTCCTCAGCCATCTGAGCGAAGGTCTGGAACTTATACACGGTGGGAGCAAAGACAATCTCTCTCTTGTCAGCCATCAGAGAAGCGGAAAATGCATCCATGATTGAAATCTCCTTTTAATTGATTTAAGTGATACAGGCGGGATCTCCGGGGAGACCCCGCCGGATATCCGAATTACTTGCGGCTGATCGCCTTTTTGACGGTAGCCACGATATTGGCGGCACGGAGGCCGTACTCATCCATCAGGAAGTCCTGAGGACCGACCTGACCGAACAGATCCTGCACGCCCACAAACTCCTGAACGGTGGGGCAGTTCTTAGCCAGGCAGTTGGAAACCACGCTGCCCAGACCGCAGGTGACGTTGTGGTTCTCGGCGGTGACAATAGCACCGGTCTCCTTGGCGGCCTTGATGACCAGCTCCTCGTCCAGAGGCTTCCAGGTGAACATATCGATCACGCGGACGGAAATGCCTTCCGCCTGGAGGGCCTCATAAGCCTTCAAGGACTCGTCCACCATGATGCCGGAGGTGATGATGGTGGCCACGTCCTTGTCGCTCTCGTGGAGCACAACGCCCTTGCCGATGGGGAACTCGGAACCGTCCTCATAGACCTTGACGATGCCCTTGCGGACAAAGCGGGTATAGGTCACGCCGGAGGTGATGCCGGGCAGCTGACGGGTGATGCACTCCAGCTGGGCATAGTCGGCGGGATCCAGCACCACGGTCTCGGGGATGCTCAGGTACATGGCGGCATCCTCCAGAGGCATATGGGTGCCGCCGTTGAAGGCAGCGGTCACACCGGCGTCGGAGCCCAGCACGTGGACGGGCAGACCGGCATAAGCGGCGGACATATAGATCTGGTCATAGCAGCGGCGGGAGGAGAAGGTACCGAAGGAATGGAAGAACACCTTTTTGCCGGCGGCAGCGAGACCCGCAGCCACGCCGGCACCGTTGGCCTCGGCAATACCGGCCTCAAAAGCGCGGTCAGGATAGTTCTTCCTCAGCATCTTGGTGTTGATGCAGCCCATCAGATCGCAGTCCACATAGACGATGGACTTGTCCTCGGCCATCATTTCGTTCAGAGTCAGGGCCAGCGCGTCGCGGCAGGCGCGGGAGTCCTTTTCATGCTTACCAATTACTTTCACACTCATTACTCGCACCCTCCTTTAAGCGTTCTTGACAGCTTCCAAGGCCTTCTCGGAAGCGGCGATGGCCTCGGCCCACTGCTCCTCGTTGGGCTGAGAGGAGTGGTCATGCTTGGGCTCGGCAAAGGTAGCGCCCTTGCCCTTGCAGGTATCCAGCACGATGCAGCTGGGAACGCCCTTCTTGGCGTATGCGTTCTGAATGGCGTCATAGATCGCCTGAACGTCATGGCCGTCGATCTCCTGCGTGTACAGGCCGAAGGACTCCGCCTTCTTGGCCAGATCGCCGTGAGCCAGAATGTCATCGGTGGGGCCGTCCAGCTGATAGCCGTTTTTATCGATGAAATAGATCAGGTTGTCCAGCTTGTGGGCATAGGCGAACTGGAAGGACTCCCAGACCTGGCCCTCGTCCGCCTCACCGTCGCCGATGACGCAGAAGACGTGGTTGGTGCGGCCGTCGATCTTGTTGCCCAGAGCGGCGCCGGCAGCGGTGGAAGCGCCCTGGCCCAGAGAGCCGGTGGTCAGATCCACGCCGGGAGTCAGCTTGCGGTCAGTGTGGCTGGGGAACTTGGTGTGGGGCTGGTTCAGGGTGTAGGCCTCCTCCATGGGATAGAAGCCCATGAGACCGAAGGTGGCATAAGCCACGGGTCCGGCGTGGCCCTTACTGAGCACCAGCCAGTCGCGATCCTCCCAGCGGGGGTTCTTGGGATCGAACTTCATGACCTCACCGTACAAAACGGCCATCAGGTCTGCCAGATCCATGGAACCGCCCACGTGACCGAAGCCCCGGGAGTGGATGACCTTCAGGGTCTCCAGCCGGATCTCAGCCGCCAGAACGTTGCACTTTTTTACATCCATGTAACACGCATCCTTTCTGCTTGCTTTGATGAAAAAATGAAGTAAAACAAGGAAATGACGGTATGTGTACGCTTCCAATTTTGAAGAAGATAACACATTCCGGAAAATGATCACAAGTAATCGTTTTCCGGGACACCCGACAAAGATCGCGCCGTACACGGAGTTTACGAGACAGCGCGATCAGCCATTGAAAGGAACATACCTTCCTGACACGTATTCTAACCCAAAACATGGCGTTTCGTCAACAGATGTTTGCTTTTTAACAATGAAAAACACCTATTAAAAATGTACGTTCGGACGGGAATCGGGGTATAAATTCGGCTAAACAGGGCATAATCCCATAGAAGAACAAAAACCATCGGCTTTTTCCACAAAAAGCCGATGGTTTTTTCTACATGTGTGAAATTAGGGATATCAGGGCAGCTTCAGATCGCCGTCCTTCACCCAGCCGGCCTTGCGGCAGAGCTGGTTGATAAGGGGGCACAGAATGGCGGGGAGGATGAAGGAGATCAGGATCAGGCCCGCCCAGTCAAAAGCGGTGGGGTTCATGGCGATGGCACCATTGGCCAGAGCCTTTTCACTGGGAGCCACCCAACCGGTCCACACGCCCAGCTGGCCGCACAGGCCGCAGGTGCCCATACCGGAGTTGATGGCCGCGCCGTTCATTTGCAGACGGAACAGGCAGGTGGCAATGGGGCCGGTAATGGCGGAGGTGACGGTAGGGGCGATCCAGACGCGGGGGTTTTTCACGATGTTAGGCATTTGCAGCATGGAGGTGCCGAGGCCCTGACTCACCAGACCGCCCCAGCCGTTCTCCCGAAAGCTCATAACGGCGAAGCCCACCATCTGAGCACAGCAGCCGGCCACAGCCGCACCGCCTGCCAGACCGGTGAGACCCAGTACGGAGCAGATGGCGGCGGAGGAGATGGGCAGAGTCAAGGCCACGCCTACCAGCACGGACACCAGAATACCCATCAGGAAGGGCTGAAGCTCCGTGGCCTTCATAATGACCATGCCGAAGGCACTGGCGGCGGTGCCGATGGGCGGGGCGATAACATAGGCCGTGCCTACGCCGATGAGGGTGGTGACAATGGGAGTCACCAGAATGTCGATCTTCGTTTCTTTGCTGACGGCCTTGCCGCACTCCGCAGCGATGATCGCCACAAACAGCACGGCCAAGGGGCCGCCCGCGCCGCCCAGCAGGTTGCAGGCATAACCCACAGCCGCCAGAGAGAACAGCACCAGCGGGGGCGCCTGCAAGGCGTAGCCGATGGCAATGGCCATGGCGGGACCGCTCATAAAGGAGGTCAGGCCGCCGATGGTGTAGGGAACCTTTTCCCCGATCTGGGCGGTGAGGAAACCGATGTGGAACTGCGTGCCCAGCGTGTTGAGGATGGTGCCGATCAGCAGGGAGCAGAACAGGCCCTGTGCCATGGCGCCCAGGGCATCAATGCCATAGCGCTTGGCGGAAAAAACGATGTTTTTGCGCTTCAGGAATGCGTTTACCTTTTCCATGAGAATACTCCGTATCGATCAAAAATAGTGTGTCAGACTGGTGTCTTGACACCTGTCCAACACACTATACATGGAATCGGTATGCTTGTCAACAGAAAGTTTTATCCCTCCAGCAGGAAGCCTGCCTGCCGCAGGGCGTCCAGTACCCGCCGGTAAGCGTCCTCGCTGGGGCAGAGCAGCGTGTGAAGGTGGATGCCGCCGGTGAGAACGGAGAGAGGCTGGGCGGTGTGGCTCCGGGCGATGAACTGGGCCACATCGTATCGGCTGGAAAGCTGCAAGGGGCCGGTGAGCTGGCCGTAAAGAGGGTGTTCCACGATAACGTCCACCACGGTGCAGCCATTGTCCACCATAGTGTTCAGCTCTGCCTCCATGCCTGCCTCGTCATGGCGGACAGCTACCCGGCGGGTGAGACCGGCTGCGGCGGCATTTTGCAGGCAGTACCCCCGGGGGGTGGCTAAAATGTCTGCGCCTCCGGCCCGCAGCAAGGCAATGTCTCCTACGATGATCTGGCGGCTGACAGATAGCTGGCCTGCCAGCGTCGAGGCACTGACCGGTTGAGCAGACTGCCGCAGCAGCTTCAAAATCGTTTCTCTGCGTTCCTCCGCGTGCATACGATACCCCTTTCAAACTTGTCTTGACAGCAGTATACCACGGGGAAGCGGCTTTGAAAAGAGGCGGAGAGAAAAAACCGCACGTCCAAACGGACGTGCGGTTTATGCTGCGAAAAAGGAAAACAGCAAAGGCTTCATGCCAGATGGAAAGGAACCATGCGGACTTTGCTTCCTCGCATCCCCCGTCCCACTCGCGTTAGAATCCGGCGAAGCAAATCTGACGCGAAAGAGGAGGAGCAAGGAAGAAAACGAGGGTTTCGCCGTCAGGTGGAAACGGAGTGTACGAACTTTGCTCCGACGTTTAGCCTCCCAGATACGCCTTCTTGATGGCGGGAGAGGCCAGCAGTTCCGCGCCTGTGCCGGTGGTGACGATCTTTCCGGTTTCCAGTACATAGCCCCGGTCAGCCACGGACAGGGCCGCCTGCGCATTCTGCTCCACCAGCAGGATCGTGGTGCCGGCCTTGTGGAGATTTTTGATGATGTCAAAGATCTGCTCCACCAGAATAGGGGCCAGGCCCATGGAGGGCTCATCCAGCATCAGCAGCTTGGGGTTGGACATCAGTGCCCGGCCCATGGCCAGCATCTGCTGCTCGCCGCCGGAGAGGGTACCGGCCACCTGCTTGCGGCGTTCTTTCAGGCGGGGGAACTGCTCAAAGACCCGCTCCATATCGGCGTCGATGTTGCCGCCCCGGCGGGAGAAAGCACCCATGTCCAGATTTTCCTGCACAGACATCTGGAGGAAGATCCGCCGTCCCTCGGGGACCAGCGCCAGTCCCTTGGAAACAACCTTATGGCTGGGTACATGGTTCAGAGGCTCGCCCATGAACTCGATATGGCCGGTCTTGCTGTGGAGCAGGCCGGAAATGGTGTTCAGAGTGGTGGACTTGCCGGCGCCGTTGGCGCCGATCAGGGTCACGATCTCGCCCTCATTGACCTCAAAGGAGATGCCCTTGATGGCGTGGATGCTGCCGTAATAGACGTTGATGTCATCAACCTTTAAAATGGTGCTCATGCTCACGCCTCCTTCTGTTTGCCCAGGTAGGCCTCGATGACCACCGGGTTGGACTGGATCTCTTCGGGGCTGCCCTTGGCGATGACACGGCCGAAGTTCAGCACGCAGATGCCCTCGCAGATGTTCATGACCAGATTCATGTCATGCTCAATGAGCATAATGGCGATCTGGAACGTATCCCGGATCTTACGGATGTTCTCCATCAGCTCCGCCGTTTCGGAGGGGTTCATACCGGCGGCAGGTTCGTCCAGCAGCAGCAAGGAGGGGTTGGTTGCCAGCGCCCGGACAATTTCCAGACGGCGCTGGGCGCCGTAGGGCAGGGAACCTGCCTTTACGTTTGCCAGATCCTCCATGTGAAACAGGCTCAGCAGCTCCAGCGCCCGCTCGTGGGCCACCTTTTCCTCCTTCCAGAAGCTGGGGAGGCGGAAGATGCCGCTGACCATGTTGTATTTCATCTGAGCGTCCATCGCCACGGTGACGTTTTCCTCCACCGTCAGGTCATTGAACAGGCGGATGTTCTGGAAGGTACGGGCGATACCAGCCCGGTTCACCTGAGCGGTGGTCATGTTGTGGGTGTCCTGCCCGTCCAGAAGGATGGTGCCGTGGGTAGGCTGATACACCTTGGTCAGCAGGTTGAATACCGTGGTCTTGCCTGCGCCGTTGGGACCGATGAGACCGGCGATCTCCGTCCGGCCGATCATGAGGTTGAAATCATCCACGGCCTTCAGGCCGCCGAAGGTGACGCCCAGATTGATGCAATTGAGGATGGGACGCTTGCCGATGTCACGCTCCGGGATCACAGCGCCGGAGGGGACGGGAACCAGTTTTCCGAACATATCAGGCAGCCTCCTTTTCTTCCTTTTTGCCGGGCTTGAGCCGGGCGAAGAAACTTTGCAGCGTGGGGTTGTGGGTCGCCAGCATGACGAGGATCAACACGATGGCGTACACCAGCATCCGGTAGTCGGCGAATTCCCGGAGGGCCTCCGGCAGGATGGTCAGCGCCGCGGCAGCTACCAGGCTGCCCCAGATGTTGCCAAGACCGCCCAGCACCACGAACACCAGCACCAGGATAGAGGTGTTGAAGTTGAATTTAGCGGCCTGGAGAGAGGAATAGTTCAAGCCGTACAGCGCACCGGCGGCACCGGCCAGAGCGGCGGAGGTGACAAAAGCCATGAGCTTGTACTTGGTGGTGTTGATGCCGATGCTGGAGGTGGCGATGCGGTTGTCCCGCAGCGCCATGATGGCCCGCCCGGCCCGGCTGTGCTTCAGATTCAGCACGATGAACAGCGTCACCATCACCAGAATGAAACCGGCAGTGAAGCTGGCGATGGTCTTGACGCTGGCGGTACCCTGCGCACCTTTGATGATGGCGATGCCGGTGTCGCTGAGGCCCAGATCCTCCACGGTCTTGTTGCCGGTGAGGTTAAAGAGGATATGGAGACCATTTTCGTCATGGCCCACGATGAGGCAGGTCACAAGCTCCTTGATGATCTCGCCGAAGGCCAGAGTCACGATGGCCAGATAGTCGCCCTGGAGCCGCAGCACGGGAGCACCCACGATGAAGCCGGCGATGGTGGCGAACAGCGCGCCCACGATCATGGCGATGGTCAGCCGCAGACCGGCGGAGGGGACCACATCCAGCAGGCTTTGAGAAGCGATGACGCCCGCGAAGGCACCTACGCTCATAAAGCCCGCATGCCCCAGACTCAGCTCACCAAGGATGCCCACCGTCAGGTTCAGGGACACAGCCATAGACATATAGCAGCAGATGGGGACCAGCAGGCCGGTCATGGAACGGTTCAGAACACCGGCCTTGCTGAGAGCGGTCATCACAAGGAAAAAGATGACCATGCCCAGATAGGTGGAGAAATTCACCACATTGGTTTTACTGATCTTTCGTTGTTTCATCCTGCTCACCTTACACTTTCTCGGGCACGATCTTGCCCAGCAGACCGGCCGGCTTCACCAGCAGGACCACGATCAGAACGGCGAAAACGATGGAGTTTGCCAGCTGGGTGGAAATATAGGCCTTGGCCAGGGCTTCGATGATGCCCAGCAGCAGGCCGCCCAGGAATGCACCGGGGATAGAGCCGATGCCGCCGAACACGGCGGCGGTGAACGCCTTGATGCCGGGCATGGAGCCGGTGGTGGGCATCAGAGAAGTGTTGAAGGAGCACAGCAGCACACCGGCAATGGCTGCCAGAGCGGAGCCGATGGCAAAGGTGGCAGAAATGGTAGAGTTGACATTGATGCCCATGAGCTGGGCCGCGCCCTTATCCTCAGAGCAGGCCCGCATGGCCTTGCCCATCTTGGACTTGCTGACGAAGGTGGTCAGCGCCAGCATGATGACGATGCAGGCGGCGATGGTCAGCAGAGAGATGTAGGAAATGGTGAGCTGGCCGTTGAAAAGCTGCACAGCGCCTGCGACAACGGGAGGATAGGTCTTGGCGGCGGCCTTCCAGATCAGCAGAGCGGAGTTCTGGAGGAAATAGCTGACGCCGATGGCGGTGATCAGCACTGCCAGAGAGGGGGCGGAGCGCAGAGGCGCATAGGCCAGCCGCTCGATCACGATGCCGAGGACGGTGCAGGCGATCACCGCCAGCAGGGTGGCCACGATGGGAGGGAGATTTAAATAGTACATGGAGCAGAAGGAAACATAGCCGCCGATCATAATGATGTCGCCGTGGGCGAAGTTCAGCATCTTGGCGATGCCGTATACCATGGTGTAGCCCAGAGCGATGATGGCGTAAATGCTGCCCAGGCTGATGCCGCTGATCAAATAGGACAGAAATTCCATGGGGCAATACCTCTTTTCTCTTTATAGAATATGGAGTGGAGCCTTCCATGACAGAAATACGGGCGGAGGGAGCGCCTCTGCCCAGATTTCCGCCATGGAAACAGCGGAAGAGGACAGGAACCTGAACGCCGCAGGGGGCAGCCGGGGAAGGCCCCGGCTGCCGGTCCTTGCGGTCAGCGTTCAGGTGTGAGACATTAAGCCTCGGGCAGGACGTACTCGCCGCCCTTGATGACATAAGCGGTAGGAGCCTTGGAGACCTGACCCTCAGCGTTCCAGGTCATGTCCTTGCCGGTGAGACCGGAATAGGAGATCTGGGTCATCTGAGCCACCAGAGCCTCGCAGATATCGGCGCTGCTCATATCAGCGGTGCAGCCGGCCTTTTCCAGAGCTTCCTTGACAATGTAGACACCGTCATAAGCGTCAGCGGCGAACTGGTTGGGGGTCACGCCGTCATTGGCAGCGGTGTAAGCTTCCACGAAGGACTGAGTCTCAGGAACGGTAGCGGAGAAGGGAGTCAGGAGCATCAGGCCCTCAGCCAGAGAGGGATCGAAGCCTTCCATGGTCAGGATGCCGTCCATGCCGTCCACGCCGAAGAAGGTGGGAGCGTAGCCCATGGCCTTGGCCTGAGCCAGGATGATGGAAGCGGGCTGATAGTAGATGGGCATGAACACCAGGTTGGCACCGGCAGTCTGGGCACCGGCCAGCTGCACGGAGAAGTCGGTGGCGGTATCGTTGGTGAAGGTGCCCTTATAGACAACGCTCATACCCTTTTCGGTGGCTTCCTTCACAAAGGTATCGTGGATGCCCTGAGAGTAGGCGTCATCGTTGCGGTACAGCACGGCGATCTTGGCGTCCGGCATGTTTTCGGCGATGTAGTCAGCGGAGGAAATGCCCTGGTTGGGGTCGGTGAAGCAGACCTGGAACACATTGTCCTTGCCGGCGGTCACGTCCACAGCGGAAGCGGAGGGCGTGATCATGAAGGTGCGCTCGCTGTTGCAGACATCAGCCACAGCCATGGAAGCACCGGTGGTGGTGGGGCCGACCAGAACCTGCATGCCCCAGTCCATCAGCTGGTTGTAGGCGTTGGTGGACTTTTCGCCGTCGGCCTCGTCATCCTCGCCCTTGAACTCAAACTTGATCTTGGAGTCGCTGGCGTTGATCTCGTCGACGGCCAGCTGGGCACCGTTGACCACGGCCTGGCCGTAGATGGCGGCGTCACCGGTCAGGGGGCCGATGGAACCCAGCTTGAAGGTCTGGACCTCGTCGCCGGACTGGGCGGAATCGGAATCGCTGGAACTGCCGGAATTGCTGGAATCATTGGAACTGCTGGAACCGCAGGCGGCCAGACTGAACACCATAGTCGCGGCCATAACAAAGGCTAACAATTTCTTTTTCATATTGGATCTCCTTTTCATCAAAACGAAATCAGATTTATATGGGGCTTTCTCCGCTCCGCCGGCCGTGCGGAATACGGGGGAAGTCATACAAAAAAGCGGCCCCGCCACTGGCGGAGCCGCTTTACTGTATCAAACAGTTAAATCGCTAACTCATTACACCAGGGCGTATTCACTTCCTGAATAATCAGACCTACGACCAGTACCAGAATCGCAATCAAGGCGATGGCACGCAGGCTAATAATCAGGCCGCAAATAATAATGGACGCCATAATAATGGCGTCCATAATAGCGATCATAGCAGTATTGGCAGTATGAGAAGTGCAAGCGGTATGTGCGCAGGAAGAGCCAGCGTTCGCACTGGGAGCGGACGCAGAAGTATTCTTCATTTCCATGTTGTAAAAACGATTGAACATCATCTGGATCGCTCCTTTCTGCCTGAATTATGGGCTTATTGTAATCCCGCGGAATTGAATTGTCAACAGGAAAGCGCATGTGAAAATGGATAAAGATAAGGGGGAAGGCATAAAAGCTGAGGGCGTTTTATACAAAATTCCGGAGTGCGAGCGGATTTTCCTGAGATTTTGTAGGAAAGACAAATGGCCGCGACAGGAAATATAAAGGGAGAGAACCGCTTGCGGACAGACCCGGAACGCGGTATAATGCAGGCAGATCAGAACAGGAGGGAACCTATGTTTGCTTTTAACCATTTTAATTTTAATGTGACGGATCTGGAGCGGTCTATCGCTTTTTATCATGACGCGCTGGGGCTGGAGCCGGTCCGCAGAAAGGAAGCGGCGGACGGCAGCTTTATCCTCACGTTTCTGGGGGACGGGAAAACGGAGTTTCAGCTGGAGCTGACCTGGCTCCGGGATCATCCCCAGAAATACGATCTGGGCGAGTGCGAATTCCACTTGGCTCTGGCGGTGGAGGATATGGAAAAGGCTCACGCTCTCCACGAAAAGCTGGGCTGCATCTGCTACGAGAACCCGGCCATGGGTATTTACTTTATCTCTGATCCCGACGGTTACTGGATCGAGATCATTCCTACCAAGTGAGGAGCACGCTATGACGAATTGTGAGGACTGCGTTTATTATGAGTACGATCCGGAAGCGGATACCAATTACTGCGAGGCGGATCTGGATGAGGACGAGATGGAGCGGTTCCTCCGTTCTGCCAATGACAGCTGCCCCTTTTACCGCCCCGGTGACGAGTACCGGACGGCCCGGCGGCAGTAAGGGACCGGACAGGGAAAGCCGGGACGGTGGCCCCGCTTTCCTGCTGGCCGAAGCTGATGGGGAAGCCTTCCCGCTCCGGAGGTGACGCAGGAATGAAATGGGACAGGCCCGCATATCTTATCCTATCGAAGCGTTCGCTTGACGGACGGAGAAAAGTCTGGTATCCTGACATGCGTAAAAGGAAGCGGCTTGCGCCATCAGGGCGCTGCGCGGTTTGCCACTCCGGATGAAAGACCCGGGCTGCGTGGGAAGAAGCGGGACTTTTGCTGTCTGACGCGGCGAAAGTGCCGCTTTTGCCGTATTTGGAGTTCTATCGAATTTGTACGGAGGATACCCTATGAAAACCATCGCACTCCTGACCTTTATCGCGGTTTACGCCCTGCTGCTTTTACTGCCCAAGTACCGGGCGGTGTCCGCCCTGTCCGCGGCGGCGCTGTTCCTGCTCCTGCGGATCGTGCCGTTGGGGGACGTTGCGGGAACGGTGGACTGGAACGTGCTGATGATGCTGGCGGGCACCATGGGGACTGTGGACCTGTTCATCCGGTCCAATATGCCAAACCGCCTGTCGGACCGGCTGGTAGCGGTGCTGCCCAGCGTGAAATGGCTCATCATCGCGCTGGCACTGTTCGCGGGGCTGGTATCCGCCTTTGTGGATAATGTAGCCACGGTGCTGATGCTGGCTCCGGTGGGACTTGCCATCTCCAAAAAGCTGAATAT
>ENA-UEPJ01002554-UEPJ01002554.1-human-gut-metagenome-genome-assembly--contig:-NODE-2554-length-18304-cov-7.413507_pt1 | contig 18304 bp, 14 predicted proteins | sample MGYA00242890_ERZ507896 | MGnify/ENA primary metagenome ERZ507896 (study PRJEB26167, sample SAMN06115508) | human gut metagenome | host: Homo sapiens | place: China:Qinghai | collected 2015-08-20... | reverse complement strand
GCACAGACATGGCAAAGAAACGGGCAAATGGGGAAGGGAACATCCGAAAGCGGAAAGACGGACGCTGGGAAGGGCGATACACAGCCGGATATGATGAAAAGACCGGCAAGCGACTGATTAAGAATGTCCTCGGCAAGACGCAAGCAGAGGTGAAAGAGAAGCTGGCAAAGGCGGTCGCGGAAGCGGAAACCGTCGATGTACGGAGAGCAGACGAGTACACGCTCGGCACATGGTTGCAAACGTGGTATGAGCTTTACGCAAAACCGCACCTGCGGTTCTCAACTGCTGAATACTATCGACGTGGGATTGAACTGCACATCACGCCGCGTATTGGCGATATTCCGCTCAAAAAGCTGACCGGACGCGATTTGCAAGGGTTGTACAAGGACTTGCGGGAACACGGACGGCTCCGCGAAGCGCAGAAGGGAAAGCAGCCGGGGCTGAGTGATTCCACGATCCGCGGCATCCACACGATGCTGCACAACGCTCTTGACCGTGCGGTCAAGGAGCGCCTGATCGTCCGAAATCCGGCAGATGACTGCGTACCGCCGAAAATTCCGAAGCACGAAATGAAAATCCTGCCGCCGGAGCAGATCAAGTCCTACCTGACGGCTGCTGAGCAGCGTGGTGTCCTGCCGATGTTCTATCTCGAACTCATCAGCGGGTTACGCAAGGGCGAGCTGGTAGCGCTGCAATGGTCGGACTTGGACATCGAAAACAAGACGATTTCCGTCAGCAAGCAGGCGGGACGCAACAGCGCAGGCGAGCCGGACATCACACGCCCGAAAACAGAAAACTCGATCAGAAAAATCTCAATCCCGCAGGATGCCGTCGATCTGCTGGTTGCAGAACACCAAAAACACCCCAGCAATCCGTGGATGTTCCCGTCGCCGAAAACCGGCGAGATGTACCACCCGGACTCGGTGGTCAACATCCACAAGAAGATCCTAAAGGATGCAGGGCTGGAACACCTGAGATTTCACGACTTGCGACACCCGTATGTCAAGCACACGACAAAAATTTTTAGCTTGCGCTCGATGGCTTTTCAAGCGCAGGCTTATCCTGATGCTCGGCGAAAAACTCGCGGAGCTTGTCAGCTTCATCGGGGAGGACAAAGCCAAAGCCCTGTCCGTCCACTCTGCAATAGAAAGCGATTTTCATGTCTGCCACCTCAATCGAAAATATCTCGGATTTTGTACGCGATCTCAATCCGCTTGTCGGGGTACACCAGCACCCGGTCGATCAGCAGCTCGGCCAGCTCGGTGGTCAGCGTGTCCGCATCGAAAATTGCCTTGGACGCTTCCATGCGGCTGTCCTGCCGTGCCTGTTCGTCCTGTTTCTGCTTCGCCTGTGCCAATACTGCGGCATAGGCGTTTTTTGTTTTCAAAAGCAGCTCGTCACACGCGGTCTTTTCCGCCTTGTAGGTGTTCAGGTCAATCTCGCCCATGAGATAGCGTTCATACAAGGCGCGCTTACCGTCTTGCAGTGCCTCAATCTGCTGCTCATATTCGGTGCGTTCCGGTACGGAAGCATCCACCCGGAGCGTACCGTCAGGGGCAAGTGGCGCGGCGGCTTCCATCTGCTTTTTCAGCGTCAGGAATACCGCCTGCTCCAGCTCTGCGGCGTTCAGGCGCATCTTGTGGCAGCGGCTTTCTTCGTCTGCTTCGGAATGGCGGCAGTAATAATACGAGGTTTTCTGCATGGTGCGGGACAGCGCATGACCGCAGCAACCACAGAAGGCTTTGCCTTTCAGCGGGTAGTCCCGCTTTTTCTTGTTTGGCTGGGAAAAGCGGAGCTGGCTTGCCTGCACGGTATCAAACACGGCTTTCTCTACGATGGCCGGGTGATGGTCGGGGATGATGTACCATAGTTCTCTGTCCTTTAGGCGGCTTCTGGTGCCGCCTACTTCGAGAACCGCCCGCTTGCCGATCACATACACGCCGGTGTAGCGTTCGTCCTCCAAAATGCGGAGAATGGTGGACGCACTCCAAATCCCGTGACAGCGGGAAATGTCGTGGGTGTGATTGCCGTGCGCCGCTTTGTACTGGCCGGGAGTGGGAATGTTTCTGCGGAACAGCTCCCGCGTGATGGCGGTGGCATTAATGCCCTCGGCGGCAAGCTGGAAGATGAGCTGCACAACGGCAGCGGCCTCCGGGTCAGGCTCTATTCTGCCATCGGCGCTTTTGCGGTAGCCGTAGGGACAGATTTTGCTCTGATACTCGCCGCGCTGCATCTTGGCGTACTTGGCGCTCTTGGTTTTGATGGACATATCGCGGCTGTAATACTCGCTGATGAGGTACTTGAACGCCACGTCCATGCCGCCGGTGTCGCCCTTGAATTTGCTGCTGTCAAAATCGTCGCTGATGGAAATAAAACGGGTATGGAAAAGCGGGAACACGCGCTCGATAAAGTAGCCGGTTTCAATGCTGTTTCGCCCGAAGCGGGAAAAATCCTTGACGATGATGCAGTCGATCTGATTGGCCCGCACCAGCTCAATGAGCTTCTGTACCTGCGGACGCTCAAAATTTGTGCCGCTGTACCCATTGTCGATGAACTCCATAATCTCCGCGTTCAGAGCTTCGGGCATGGAAGCCGCGTACTCGTGGAGGACAAGGCTCTGATTTTCAATGCTCAGGCTGTCGTACTTGTAATCCTCGATGGAGAGGCGGATGTAGAGGGCGATTACATATTTCTGCATTGTTCCAGCACCTCCGCATAGGTTTCAAACTCGCTCTGGAAGCGATAGCGCACCGTGATCTGCTTGTCGTGGGATACCTCGATGCGGTCGATCAGCCGCTCGATGAGTGCGCCGGTCAGCGCCCGGTCGGTCTTAATTTGTGCGGCATCCTGTTCCAGCGCCCGGTGCTGCTTGGTCTGGGCATCCATTGTCCGCAGACCGTCCTCCAACTGTTCCATTTCCACGGCGAGGTCGGCAATGCGGCTTTCGTACTTCTCCTTGTAGTCGAAGTATTCATCCTTGGTGAGAACACCTTGGACGAGGTTTTCATACAGGCTCCGCACGATACCGCGAAGCCGCTGGATTTCCTGTTTGCGGCTGGTGATCTTCTCCCGCAGCTCAGCGCGGTCAGCGGCCTGCCGGGGCAGTTCTGCAAGGGAGAGGGTGTATTGCCCCAGCGCCGTATCAAGCGCGTCCTGAAGCATATCTGCCAACATATCCAGCAACGCATCCTCGCGGATGGTCACGCCGGGGCAGGCATCCTTGCTGATTCGGCTCCTGCTCAGACAATGGTAGAAGTACACATCGTCGGACTTCTTACGGATGTTTCTCTGCCGGTGCAGGCTGCCGCCGCAATGGGCGCAGAACACCTTGCCTTTGAGAAGATTCGGCGTGAAGGCTTTGACCTCCCGCGCCTTGGCGCGGCTGGCGGTCTGATTGAGAATTTCCTGCACCGCCGCGAACTGTTCCCGGCTGATGATGGCCTCATGGGTGTCCCGCACTACCGTCCATTCCTCGGCATCAGCCTTGACCTGCCGATGATCCACGGTTTTGGTCTGCCCCTGAACGAGATCTCCGGTGTAGACCTCGGAGCGGAGAATGACGCCGACCGTTCGGGTCTGCCACTTGCCGCTGCCGAGCAAATTTTCGTGGGTGATCTTTCCCTGCATCTTCTTGTAGTGGCTGGGGGTGAGGATGCCAGCCTCGTTCAGCCGCACGGCGATGGTATTCAGGCCAGCGCCCTCGGAAGCCCAACGAAACATCCGCTGCACCACGACGGCGGCAACGGGGTCGATGATAAGCTGGTGGCAATCGTCCTCGGCTTTCAGATAGCCGTAGGGAGTACGCGCACCGATGAACTTGCCGTCCTTCATGGCCTGCCGCTGCTGCGCCCTGATCTTGCGCCCGATGTCCAAAGCGTAGGCTTCGTTTATCATGTTCCGCAGCGGAATGATGATACCGGAATGGGCATCCTCCGGGGCGGCGGTGTCGAAGTTTTCATTGACCGCAATGAAGCGGACGCTGCGGATACGGAAATACTGCTCAATGTAGTAGCCGGTGTCGATGGTGTTTCGGCCCAAACGGGAAAGGTCTTTGACAATGACGCAGTTGACGTGACCGGCTTCAATATCCGAGAGCATCTGCTGAAAGCCCGGACGGTGAAAGTTTGTCCCCGTCGCGCCGTTGTCGATGTAGGTATCGTACACGCTGATCTCCGGGTACTGCTCCAGATAGCGGGCAATAATCATCTGCTGGGTTTCAATGGATACGCTGTGCGTGTGGGTATCCTCCACCGAAAGGCGGACGTAGATCGCGGCGCGGCAAGCGGTGTCGGCCTCCTGCACGGCTACCGCAGCCGTTTCTTTTCTGCTCTTTCTTGCCATGCTCAACCCACCTTTCTCTGTTCGTAATCTTTCTGCTGCGCAGCCAGCGCCAAAAGCTGCAACGCCTTTTTGTATTCGTCCTCATGGGTAAAGGTAATATCCAGCTCCTTTTTCCCACGGACGCGGATGCTCTGCACCATGTGAATGAGCGCCCTGCGGTCTAAGGTTTCCAGCGTGGAGAACTGCGTAAACTGCGAAATCCAACGGTTGCGCTCACTTCGATTTTCCAGCACCTCCGTGAGCTTTTCCTTGAGAACGCGGACGCTTTCTCGGATGTCCTCGGCCTGCTTGGTGTACTTGGCCTTGTAGGAGGCGTATTCTTCCTTGGTAAGCATACCTCCCACAAGGTTCTCATAAAGCCGTGCCTTGAACTCCAGCACCTGCTCCAACCGGCGTTCATTGTCGGTGATGTGGTCGCTGTATTCCTTGGCAAGCGCCTGATTGATGCTGGTCTGGTCAATGCCGGTCAGCAGCGCCTCCAGCGAAGCGATGTTGCCGATATAGGCTTTCAGGCTGTCCCGCACACAGTCGATCAGGCTGCTTTCTTTCAGCATGACCGGATGGGCGCAGCCCTTTTTCTTGCCGGTTGGACAATAATAGTAGTGGTACTCCTTGCCGCTTGCACGGTTGGTCTTGCGGGTCATGCGGCTTCCGCAGCACCCGCAGATCAGAATACCGGAAAACAGATACACCGTATCCTCGTTGGGAGAAGTCCGGGTATCCAGCCCCTTGATGCGCTGCACCAGCTCAAAATCCTGACGGGCGATCAGCGCTTCGTGGGCATCCGGGACACGCACCCACTCGGAGGCGGGGCGCTGCTCCATCTGCTTGATCTTGTAATGCGGCGTACCCTGTTTGCCCTGCACCAGCGTTCCGGTATAGGTTTCGTCCTGCAAGATGCGGATAATGGTGGTGGCCGACCATTTGCAGTCGGCCTTGTCCGCGTAGCCCTTTTTCGCGTAGGGCAGGCCGTTGTTCTTCTTGTACGCCAGTGGGGAAAGGATACCCAGCCGGTTCAGCTCTGATGCGATCTTGGAGGCGCTTGCGCCCTCCAGCCGCATACGGAAAATGTCGCAGACAACGCGGGCGGCGTAGGGGTCAGGGACAAGTAAATTCTTGTTGTCCTTGGCTTTCATGTAACCGTACACCGGGAAAGCACCGACGAAATCGCCGTTGCGCCGCTTCACGTCCAGAGAGGAACGGGTCTTGATGGAAATGTCCCGGCAGTAGGCTTCGTTCATAATGTTCTTGACCGATACGGTCAGATCATCGCCGCTGTCGTGGGCGGTGTCGATGCTGTCGGTGATGGCGATGAAGCGTACCCCGTAGGCCGGGAATACCCGGCGCAGATACCGGCCGGTTTCGATGTACTCGCGCCCTAAGCGGGAGAGGTCTTTTACGATGACGCAGTTGATGTTGCCATCGGTGACATCCTGCATCATTTCCTTGAACGCAGGGCGGTCAAAGATGATGCCGCTGTATCCATCGTCGATCTTTTCGGAAACGACCTCAATATCCGGGTTGCGCTCTACAAAGTTTTCAATGAGCTTGCGCTGATTGGAAACGCTGTCGCTCTCGCTGGAATGATCGTCGGTGTAGGACAGGCGGATATAAGCGGTTGCTTTGTATTTAGGCATGAAAAAGCACTCCTTTCTCCCGGACTGCTCCCGCATGAAAAGAGTGGTTATCTGGCTATTAGATTTTCATCCTTTTCCACACCGATCATAGCACTCTCTGCGGAAAAAAGCGAGGATGTCGCTTAGCGCAAAATGCCTTGCAGACATTCCTCTAACGTAACACCGTTCCCGGCAAAGCAGGCGTTTACCACGAAATCGCCGCAGCGGAAGCGGTAAGGATTTTTGATCTGGCGGATAAAGGCGGCAATGCGTTCTTCCTTGGGAAGATTTTTGTCTACGGATACATCCCGGATGTCCACCAGTTCATCCGTGTGGATTTGGGTTTCGTTTGGCGTCGGCTGCATCATGGCGATCTCCTTTCTCGGTTTGGTGGGTTTCCTCAAGGTCACATGAATGCGCTGACGGAAAGGCCGTCAGCGCATGGTATCTGACTTTGAGAGGCGGCTGCGCGGGTAGAATTGGAGCCACATAACATAATGGCGAATACCGGCGCAGCCGCTCTGCTTGTCCATTTGAGAAGATCCATCCTATTTGCCACGCGCCCCGGATAGTGGGCATGATGCAGGCCGCCCTTGGCAGGGCTGTCATAACTCCACGATACCGCTGCCTCAAAGAGCTGGCGCATACCGCAGGGTTCCCCCTCAAGTCTGTGGGAGGGCGTGAGCAAGTTTCATTATCCGCCGCGCTGTCATCGCGCCCGATTTGCCGAATCGGGTCTAAGGCTGCGTAGATCGCTCGGATGGCTTTTCCGGAATCACCTCCTTGAAGCCATCGTCGTGGCGGCGCACCTTATGCCGCTATCACGCGGGTTTTGTGCCTGCATCATGGTCTATTCAGTTTTCAACGTTCAACGAAAGGCTTCGTGGAGAATGTCCCTTCACCTATCGCCGATTTTGGGCCACTTTTGCAAGGTGTTTTTGAAAAACCTCAGAAATATTTTTTGATTTTTCTGATTGCTGCTGTAATGTTGAGAGAAATAGCTTGATGCGACACGCCTTCGACTTTTCCAATCTCGTCAATCGTCATTCCATCCACGAAATACATCCACATCCTGCGGAACTGAGTGTCCGTCAGGTGCTTCCTGATTTGCGTAACCTTTTGGGTGCTACGGCGGATTTCCGCCACCCGGTCATGCGCCTGCTCCATGCAGATATCCGCAGCGGGAATAGATGCTGCTTCCTCGGAAAGCTCGTCCAGTGCAAGGGTATGATTGGCGTAGACATGATCCTCTTTCTCGGAAGCATGATAGTCTGCATCCGACAGGGACTTCCATTTCAGAAATTCTTCCTCGCTGGCAAAGTCCTCGCGGGTCAGGCGGATGATGGCTTCGTTGGCATCCATGTAAACGATAGCGTTGGGGTCTTTCTTATTCAGCGCATAGCTGCTCTTTCTGTTAAACATAATATGTCCTCCGTTTCGGTGTTGGGTGGGTGGTGAACCAGACCAACACCGGCGGAGAACGACAGCCGACAGGAAAACGTAAAAAGGCGCTCGAACAGGCATGATGACCTGAACGAGCGCCTTGCGTGCGAGTGAAAACATGAGTAACGAATACTGTACCGGGAGGGGCTAAATCACGGATGAACCAAACCGCATAAAAAGAGAGCTGCAACTCGCTTTCGTGAGTGCAGCTCGTCTGGGGGATAGCCGCGTGCTTTTTGAAGTGGACGGCTAATCGGTGCTTATGCTTTTTTACATGACCGCGAGCGGCCTTAGCAGTATCTCCTGTTCATCCGTGACATCATAAAATTACCTCCAACTCGCTGAATGTGATTTGCGGCTCATTCAATGTGAGCTTCATGTGTATTTAAGTGAATTGAGGCTCACTCTACAATGTAGTAGAGGTGATTTACAATGAACTTCCTTGACCTGTTCGCCCAAAAGCTTCGCGAAAAGCGGGAGCAGAAAAAGATCACGCAGCGCGAATTAGCGGAACGGCTTAATATGTGTACCCGAACTGTCATTGAGATTGAAAAGTGCAAGAGCAATCCGAAATTTGAAACGGTTGCGCTGATCTCAGAAGAAATGGACATCAGTCTGGATGGAATCGTGTTCCACGATAGAGCGCCGCAGACCGTTGCCAAGTGCGTTCTTGATTACTTTGCAGGAAAGGGTGAAGAAGAGTCGCAACGGTACATAGACCTGTGCATGAGCGCAGATAAGCTGAAGTGATGTACAGGGGAAAACAAAAGGGCCGATGATTGTCTTTCATGTGGAGCAGCCAGTGGGCTTATATTTTCCCCACCGGCTGCTCTTGTCCGCACAGTTGGAACGACGGGCATTAGTATCCTATTTTTCCTGTTTGTGTGCATCCCGGATCTTTTCAAAGGTGTCCTGACTGATGGCGTGTTCAATCCGGCAAGCATCTCGCTCTGCAATTTCAGGGTCAACGCCAGCTGCGATAAATTGCTCTGTAAAGAACTGATGCCGCTCATAAATTTTTTCGGCAACATTCCGGCCTGTTTCGGTCAAATGCAAAACGTAATCACTATCTACCGTTAAAAAGCCCCCTTCACGCAAAGCCGACACCGCATAGCTTACGCTGGCTTTTGAAACTCCAACACGCCGTGCAACATCAATAGAGCGGACAGCACCGTGATTCTTTTGAAGAACCAGCACAGCCTCCAGATAATCCTCTCCGGACGCATGAATCTTCACTATTGTCTCCTTTATGCAAGGCTCCAGCTGGAGGACTTTTTACGGATATTTACAAAATCCTGATAAATCCCGGCTTTTGCTATAAGCTCGTCATGGGTTCCTTGTTCACTGATCCGTCCATCGGCAATCACCAAAATCTGATCAGCCTGACAGATGGTATTTAGGCGGTGAGCGATTACAAGCAGGGTCTTTCCCTTCACCAATTCGGAAATAGCCTCCTGAATATAGCTTTCATTGTCCGTATCTACACTTGCGGTAGCTTCATCCAAAATGACAATAGGCGCGTCTTTCAGAATACAGCGGGCAATCGAAATACGCTGTTTTTCGCCGCCGGAAAGTGTTGCACCGCCCTCACCAACCACCGTTTGGAATCCGTCGGGCAAAGCCATAATGAAATCATAGCAGCGGGCTTTTCTGGCAGCCTCATAGACTTCTTCTTCCGTGGCATCCGGCTTTCCCATGATGATATTGTTGTAAATGGTGTCCTGAAACAGATACACGCGCTGGAATACCATGCTGATCTGATCCATCAATTCCGACAGAGGTACATTGCGAATATCCACGCCCCTTATCGTCACATTGCCGGATTTTACATCCCAAAGTCGCGCCAGCAAGTTTGCAATGGTGGACTTACCGCTACCGGACGGTCCAACCAGCGCTGTCATAGAATTTTTCTTCATGGCAAAACTGATATGATGCAGAACCTCTTTATCCTGATAAGCAAATGTAACATCGTTGAACAGGACTTCCGGCTGTCCCGGCTGTGCCTGAGCCGGAATATGCTGCTTGCCGTTGTCGGAAAGTTCCGGTTCATCCAATACCGCTTCAATACGATCAAGGGCAGCGTTCATAACGGTTAGTCTGGATGCTTCTCCATAGAGAGCCTTCAACGGGCCAAAAAGATCAAATACAAATAGCAGAACACCCAACACATAAGCCAAAGAAAGCGCACCGCTCTGTTCCAACACAATAGACAGGCCGAAAATTGCCGCAATACCAATACCGTAAAGGATATTCAGCCCCATTGTCCACGGGGTCATTTTTCGTTCAAAGTCAAGCGATGTATTTCTGGAACGCTTGAAATTGCCGGACAGTTCTTCGGATTTTTCTCCAAGCAGGTTATAGCTCTTAATAACACCAATGCCCTCCACAAAAGACAGCACCGCATCGGTCAGCCGTTCACTCTGCTCCTGACGGCCTGCTGCTTCTCGTAGGGAAACTTTGTTCATTCCCTTAGATACCAGCCATGCCAAAATAGTAACTATCGCAGCGATCAAGCCAAGCTGCCAATTCAGATAAAACATGAACGCCAGCAAAACCAGCGAGGACAGCAGATAGCTCATCATGTTTCCCAGCGTACTCATAGCGACTTCTTCAATGAACACCATGTCGGTACTGAGGACAGAACTGATCTTGCCAATATTGCCGGAAGTGAAATATCCCATCGGAAGTTTCCGCAGATGGCCGCCCAATTCGATACGCTTGTCAGCGAACATCAAATATCCCGCTGCACTTTGCAGGCTGTCACTAAGATAATGGACGAGCATCTGAACCAGCACAATAGCGGCAAGGCCAAGTCCCACATAAAGGCAAGTCTGCCCGGTAATGGTCTTGTTTGCAAATCCACTCAAAACCACAAAGGCCAGAAAAATCGGCATTTTGGACAGAATGGATTCCAGAAACGCACAAACAAATGCGCCCTGAATACGGCTCTTATAACGGCCGGAAAGTTTCAATATTCTTGAAAACAAAGCAAACATTTATTTCCCCTCCTTTGCAGTGTGTACTTTCCACTCGGCGCTGTCTTGTGCCGCTTTCCACAACTTTTGATATTCAGGGCAGGACTGGATCAGCTCTTGATGTCTGCCCGTTGCAACCAGTTTTCCGTGATCCATAACACAAATCTGATCTGCGTTCATAATGGCTGGTAATTTGTGTGCAATAACCACAAGGGTCTTACCTTTCACAAGCTCTGCAATGGCGGCCTCCATCTTTTCTTCGTTTTCAGGATCGGCATAGGCAGTTGCCTCGTCAAGCACCACAATAGGAGCATCCTTTAAGATTGCCCTTGCCAGAGAAATACGCTGGCGCTGACCGCCGGAGAGCATTTTTCCTGCATCACCAGCCATCGAATGAATACCCTGCGGAAGTTTCTCAAGGAACTCCATACACTGAGCTTTCTTTGCGGCCTCCACCACTTCTTCATCCGTTGCGTTCAGCCGACCAAGCCGAATGTTTTCGAGCAGAGAGGTATTGAACAGGTATTGATCCTGTGCCACATAGGAGATACGGCTGTTGAGTGCTTCAAGACTCATATCGCATAGTTTCTGCCCACCGATGGAAATACTGCCTTTCTGTGGGTCATAATAGTGAATCAGCAGTTTCGCTAATGTACTCTTGCCGGAGCCAGATTCACCAACAAGGGCTGTTTTCTGTCCAGCTTTTGCCGTAAAGGAAATGTCATGGAGAACTTCATCCTCAATTACAACAGGCTTTCCATCCGGGCCGGGCTGTGTGGTCTGATAAGCGAAAGAAACATGGTCATAAGTAATGGTGTCATCTTTCCCGTGGAACGCATCTTCTGTCTGCTGGAGCTCCGGCGCATCCAACACCTGCTCCAATGCAGAAATTTTATAGTTAAGCTGGGGCATGGTAGGCAGGAAACCGAGAGATTTCAGCAGCGGCATACCAATACTTAAAGAAAGACACAGTACCAAGATCAAATTAGGCAGAGTAGACCAGCCAGAGAGAACGAACCATGCGCCAACAGGCAAAGTCAGAATAATGGTGCATGGAAGCAGACTGCTGTAAATTGCCATCCACGGCCACGCCGCCTTATACCATGCCAGCGTGTAGTCTCGGTAATCTGATACATCTTTGCGGAACCGCTCATAGGAATCCGCATCCTTATTGAATACCTTGACAACTTCCATACCGTTGATGTACTCGATAATGGTATTGTTCATCTTTTGTCCGGCCATGTAGTAAGGCCCCATTTTTTTCATCCCGACCGAATACATCGTCATCATGGCAATCAGGCTGATCGGAATGGATGCCAGCGACAGAAGCGCCAGTTTCCAATCCACAAAGAACATTGCCACATAAACCGCAATAGGGATCATCAGGTTTGCAATTCCCTCCGGCATGGAGTGAGCCAGTAAAACTTCCAGACTGTCTACATCATCTACGAACAACTTTTTGACTGTGCCGGTGCCTTTATCCTGAATGACACCGAGGGGCAGCTTCTCAAACCGTTTTTGAAGCGCCATTCGCAGACGGAGCAGAGTGTCATAAGCGGCTTTGTGTGAGAGATTCAGTCCCCAGCCATAGAAAAGGGCTTGCAGCACCAGACACACCAAGACAAGAGCCACGCGCGAAATGATGAAGGATGCTCCAATGGATTCACCCATGACCAGCGGTGCAATCACCTGATAAGCCAGCACAAAGGGCAAGACACCCATCAGGACGCTGACCAGCACGATGGCCGTTGCTGCATAAAGCCCCTTCTTATGAGGCCCTGCATATTCAAATACTTTTTGAAACATAATTCCAACCTCCTATCAGGAAAAATATTTTTCGGACAACGTTTTCAAAATTTCTGGCGAGAGCCTTTGATTTTGAATAGCCCCATCATCATCCAACTGAACCACCTCCGTACAGGTACGGACAATAAATTCAAAATCGTGGGACACCACAAACACGATCACACCAGAGTTTGAAAGTTGTTCGATCAGTTTGCTGACACGCACCATAGAATCATAGTCCAAACCACTGGTAGGCTCATCAAAGTAGATCACCGGGCTGCCCTTTACGATTGCCGCACCGATAGTAACCCTCTGCTTTTGACCACCTGAAAGGGATGCCGGATGCCGTTCCCGGTAATCTGATAGTTCCAGTGCTTTCAGCGTTTCATCCACTTTTTCTTTGCAATCATCCTTCATACCAAGGGATAGTTCTTCCTCCACACTGCTGGCAAAAAGCTGATAATCCGTATCTTGCATGACAAGATATGAAAGTGCCCGCCGCTGGCGTGGTGTAAGTTTTTCACCGTCAAAGCAGACCTCGCCACGCTGCTGCTTTAGCAGACCTGTTAAAATAGATAAGAGGGTTGTTTTTCCAGCCCCGTTATGGCCCAGAATACCGATCACATCTCCTGCATGAGCTTCAAAGCTGACATTTTGAAAAATATCCGGCCCCTTCTTGTAGGCAAAGCCTAAATCGTGAACATTCAGCCGATGTGTCTCATCCTTTGTGTGCGGCCTTTCCTGATAATGTTCTGCATCGCGTTCCGGGTATGCTGTCCGCAGACCATAAGAAATTCGTGTTTCTTCGGGCAAAGAGCAAAACTGTTCCCCTGTGAACTCATGCTCAATTTTTCCGTTCTGAATCAAAAAGGCTCTATCAATCAGATCGCGCAAATAATAAAAACGATGCTCTACCACAAAAATTGTGTATCCAGCGTGTTTCAGTTTTCCCATAATTTCTGCCAACCGTTTGGTAGCGGCATAGTCCAGATTTGCCGATGGTTCATCAAAAATATATACTTTTGGCCCCAGCGCATAGACAGAACCGATTGCGATCTGTTGCTTCTCCCCGCTGGATAATGCAAAGATACTTCTGTTCAAGTAGTTTACCAATTCCAACTCTTTCGCCGCTTTTGCAATGCGATCAATCGTTTCCTCGCGGGAATACCCCATATTTTCGCACCCGAAAGCAAGCTCCCGTGTGGTATCTGTCATAAAAAACTGTGAACGTGGATCTTGGAATACGGTCCCCACCTTACCCGCTAAATCAGACGGCTTCAATTCCAGCAAAGAGTGTCCGTCCAACAGAATATCCCCCTTTGACTCTCCGGGGTAGAAATGTGGAATCAACCCATTCAGGCAGCGAATCAGGGTAGTTTTCCCGCACCCGCTCCGACCTGTCAATAAAACAAATTCGCCTGTCTGTATTGTCAGGTTCAGATCTTTCAATGTAAATTTATCCCTTTCCTCATAGCGGAAAGAGAAATTATCAAAGGTAATCATCGCTATACCCTCCATATAATGATTTCCCCAATAGAGGTATGGTCGAGGAACAGAAGTAGCGCTAAAAAGACAATTCCCAGCGCAGTCACTGCATACTCTTTCCACGAAAAACGGACAGGGTTCAGCGCATATCTCTTTCCTTCCAGTTCCAATCCCCGCGTTGTGCCAGATGCTGCTAATTCATCGGTTACTTTCAGGCAACGCATCAGCAAAGGGATCAGAATATATTCAATCGTAGCAAGCGGATGGATAAGTTGTTTCCATACCGTATCACCGATGCCGCGAATGTCCATTGTATTACGAATCATGCGGTATTCAATCCGTAAAGTAGGTATGTAGCGGAACATGACCACTAACGGAATTGTAACAGCCTGCTGCAATCGCATGCGTTGCAGCGATACCATGAGATCATCCATTTGTGTTGTGTGCAAAATCCATATTCCCATCATTGCAATAGGAACCAGTTTCAAAATGGTCACACCAAACACACTCATGATCACGCTGAGTACCGGAATAGAAACATACCGCAGTAAGGCATTGAGATAGGCAATGACAATATAAAAAATGAGCATCTTGGCGGCCCATTTTCCGCCATTGCCGACAGCAATGAATAGCGCAAAAGATGCAACAAGTACCAAACTGCAAATTTCGCCATTCAGAAAATAACTGACACATCCGATCATAATCAGCAGCGCAACTTTGCACCGTGGGTCTAAAGCTGCCGTTCTTTGAAATTGTCTTTGTGTAATGAGTTTCTTTATGTTTTCTTCCATACTGTTCTCCAAAAACAAGCGGGGCTGACATTGCAGCCCCGCTTTTGATTCAGGCACTCTACTGACAAATCTGGCGTCTGTCAGTTTTCGGAGCTGTTACTTCACCGATACAAGTCCGGCCTTAATAAAGTGCTTCTTCAATGCTTTCTGGCCGATGTAACCGCCAATCAAGCCACCGAGCAAGCCAGCCACTATAATGACAACAGGCATAAATCCAGATGTAATGCTAATCATGCCATCTATGTATTCCTGCGCAATGTTGTTCTTTTCCATCGCCCCTACAAAAGCGTCCTGCAGGAAGCTCATAGGCCCTACAATTGCACCAAAAGCAAAGATACCGCTGAAAATCGTGTAGGCAATCATCATGGACTTCATTGTGATTTCTTTTCTTCCCATAATCAAAAAATCACAAATGACACCGCCTACAATCAATGCAACCGGGATAAGCCAAAATCCGCCGACCAGCAGGAACAGGATTCCCTGGATTGTGCCGCAGATGGTGAACACGCCTTTCTTCGGGACTTTTGCCAGCAACAGCATCATCACGATTCCGTTGGGGATTGCTACGACAGCAGGATAAAATACGTTGGTAACGGGTCCGGCAATGCTCATTACGGTGCTGATAATCATGCAAATGATCCACATGAGCGCAGTCAGAACGCCGATCAGGATAAAATCCTTTGCATTCAACTTCTTATTCATGGTTGTTCCTCCTAAAATTAAAATGCGTTGTGTGGTTAGAGTCTTCTAACCACACAACGCATTTTAGCAATTTCATGCCCAATATCCAACCCAAAAGCAATTTCATTCTACCCAAAATCGGTATTTATTTTGGGTATGCAAAGCACCTATTTGATTCGGCTGGCCTCTCGATAATCTTTTGGCATAACTCCATACTTTTTCTTAAATGCAGCAGAAAAGTTGCTGGGCTTTGTATAACCCACAAGAACCGCTATCTGCCCAATGTTCATATTGCTCTCCAATAACAATCCTGCGGCTCGCTCTAACCGCTGCTCAATAACATACGCATGAACCGAAATGCCGTACATCATGGAGAATCCCCTTGATAATTTAGAGACGCTGATTTGAACCTGCCTTGCCAGTCCTTCACAGCTTGGCGCAAAGGCAAGCTCGCTGTCAATGATTCTCTTTGCCTCGATGATGCAATCACGTTCACTTTTTGATATGCAGCAGTATTCCGGCGAGAGGATTCGCAGCTCCAACACTTCGCTCAAATATACTGACAGCAATTCGTGGATTTTGCTTTCCAGAAACAGATACCCAAGCCCACCCCGATAATGTGTAAAGTCTTGTAACTCTGCGAAAATATGCTCCATATAGGGCGTTATGCTCACCTTTGAAATTCCGGTCAGCAGTTTCTTTTCATAGACGGTAATCTCGCCATCCTCGAAGTAGTCCTGTAATAAACGTTTGAAATATGGAACGGGAATTTTGATGTTCTTAAAATAGAAGTCGCTGTTTTGCGCATAACAGAGAGACTCCATTTTCCCGTGTCCACGGTAAATGCAGGATTCTCCCTTTGCAAGACAAGCGCCCTCTCTGCTGCCTGCAATATTCCACGACACGCCGTCGTTCAGGCAGAACAGCATTTGAATATAGTCCTCGCTGTTAACCCCGCGCACATTCATGTCAGAAAAATAATTCATCTTCCAGTCTGAAACAACGGCACCCTGTTTTGTCACCACCTGCGCAATTTGTCCGGTTCCCATATCAGAAGGAATCGGGATCGTTACGGTCTGCGGTGAATTGGAGAGCAGATCCCGATAGAGGTTGTTCATGTATTCGCTTGTCATTGGATGCCCTCCTTTTTTCGGTTAGCAGTGACTAATGTACTAATATAGTTTACACGATTTACGCCTGAAAGTCAATTTTCAGCACGAATGCAAGCTGCTACAGAAAAAATCAGGGACGTTCCCGCAGGGGCAGAGTGCCATGTCGCGCAGTTCGGGTACGACGAGGCGCAGACGCAGACACGGTCAACCGGCCGCGTGCGAGGCGAAGCGTTACGCTATATGCGGCATCGAAAACCACGGCTTCAGAGGGGTTACGAACGGGGGCAAGAAAGCGGCAAGCAATGCAAAGCGGTACCCACTTTGCGAAAACAGACGGATTCCGTTCACACAGAACCCGCCTGTTTCATGCTTGTTGGGGCGCTGCCCCAATCCCCGCAGAACACAGAGTTTGTGTTCTGAAACGATGGATAAATCCATCGGCTGCGCGATTCTGCAAATCGCTTATGGGCAGGCAGCTCAACGCTGCTCCGCCTCTTGTTCCCGTCGTTCATTCGCTTCCTCCTGCTCCTTGTCCAGCTCCAGAATGCGGTCGATATTGGCCTTAGCCGTCAGCAGCTCTTTCATATCCTCGCGGGCTTTTCGGTAGTCGGCGTAGGCGGCTTTCTTCTCCACCAGCAGTTCGGCGTACTCGGTATTCAGCGCCTTGATGGTGGGGAGCTTCTTGAGGCCAAGCCCATCAAAATAGTTCTTTGCGGCCTTGTGCAGCGTGATCTCGCTTTCATGCTCTGCAAGAAATTTCTTGGAGTACCCGGCCTTGCGATAGGCAACGTAGGTATCGCGGGTCTTGGCATAACCCACGATATGCTCTCGCAGCACGGCAATCTCGGCCATGCGTGTTTCCGCAGATTTGATCCTTGCGGAAAGCTCGTTGAAGTGAGCGGACGCTGCCGCCGCTTTCTCCGAGAGAATGGCGTAATCTAACAGCTCATGGTCTTGCAGATAGGCCACCGTCTGTGCCATCTGCTTCAAATTGAACAACGTCGCCCAACGCGCATAACCGGCACCCTTGCCAGCGCGTAATTTGGCCTGAATGTCCACCAGCAGATTCCCGCTGCGCTTTTCCGGTTTGACCGGCGCGGCGGCGTTCTTTCGTGGCGTATGCGCCTTTTCACCTGCGATCACCGCGCGGAGATCTGCGGGAGTATAGCCGTCACCGAGGGTATCCATGCGAATGGACTTTTTCTGTTCGCCGCCCAACAGGGACGGGACTTTCTTGCCCTTGACCTCATACCCGGCCTGCCGCAGCAGCTCCAGCAGCGCTTCAAAGCTATCGGGCTTTTGTGTCAGCGCATCGTCAATGGCCGCGCAGATTCGCTCCCGGTGGGAGGGCTTCTTTTTATCGCCCAGCCACTTGTTGTAGCTCTTGCCGTGGCGCTTCGGATTCTCCACGATGGAGTAGCCGTTCTCGATGCAGATGGTATCGTTGAGCCGCCGCACGGCGCGGCTGCTGCCCCAAAAGTTTCTGAATTTCCGGGTCTGGCTGAGTGCGGTGGAGTTCCAGATCACATGATTGTGAATATGGGCTTTGTCGATATGGGTGCAGACGATATAGGCGTGATTGCCCTTGGTGAAGCGCTTGGCCAGCTCACAGCCCAAACGGTTCGCGTCCTCCGGTGTGATCTCTCCGGGAACAAAGGATTGCCGCAGATGGTAGGCGATCACATCATCCTCGCCGCGCACTCTGCCAGTCTTTTGAATGTACTGATTCTTGGTGAAAAGAAACTCGGCATCGGCGATCCGGCTGTCGCATTGCCAGCTCGTAATCAGCCTGCCGCCGTCTGTCTTTTGCGGGTTTTCGGTGTAGTCGATAATGTCGCTGATGGCCTGTCCCACCGTGCGGCCTTTGCCGGTGTGCAGGGGCATCAGGCGCGTGGTTGCCATGGGTGTTCACCTCCTTGAAAAGCAAAACGGTCTGCCGAAGCAGACCGTTTGAAATGTGTTAATTTGCAAGAGGTAAAAGCAAACTGATAGTTCGACAAACTGGAATTTTCAAATTAGTCTTTGCAAATAACCTTTGAACCTTCACCATCAATTACAATTCCCTGACGGTTGTT